>Ga0116231_10002491_pt1 | contig 38543 bp, 28 predicted proteins | sample S1TSphgellanicum_2_FD_89695 | JGI IMG/M metagenome (GOLD analysis project Ga0116231, IMG submission 89695) | Host-associated microbial communities from peat moss isolated from Minnesota, USA - S1T2_Fd - Sphagnum magellanicum MG | ecosystem: Host-associated > Plants > Peat moss > Unclassified...
CCAACCACTTTAATCTTCTTCTTTGTTTTTATAAACAAAAAATCTTTAACCCTCCCCCCCCCCCACAAATTTTATGAAGAGTTAGATAAAACGTTTTAATTCATGTTAACCTAAAGTAGTCTCATTTGAATTTTCTCATCATTCAATTTTGACATCCCACACACTAATGGAATCACAAGCATCCAAATTCATTCCATTAAAATTTCTTTATTATTTATGGTTAATGATTCATGTAAAACTTGTAATGTGTGAATGTTTACACAACTTCTCCAAATAATTTAAATGTTTTATTAAAAATTTGTGTCATATATTAAGTTTAGTTTGATCACCCATTTCAACCCAAGTTCCAACACATGTTATTAACCTATCATGCTTATTCATATGTATGCTTCCCAAATAGACTCAATTGAATGGTAGTCCAACAATGTACATGTAATATATACTATTTGTGTTGAGAAGGTTAAGTTTTTGGTCATGAAGCTTTGTATATTTACATATAAAATCAAATTAATAAAATACACATTTAAAATTTAATAAAAAAAATTGAACTTAAATTTCATTGAAAATGTTATTTTCAAAACAAACAAGTCTAACATTTTCAAAGTTTTTAAAGCCTTTTAAATCACTATGATTGTTCAAGAATAAGGTTGCTAGCTCAAGGTCTTGAAAAAACATCCCAAGATGGGACATTGAGCTACCAAATGTCTTGAAATTTGAATATCCCTAAGAAAAGATTGGATTTGTGAAGCATTTTGGTTCAAGGTGACCTATGCTTGGTCAATAACAAAAACACATCTAAACAACATCAAGGATGAAAAAACATGGCTAAAAAACCCCAAAAAAAAAATGCCAACAAAGGATCATGAAATTACAACAAGTAACAACATGGGCATTAAAAAACACATTCGAAATATCACGAGGGACACCATTTGAATAGGAAAATTTTCTTTTTGGGCAAAATGGGGCACCAAGGAACATTGAAGGCACCGAATATGATGTTGGAGGACATCATGTGTGCCAAGAAATATGTAGAAGACATTGGGAACATTATGGTCAAAATTATTTTTATATATTTTCAAACCATGAAGGGCATTAGGGGCCAATAGAAAGCATGCCAAGAAGAATGTTGGGCAACACTAAAAAAGATGGTAAATTTTTTTGTTTTTGGGGGCAGCAATGGGTGCCAAAAAGACATCAAGAATGGAAAGGGGTGCCAAGTAAGGTTGTTGAGGGTCATTAGAGGTGCTAGAAAGGTTAATGTTTCATGGATGAAAATTAAAATTTCCTCTACTAAAATTGATGAAAGTGAAAATGATTTCATTGACAATCTATATCATCATGGATGAGTTGATGTTCGGTCATAAATGTCTGTTCGATGATGGATGGTGTCTACCGTACTCCCATTCTACCCCTCAGGTAACAAAAAGATAGGGCCTCGAGGTAAAAAAGTAACTATAGTTTAACTCAGTTACCGCGGTAAGTAGAAAGATTTACCATTTCTGTTGCAAACGTTTCTTGTGTTGTTGTTCTTGTTCTTATTCTTCGTCTCGTCTTCTGTCTCGTGCGCAGTTGCATCGAGTTTTTGTCGCCAGGGTTTCGAGAAGTCATAGCGTTTTTTTTTTTTTCGCGCACACATTTGCTTGTGCAATTTGCACAGCTGTAGAGAGAGAAGAGCTTACGTTTCTCCCGTTTTTTTTTCTTTTCAAAAAATTTAGTTCTGCTCATTTTTTCTCCTTGATTTTCTTCAGTTTTGTGTACGGGGGTTGTCTCTCTCTGTCTCTGTCTGTGTCTGGGCGTGGAGGTCATCCCATGTATGGAGTTTCATCAGGAGAAATGTCTTAAGGTGCCAAGAAGCTGCTGATTATGATGACGTTGAGGTAAGCCGTGAGGTTTACTGACTTTGAGTTTCGTCGTTCTCTTTGGAGTCGGTCAGTTTGATTCTGTCTTGTGTGTATCCTTTCTTTGCATTGGAATTTTCTGTTGTAAGTATGTATCTTCGAGTGATTCCCGGTTGTCGTGGGTTTTAGCCTTTTTTTGGTTTCTAATCGGAAGAAAAGGTTTCAGAATTTGCTGCTGCCGCGGTTTTTGTTGCTTCGCTGTTATTTTTGTTTTCGGCGAGATTTTTGAGTTCCGATAGATCTTCTTGGTAAATCTTGTTGGATGTGACGGTACGGTTGCAGTTGTTTCTTCAGCGATTACTTTCAGCGGAGACAATGAACACCGCTGATGATGCTTCTTCTTCTTTTCTTTTTTGGCCTGCAGATCGCTGCCCTGTCGACCTTCAACTCTTGAAACCTTCTTCTATCGAACTGCTTACGAAGACGTGCTCTTCGTCCTTTTCTTGGCCCTCATCAGGGCATCATCATCATGTGTACGTTATTCTTTAGTTTTCAACACATAAGCGAGGAACATATTCAAGACATAGTACTATAGTTTATTCTCCTTGATAGGTTCTCTCTAGATTCTCCGTCTCTCTGTCTCTCTGTCTCTCTCTCTCCATGGCAGCAGAGATAGACTTGCACAACAACAGTGATGATATCTACGGCGAGTTTGATGTGCGCGTTGTGGACAATGAAGAGCGTTACTTCTGCTTGCTCCAGCCGTGCGCGGAAAAGAATAAGTCTCTGTCCAATCGCCAACACTGGATCACACATCGCAAGTTCGTTCACAAAGAAAAAGACAACGTCAATTTGCCAAGCGGCCGCGTCATTCGGAAATGGCTCACCGAGAGGGCTGGGGGCTATCAACCCGTTGGTCGAATAACTGCTACACCACCACCACCACCAGCAGATCTGCGCATGATTACAACAAAAACAGCCCCATCATCATCTATTGAAGAGGAGGGGAATAACAAGACTTACAACCTGGTTCTTCAGATTTCAGGCCTCATGACTCAGCTTGGTAATGCATGGCAGGAGCTTGCAAGATCTGTTCAAGACTCTTCCCTGAGTAAGTATTAACGCCTCTTTTTTGGCTCTTTTGGGTTGGCATCACAGTGGAGACTACATGTTCTTGTCCAGATTACAAGCCATTGCAAAACCATGAAAAACTTGATGGGTCTTCAAAATATGTATAGGAGGCAACACACACAAAGCATGTCTGATTGGCATAGGCAGTGGGAGTCTTGATGGTCAGAGACATCCAAGAGGTTTTTACCAGTCTATTGAAACAAGAAATGTTGTTCAAGAGCTGATGCTCTGAGAAATAGTACCTCAATGCTTGTACATCTAGTGAGTCTATATGCCAGTTTCCTGTAGAAGCATGCATTTTGGGATTGTGGTCACTGGGATCCCTCATACAGTACCCTAACCCAAGGACTCATTGATGCAGTGATTGGGTTTTAGGGTGATGCAGAGGGTTCTTGCATTGTCTGATTCAGGCTCATGTCTTGGGTAGTGAGTGTTGGTGAATAGGAGATGAGCAAATCTGAATGTAGAGACTCAGCCACTATATTTGTTGATGCAGCTGTACCTCAGGCCTTACCACAGCTGGTGAGAGAGAAAATCAAGGAGCTATACCAGAGCTTTGATAGGGGGGTGTCTGTTTCAGCTGACATTTCTGAGATGAGGAAATTTGAGGAGAACAATGGTCGAAAGCAAAGAAGGAAGAGAATTGATAGAGAAGGAGAGGGTGACACAGCAGAGTGGGGATCTATGGGGAAGGCCATGGCAGGAGAGGTCCATTTTCAGAAGCAGCTGAAGATGGTACATGACAGAGATGGGCAACCAATGTATCACACAGGACATCATGAAACTGAGCACTCAATGGAAGAAGGTGTTGTGGTCAGTGTCCTTATGATGCTAAGCTTTTATCACCTCACTCATCCTTATTTGTTTGCAGATCGCATGCATTCATGAGAGTTTTTTGTATAAGCAGCTTTTTCATCTGAGTAAGTATTTTGCACCAATGCTTTCACATTGATTACTGTTGAATGTTGTGCATTGTGCTAATTTGCAGTTTGAATGTGGTGCAGGAAGATGGGCATGAGATTCATGGAATGGAGTCAAGGGTGGTGGAGGTGGGTTGGGGTCTGCAAGGACTTGGGCAAGGATTGTGATTAGATGGAACTGTGGTGACAGATGTAGATATGGAGAGAGGAATGAGAGGGGTGTCCAACTGGACAGCATGCATGATGTGGTTGTAAGGACTGACAAGATGGGATCAGCCATGGGGGTTTGGAGTTGGACTGGGGTAGGGCTTCTGTGCACCTGCTTTCAGACGTTGCTAACTGGCTTCCACAGAGAAGTGGTTGAGATCAAGTGGTATGTGCGCATCTCTTGATGGTGACAGGTCTTCTGGTCTGCATGCTTAAGCATTAGGTGGAGATCAAGAGTTTAGTAGTAGCCCACATTGTGGAGTGTGCTATTTTTACAGTTGCCCTCTAATGGAAGGCTGATTAAACTGGCTGCAGGCTCTATTGCCTTAGAGACAAGCAGTGTTTTCTGAGCAGTCCATCAGAAATGAGAGGTATGAAAGTCCCCAAGAGGTTAGCATGTGTAGAAAAGCTGGAGGGTATGGCAGGTGAGACAACAGAAGTGGTGCTCTAACAGTGAACTCATTTTTGCAGGAGAGAGAAGGAATTTGTGCTTTGGAGGTGTAGACATGACCAAATGGAGTGGGAGCTTTGTGCAATTCCTTGGCTAGAGACTAGCCCTTTGGACAGTACAGTTGCAGGCTTATCCTTTTAGTTATTGTTGGCAGGCTGGCCTTAGTCTTAGGTTCCATATTGCATCTCTATTAACCCCTAGGTATGAGGCCTAGAGAATCTTAAGGCCAGGAGAAAGGAGCCAGGTGTGCAAGTACCAGAGGTTGAAGTGGGGTATTCCCCTTCTCCATCATATTTATAGCAGAGTTTTCACCTTAATGGAGATTTTCTTTCTAGGCGGCAGATCAGGGTTCTCTGGTGATCTCCTGATACTTCAGTTTTCTTTGGATCCAACTGGTCTGAGTATGTTCTCTATCAATGGTGTGTTGGATAAAATTGCATCTGTAGCTTTAGCTTCCAATGATTGACCAAAAGGTGAGTTTTAGTGTGAAGTCTCCCACTGTGATTTTTACATTATGTTTATCTTGTAAGTCCTGTTTCACTCATAAGGTGCTTGTGTGTGGTGCCTTGGACTTTGAATTGACTGATGTTGGGAACTACAAAGGAACAAGTAGTCCTCTGAATGTTCTGAATTTTGAACATTTCAATTATGTAAACCCTTTAGTGCTGAGTTTTTGGAGGGCAGGTGTTGCAAGTGTGTGCAACATGAATGCAAGAATGGCAGCCAAGGGCTTTCCAAATTAACATCCCCATAATGTGCTGGAGTTGTCTTCTAAGTGGTTTGTATACCCCCTTCAATTTTTCTTGCATCCTGTATTGGGTTTTTGTCCCTAGTTACTGTCCTTTCATCTTAAGATATCAACTTGTAGCAACTCATCTGACTGTAACCCATTCATTTCAATGACACTGTATCATAATGCTGTTCTTGTTTGGAGAAGTCATCAGTTACGTGATATGTGCTGGATCTATGTACCAGGACAGTGTTCATATTGTGGTCAATTGTCATTGGAATTTGATCTTGTATCTTTCTTTCTAGAGTTTTCCATAATGTGGGGTGGCTCTCTGCAGAATGTAAATGGCCAATTAACTCATCAACCAGCTCAGGCCTGTAAAAGCTTGTGTGTGAGAAAGCTTATCCAAACTGAGTGATGGAGTAGTGTACTGTCAGGCCACTGTCTGAGTGGGTAGACCTTACATTGCCCATTCTATTGATCTACTTTACTGATTCATGATAGGATAGTGGCTGGCAGCAGTACTGTTTGAAGTCACCTTTCATGTACAAAAGCTGTTGTGGTGTACTGTCTGCAAACAATATTGTACACCAAGTTCAGGATCATGGTAAGTGAGAGGAAGGGGGGTGGGGGGTCCTAATTTGATGCGACCTTTGTACACATGAGCAGTAGCCTCTCTTCAGGAAGCATTATCTGGAGGCTGGGGGAGCTCAACAAGGCTCATAAGGTTCAAGCTTTTCTCATGGAGGAGGAGATCCTTGGAGTTCAAGCTAGAATCAGAATGCAACAGCTGGCTCGATACAGTGAAGTGAGAATGCCCAGATTACACTTCCAATTTTGAGTACATTTCAGATGAGCATGGCCATATTTGTATGCAGCTTGGCCATATGTGTGCACTCCTAGGTACTTCACATGCCCAGAACCTACAAATCTCTGTTTCTTCTTCAGAAATTTGTTGCAGCCCGAAGGCCTCAAAAATGATTGAGTCTGATCTGTGGATTAGTTTAATGACTCAAAGCCATGGGTTGTCTCCCCATGTTAATGGGTTGAAAATAAGAAATGTAAAAGATTTTTTTGAAGTCGAAGTTTTGGGCAAGCTCATTTTTTGTCCTTTGCAAATTTAAAAGTTATTAAATGTTAGATTCTCAATTGTCATTTTGACCTTTTGCAAAACAAGATCAATGAATTAGACAAACATTTGTAGAATGCAAGATTGGTAACAAGGCAAGATTGGTACCCTAATGATGATCAGATCCCTTCATAGACAGCTCCAATTACGTGGGGGAAAAAGGAAAATGAGAAGTGGAAGTATCTAGTGGTGACTTCTGTGGAAGTATGTGCCATGTATAAGAATCTACCTTCAAGTGCAAGTTTGTGTACTGCTATTCAAATGGGGTTGACATTTCACCTGCCAGTGGAAGACTTTTTTCTTTTTGAATTGATGAGCTGGGTGAGGAAGTTCTGGCTTGATTGAAAGCGCAGGTTAGCTTCTGTGAGAAATGCCAGTTTGTGGGGAGATTTGAGTGCAGTTGAAAGTCAATTGTGAAGAAAAAAGAGTCAGGACAACTCTTGTGCTCTTCTGTGTCCATGGTGGCATGGGATGATGCTGATGCTGATGCTGCACAGTAGGGGGAAAGTGCCAACTGAGCAAATGTAGGCAGTGCTATTTACCATGCCAAAATTTAGGAACAAAAGGTCAATGTTCACCATCAAACTCTCACTTTCTGTTTTTTGGACTCTTGATAGCATGAGTCTTGCAAGTAAGATGATTACTTAGCTAATCACAGATGGTATAATTCTGACTGCTACTATCCCACCAGTGCAGTCCAACGGCTAGCTGATAGCAGCAGCTGCCTGCAGTCGCCCGCAGCCGCAGATCGGCTGCAGCTGCGGCCAGGATTTTTAGCAGCGGCCGGGTGCAGGCGGCTGTGCACCTCAACGGGCGGCTACAGCTGCGGCAGTTATTCAAAGAGTACGTCCTAATTGGTATCAATTTTCAAAGCGTCATGCATATGTATTATAAAGAAGCCAAATTAGCGTCATTAAAACAAGATATTCCGCCTTGGCAACCTTAGAAGTTAGTACTAGAGTTCAAACTCCAGAGTTAGTGCTAGAGTTCAAACTCCAGAGTTAGTGCTACTTTGCAGCGCATTTTGCAGAGTAGCATACGGTGCTCACTGCTTCTTAGTGCAAGTTTTTGACTTTGAGATCAGCATTTTCAGATTTTGCGTCTTGACTAGCACAACACATCATGCAATGCTTCGAGTCGTTTGATGACGCTAAGAAGATATTTGTTGATTTGACCAGCAAGAACTCGTAGTATGTAGTGATATCCTATACGTTGAAAAATTGGCGATCAACCAACAAGTTATGGAATCGCATGGGCCAAGTGGTTGTGAAGGCCAGTGGCAAGTGGGTGCACCTCGATGTGGAGGTGGATGGCAAGGGGCGGACCAAGACGATGTACATGTGCACCTGCATCAAGCCCACTTGCCTTAGTATCTACGTATACAACTCGCGGGATGGCATGTCGTCGATGAGTGGTCACACCTGTTTGCGTGTGGTTACTACAGCTTCTTCTTCGAACAGCTTAACCGTTTGGGCGAGTAAGCGCGACATGCCAACCGACTCCGCCAAGTACAACATGACCAATGCCCTCGTCAACATGTGTTCGTGGGACATTCGCTCGTTCTCGTCGATGGAAGGCATAGGCTTTGAGAACGTCATTTAGACCGCCTCGGACATTGGCTTTACAAGCAAAACGTCACTGCTTGCCAAGGACTTGTTGCAGTCCCGATAGACCATCAAGCGCAATACGATGGTCCGATTTGACAAAGGTGTCTTGAAGCTACAAGTCATCCTGCACAAGCACTTCATTGACAATGGGCACGTTGCATTCTCCACTAACATTTGGACGGACAACATCACATAGATGACGTACAGTGTTAACACCTTGCACATGATCGACGACAATTGGGTCATGCACACTCACGTCATGTCTTGTGATGAGTTCAACGAAGGCATGAACCACACCGTGCCAGCAATTCATCGCAACTTTGTTAACAACGTCCGCCCGTTCATATCCTAGAAGGAGGACGAGGTGACGGTTTAGGCGGCGAACTGGCAGGTGGTAGTCAAGTCGGATGAGGCGTCGAACAATAACGGAGTAGAAGGAATGTCGTCGCAGTTTGAGCTAGACCTGTGTTATTGTCATCGCCTGTCGACATGTATCAGCTATGTGCTGTAGAAGTAGACCCGCATGGTGGGCGATGTCAAGTAACCAACGGCCTACCTCTTTTACGAAAAGTCCAAATCGGTCTTTGACACGATCGATGATGCAAGGGCGTTAGTCATGTACATGAAGAAGACGTTCCTAAACAAGAAGTTGAATAATAAGATGAAGCAGGACGTGGCGACACGCTTTGACGGTCTCTTCATCATGTTATAGTCTATGGCCATTGAACTAACTACGTCCATCGAGTTGCTGAAAAAGAGGAAACAAGAGGAGTGCACCGAATGCATCATCTAACCACTGCTGATTAAATTTATTCGACTACTGCACTATTTCAAGCTAGCCAGCAAGTCCTTGGACTCGTTCCTCACGCCCACCATTCATCTCGTCGGCATGTGGTTTGCCAAACTAACGGCCCACCTCTAATCGCGAGTTGAACCCATCACTGTCGAGGGTACAGACGGTAAGAAGGTGACCATTGCAGCTGACAGTGACGAGATTGGCCCCATCAAGGTGCTCCTACTCGATCAACTCAAGGAGAAATACTTCCTTAAACCGCTCCACGCTACTGCCACCTACTTGGATCCGCTGCAAAAGAACCGCTTGCTCGATTGTGATTTCACTCAAAAGTTGATCGACCATGGCTTGCTCTACCTCAAGGACATTATGCACAAGGTTGGCCCACCCAAGCAGATGGCGGTGTCCAAGTTTGGTGACAAGCGTCCACTACCGGCAAAGAAGATCCGCGCCAAGAAGCCACACACCGTCTTTGTCCACGTCGACTGTAGCCGAGATGACAGCAACGACGATTCTTCAAAGAACGACAGCGACCACGAACAAGGCGAGGCGGCCTAGTTCGAGGCCCTTATCGAACACGAGTTGGCTTCATGAATCATATCGCTTGCTCAAGGCTGAGTAGAGCGATAAGAAAGTTTTGCTTTAAGAGGATACACGTAAAAGAGCCCAACCAGATGCCGAAGTTTAGCACGACGTCGGCCTATTGCCATGGTGGAAAATCAAGTCCACTAATTTTCCCATTCTAGCTCACGCCGCTTGTGCCATACTCTGCATTTTGGCTTCGAATTCGATGCCAAAATGTACATTCTTGTCCGCCGGCAATACGCGGACCAACAAGCACAACACATTGAAGCCCAACACGCTGAACACCCTCCTCTACCTTCGCTCCAATTAGGACTTGGACTATTCACAGTAGGCTAACATTTTTTTTATAAACACATGAACGAATATGATGAAAACAATGATGCGGGGAAAAGGCTAAAGCTAAAATGTTGTGGTGGTGGGTGGCTATGATTGCGACTCGATATCACTAGGTAAATCAAACGGCTGCGGCCGAGAATTTAGCTAAAATAAAATGGCCAGGCTACGGCCGAATCCTGCAGGATGTGTGGACAACATTGTATCCCACACTTCATATGAGAGGTGATGAACGTACTCTTCCAAGACAACAAAATGTGTGCAACAGTTGCAATGAACTTCTTAAAAGTCAGTGCCTCATGATGTTGCCCCTGGTTGCATACTGCAAGGGATGGTGCATGGAACCAATATATCTATGAAATTGCAGCAATTCAATCTCCACAATAACAAACAATTTGAAGGTAACATGGCAACTAAGTGCAGTCATTACAAAATGTGAAACAATTAATCACCTTCATGACAAATCACACTTCACTATTGTAAAAAACATATATATGTATATATATTGGTTCTTTTTTACATGAGCTAAATGTTGTGCAACTGATGTTGGACACTAGCATGTGTGTTGCAAATCTTCTTGGATGTGACTTATGTTGGAGAGATTGTGATTGATGTTTGGATGAGAACATCTGTGGGTACAAATCTCTTTTTAGGATGGGGTAACTAATGCCTGAGAGATGATTTGCAAAAATCAGCTTCTTTTTTATTGTTTTTGCCAAGCAAACAAAGATATAACATTCTGACACACAAGAAAGACCTAAAAGAGTATGAAAATGCAAAGAAAATCTTTGATCCACCAGAGGACAAGAAAATAAGTCTTTCTTGTACTAGCATTAAGAAGGCCACTCAGACTACCTGTTGCAGTACAAATCTGCACACTTATTTATTTGTTGTTTCTAATGATATTCAAATTACTCAATTTGAACATGTTTACAAGACTTTCTATTGAGACCTATTGAGAACCATGTTGAAACCATGAGGAAATGTTTTTTTTTAATTTTATTAAAACCTTTTCAATGATAATAAGATCATTCAATTTGAATGCATTTAAAAAACATTTTTATCAACAGGTGCCAAATTAATTTGAACATGATTCAAAACTTATCATTGATACCATAGTTAACTTTATTTAACAATAATTCTTTGGCACTTTCTTGATAACTTTCTGTAATTTTGGCACTACCCTTGGGATTTAAAATGGCTATTCAACTAGTGACATGGCATGATGGATAAAAGTCTAGTAAACTATCTATTATCAAGTGTCTGTTCAAAGATGGACATGTATATGTAACATTGGTAACATTACTTGAGCACTTCATTATTTGTAAACAATTTATGGTTAATGAAGACATTCTATGGGGGAACCAAAGTTGTTTAGATAGAAAACAGAGTTGTGCAAATAGAAAAACTATGTTGTTTAGTTGTTGGTCCAATTTCGCGACTTAAGATGGAGGATCACTTTATGAATGGTTCACCCATCAAGGGAAATCGAAAGAGGGTCTTTGTTTTGAAAGAAAGCATCACCATCTATCAATCTTAGAGTGTAGACATGAATTAAAAGGTGAACTTTCTTATCAAATGTTGCTCAACATGAGAGCTAGTGGTTAAGCTCTTTATGCTCTCATCATCCAACCCATCATTTCAAGACAAATTTTAGAGTAGAGTGATTCAATTTTGACATGTTTCATTAGAAACCTTAGACCTTAATTTCAATGATTTTTTATTTATAAAAAAAGCACTCGCTCGATTTTAAAATATTTTAAAACTCCTATATTGAGACCTTTTCAACAACATTAATTAAGATCACTCATTCAAATTTGGGCATATTATTTTTAAGCTATTTTTAAATTATTATTGTTATTATTATTATTGAGACCTCTCAAATAAATAGGTAGGGAACCACCCATTTTTTGACATGGTTTTAAATTTTTCTCAAACTTTTCTCAAATTAGATTTAATTTGAACATTTATTTTGAACCTTCTTACTGTTCATTCTTGAGATTTAGGGTTTCTCACTTTGTTGGTAGGAAAAGAAAATCTTGGAAGCATTTGAAGGACCAATTGTGAGTCATCAAGTCCCCCATCCCTCCCTTCTCTCTCTCTTCTCTCTCTGTCCCCTTCTCTCGCTCGCGTTCTCTGGCTTCGGTAGCACGGACTTTGCGATCGAGGGCTCGACAAGGCTCACAAGCAAGCAGGCAACGGATTCTTCTTTGACTACTCGCACGAGCAAATTGGCGACTTTTTCTTCTTCTACGGTTTTTCTTTTTTGCTTTGGGGTTTTTGTTTTGACAAGCACGCAAGCCACCAATTTGACGACCGTTTTTTCGTTGTTGTTGCTGTTCCGCAACTAACTGCGGTTTCTTAGTGCGTCTTGGGTGATGGATTCGTCGTGTTGCGAGAGCTGGCGTTGTTGCTCTTCAAACATCTTTACGGCCTTGGGTGGCCTTAAGCAGCAGCAGCAGCAGCGGGAGGAAGTTGAGGAGCGTGTCAAGTGTGGAGAATGTTTGTCGTGCTACTGTTTTCTTCTTTTGAGTGCAAATCCTCCGCGGACCCCTTCTGCCAGGACGTAGGGTTTTGCGGGAGGTAAGCGGTGGGGGGCAGATTTTGGCGTAGTTTTGACAAACAGATGTGAGTCGCCGCGATTTGGGAGCCATCCAAGATCTTCTGTCCGTTTGGGAGCGAACAGCTGTCGAATATCCCGATTACAACCCAACATCGTCATGATCAGGTGTGAGGCCGTAGAAGAAGAGCACGAGGAATGCAGTTCCAGTGATGATATGACTAATGAAGAGGACCATACCTGTCAGCAGCAGTCATCGGATGTTCAGTCTCCCCCGTTGTTTGGGGAGGCGAATGTTGTTGTTGCTGCTGCTGTCACTGCTGCCTCCCCCATGCGCGGTAGGAACAACAGAGGAGGGGGAGGAGGAAGCTCGGATGTTGTCCAGGTTTGCAATGACCATGATGAAGGAGGTTCCAATTGCAGCAGCAAGAAAGAGGAAATGCAGATCAAGGTAAGCCAACCATATGGTTTTGTACTTGGAATGACTATGGAGGTGGACCATGGTTTGTTTCTAGCAGAGAAAATAGTAGAACGATTGGTTTAGGGTTTCAGATTTGTGGGACTGGGGTCTTTGGAAGAAGGGTTTGTAGTTGATGTAGAGTAGTTTGCAGGTTGCAAATGTGATCTTTGTGTGAGAGGATACTCGCTTGTAGTCCCTCCTCTCAAGGTGCCCAGCATATTTTGCTTGATACTTTTTTCCTTTGGGGGTCAAGATTCTGGATGAGGATTTTTGTTTAGGGTTTCAGATTTTAGGGACTGGTCTTTGGAAGAAGGTTTGTAGTTGCTGATCAGTAATTTGCAGGTTGCAAATGTCATCTGTGTGCGAGAGGATACTCTGTTATGCAGAGCCCAAGGAGGAGGAACAACAGGGGATGCAGATTGTGGGCAAAATGCTGATATGGTAGATGGTACTGTCGATAGGGTTAGGGATGAAGGCACAGGTGAGCCTTTGTTACCTCCACCTCACAAAAGCTCCTTCATCAAAGATAAAGAGGATAACGGCTGCAGGCTGGATACCCCAAGCATTGGTACTGGTGCTGCATCCCTTCCTCTGAGCTCACCGACAGGAACACAGGGTTCCAAGCAAGAAAAATTGGCCGAAGGCTTCCTGAATGCTTCTCCAAGCTGTGTGCAGGAGATCCATGCATTTGAAAGGGCTGCAAGCTCTCAAGGAGATGGATCAGAAAATAAACATTGTGAAGAGCCCATGAGCCCCAGGATTTGTGTGGCTCCTGCAGACAAAGGCAGAGTTGTGAAGGCCATGATGCTCTTTGGATTTGATGTGATGGAACCTTCACTTCTCAAGCAGAAGAGAAAGAGAGATTCAATTGAGTTGAGTGGGGCTGGATGCAAGGATTTGCAAGAACAGAATGCTCTTCTGGCAGATGAATCAATGTCCCATATTATGCCAAGGAAAACATGGTCTGAAGAAAGTGTTGAGGAAGATGTGGATGTGGAGCCACTAAGTGAACCTGGTGAGGATGTAGAGGTTGTTGCTTTGCTAGCAACTACTACAGCTGCAGCCCAAACAACAGCTGAAGTTCAGAGCCATTGCTCAGGTTCAACTGGTCCTCTTTGGGAGAATCGCCAGTATGGTTGCCTACGCTGCAAGCGAAGTTTTGCTAACTCACAAGCTCTGGGTGGCCATCAGAATGCACACAAGCGAGAGCGGCAAGAGGCCAAGCGAGCACAGGTGCATGCCAATCGGATGGCAGCAGCAGCAAATGCTGACAGACTCTCTGGCTGGGGTGGGAGAGGAGGTTACCGCACAGAGTCTCATCTTCCTTGGTCACAGCTGCTGACACCTCGTGGATCACGGCTGACACCCCTGCAAGATTCACAGCTTGTGCATCCACATGGCTCACAGTCAGTGGGTGCAGGCACAGGTTGCTATGGGGGTGTAGCTCCAATGATGATGTCACATGGTATGTCAATGATGAGCGGGATTGTTCCAGGCCATGCGTATGTGAACCCCAGTTACAACTATCAAGGAATGCAATGTGTACCCTCTCCTTATTTTGTTCTCCCTAGCCCAGATATGATGGGGTTTCAAGGATTTAGACCACCATTTGTAAGTATGTATCAGGACTATCTTCAACATGGACAGGCGCCCAATCTCCTCGCAGTGCCTTCTCCAGGCATGCATCCACCTCAACCATGGCCACCATATCAGTCCCAGCAGCATCAGCCCTTGCCACTTCAGCTGGCAAGAGGACGTGGCTTGCATGTAGAGGGTGTAGCAAACCCTAGGGATGAAATGGCAGAACACCAGGTGATCCAACCACAACAGCAACAGCAACAGCTTCTTGGGGGACAGACATATGGTGACTCATTAGATCTACATCTTGGGCTGGGACTGCCTCCTCTAACTGAACACTGAGGGAGAAGAGGCCATTGACAGAAGGGGTAAATAGTTCAATCTCAGCATGGTTCATGACTACTTTCTCATGAAGGAACAGGAGGGATGCTGAGTTTCTGAACCATCAGGAAGGGACATTGATTCTGTCAACAGGTTGGTTCTGTGCCAGATACTCTGTCACTCTCTATCTCCAGTGCCTGATTTCTTTTCTTTCTCACTGCTTTCTTTGCTCTATCATTCACACTTCAACTTCCAACATACGCCTGCCCCTGAACCATTGTCCCATACACATCCATGGCTATATCAGCCAGATAGAAAACCAGATGCCTTTTGTCTATTCTCCATTGTCTTGGAGAGGACTATATTCACATTACTGGGCATGGCGTTTGGAATGCACCATAGATAGCTTGCAAGATACTGATACCTTGTGCCAGGTTTAAACAGGATATAAATCTATACTGGGTAGTTTTCATACTGTCATTCCTTCCTTCTGTTGTTTGCATTGCAAAATCTGTCATTATTTCTAACTGGCCCAATGACCAAGTATTTTTCTTTGAATCATTCCATTCACCCCTGCACAGTTTTGGGGTCTCCCTTTCTGTGTAGTCTGGTGGTTCTATTATCATGTTTGAGTGTGGTTTCTTTGATCCCTTTGACAAGTAAGTATTCTGCAAGTCTCATCCTAATTTGGGGCCTTTGAATCCAACAGTTTGTGGGGCAGATCCATCAGACACTAGCTTGAAACCTGGCTTATCCTTGTTTTTTCTTTCTCTATACAGAGCAAGTGGCTTGAAAAATTAGTATGGAAATGTGCTGAAAGAAATGAGGGTTCCCAACTACATGGATTGGGTTTTCGCATGGGTGTAGGTCAATGTTGTAGGTACGTCTCTGGAGTGCTAGCTGATATTATGGCTGAGTCTTCCCATTGTTTCTGGAAATGCAACAGGAACTCAGGAAGCAGATGTGTGTATGCTGTTTTGCCTGAAATTTTGGGCAGGGTGTTATATACTTATCTACACCCACCTTTGGAAGCTGATTTGTTCATTGGGGATTCATGGCAGCTCTTCACTGCTATCCATGATGAAACTGATGGTTTGGCACATTGTGGAGTGGCGGTTGTGAGGTCATGACTGCACTCTTAGTAATGCTACCTTCAAAGTGTTGTTCTTTAGATTTTTTCTGAAATTTCATGAGTATGGATGTATGTCATGCCATCGATACTTTGACTGAATTATGTGAGTATGTGCAACTGTCTCTCAGGGCATGAAGTGAAGTCAGATTTCCCATGCAACTTGTAATGTGGAGTTCACATGGAGAGAAGTATGCACATCCAAGGCAAAATCAGGGTGTGTCTTGTTCTGCATATCCTGGGAGCTTTGCTTTCTTTGGTTAAATCCTTCTTCATATGCACCAGTGTGTGAATTCTATGCTCTTGGATGATGACTGAGTATGGTCAACAATCAACATGCAGAACAACTTCTAATTGTTGGCATCTTCATAGTTATCCTGGGGAAGCTGAGATGATGGTTTGAAGTTTGTCATTGTTTCAAAGCTTCTGATCTGCGAGCTCTTTTGGGTGTTATCATTACCAGGCATTTGGTGTTTGGGGGTGTGTCCTGGCCACTTCAGGGGTTAATGCTTTACACCTTCTGTGTACATTTATTGAGGTTGTTTTTGTTACCATGTTTCAACCTACACTCAATTTTGTCATCTTAGTTTTTCTTTTGCTGGAACTGACACAATAGGTACTTTAGTGTTATTGTTGACTTTTCTCTGCAATCATGTAGATATGTTTATACATATGCTCACTCATAGATGTGTTTATAGTCCTTCTGTTATAGCCGAAGAGTCCTTCCAACCAGGAACTTAAAGCAGGTGTTGTAGTGCAATAGAGCAGGTGCATGTTTGTGCTGGCCAAAATCTGAAAACTTGGTGGAACTGATGATTATTTTTGTTCAGTGGTTGTAGTAACTTCCAGTTCTCAGTTGCCTCCTGCACACGGTGTAAAGTTTTGCAGATGATCAACAAGAGGCCTAGCCTGCTCTCAAGTTGAACAGGCTAAAAGCTTGGCTGCAGTTTGTGTGGTCTGTGCAGGATTGGGGGACTGTAGCTATGTAAAACATGACCAGGAAAAATTTCTGTTCAAAATATGGTGAGTCAACAACCCTGGGATTGAGATCTTTCACTTTTCCCCCCATTTGAAACTCTACTACCTGACATACAGTGTGAAACTGATACCACTTGCCTTGAGCAGCACTAGACATGGACAACCAGAGGGGATGGTTGTGCAGAAGGGGGATAGTCATGCAGAGTGGGGATGGTCATGAGCTTTTCATTTTTATAAAGGCTTTGGTTATTCTCCAAGCATGAATTCTGGTCATTTTGTTTATTTTTGCCCATGGAAGTGAAAGTGCAGCACTGAAGTCAACTTGTTGGCTTTCATGTTGGCATCTGAATGGAAGGATTTTGGCTTGACTTTACTCTTGTTCTTTCCAACAATCTGCCAACACGGGAAGGCAAAAGAGTATACACATTGGTTGCATCACATTGTGTTGTTGTCAACGCCTTAATTTGCATCCACAACATGAGAGTTCAAACAAAACCATGGCAAAGTTTTTTTTGTGTGATGTCATTATAGTATTAAATTTGTTTGGGATTAGATTAATTTGGGTGTGTGATATGATTGTGTAAGTGAAAACAAAATGTTTTAAGTGCTGTAAACTTGATATTGTAGATTGCTATTGAATGGAATAATGTTGAAAACAAGTGAAGTTTTTATTGTATATGAATTGAAATCAGTTTGGTCACTTTTTAATATTTGATTGTAGAATATTACATAACAACCATCAAATCATGAACATTTTCAAAGCCACCCCATAGAAACTGCTTCACCAATCAATGGGAAGATGGACTTACATTTTGGTTATTAAGAAAGTTTGCAAACTCTTTTATGAGGGTGTAGTGGTTTTTTTGGCAATTCAAATTCCTTTGTCAACTTGTTCAAATGAAATCCCTTCTCTTTCAAAGTTTCTTTGGTTAACACACAATTTTCCCCATGCTTGTTGTGGAGAAACTCCTAACAATGCTGAAGGAGGATTGGATATGAGGGTCAAGCTTTGACTAAAAGAAGAATAATTCACAATCTACTTCATTTGCAACTATGTTCCATGAATCAAAATGAAACATGACTTATGAAATGTCAACAATATGATCATGAAGGCCACCAAATGTAAATCACCAAATCAATAATTAAATTGGACATGCATCCCCAATTGTCCAACCTCAAGTGTCAAATATTCAAAAAATGCAATTAGCAAAACTCTCACTGTTGTTATGATTAGAGTATTTTGTACTTTCAAGTCTTCATGCATTTGGCTCATTTACCTCACAACCACTTGGTGCGTACACATCCAATGACCACGAAATTGAGAAACATTGAGAAGATCATGTGGATTCTTGTTTAGTGAGGAGTTATGTTCTGGTGCTAGAATTGGGGTGTAGAATTATCATCTGTAGACAGCTCCAATGTGAAGCTCTACAAATGCAATTGGCAATAAACAAGCTGGGTTTTGGTGTAAATTAACAAAATCCTTTCCATGTTGCCTTTTGTTTGTAGACAATTTGCAGAAAAGTTCATTAGGAATGGAACATGCCAACTACATGAAAGAACTTTATAATTTGGGAAATGCAATAGGCATGTAATTTCATGAATGTTTATCCTCAAATGTTTTGTTGTTCTTTATGTTAATATTTTGTTGGTTGTTATTCACTTTTATGTGCCAATGTTTTGGTCATATATCATGGCATCTGCTTGCTATCAAAATGTTCTCCTCCAAGAGTTTTAGAGCTTCTCCTCCTAAGTTTTCTTAGGTTCATGTTTCCCATATTTTAGAGCTTCTTTGTCAGTACGCAAAAACTCTCAATTAAATATGGGAGAAAATTCATGAGAGTAGTTTCCATTGGGAAGCCCAAGAAAAAGAGCCTTGCAAAATTGGCCCAACAATAGGGTGAGAGCAAGAAGTTTACATTTACCTGATTTGTAATTGTCAGTCAGGAGAGCCTTACACTGTAAACTAGTTAGGGTCAACTGGTCTTTCAAAGTGCATGTGATAGGCACATAGAACATTGTGAGTTCTAGCAAGTAGTCCACAAAGCTCCTAACGAGGTGGCAAAATCTTTCCCAAGTGCCAGTTACATCAAATAATAGCCTTTGGTCAGACTGGCAACCCAATTTCTTGTAGATCACAAGTTCTTTCAACGGGTCTTATTCTTAGAAAGGATTTGAACATCAAACAAAAGTCTGTGACATGGTTAATGATAGAAGGCTGGACTTGTCACTGAGTTTAGTACATTTTCAAGATGAAAATGTAGCCAGGGGCAGCTATTACAGCCTGCTTGGAAACAGAACTTCACCCTTTAGCCCAATTAAGCAAAGCTGAATCTATGACCTTGTAATAATAAGAAATTAGAACCCAAAAAAAGGTTTCACATGGGTAAGTGGGATGTTGAGACTTACAGTGAACAATAATGTTTCTAAACATGGTCCCTCATCAAGAACTGTGTCAACAAATGTGAAAAGGTGACAGGTGAAGAGTTCACTCATAGCACCTGGCCCCACACCCACTTCAATTTCTCCCCTTCCAACAACCTGCAAAAAAAACTGACAGCATCTTCTAAACTCAAATGAAAAACAAACGGGTCCAAGTATCCAACACCTCAAAAGAAAGGAATATCCTTTCTTTGTTTGGTGAGAGAATGCAAAACAAATCTAATGCAAAACCAAGTTCTGCAACCCTAAAAAAAAGTGGGTTGTAGAACAAAAGTTGGTTTGGTCATAGTCAGTCTCCATTTCTTTTTTTGCCTTTTTCAGAGCGACATACTGATATACCATATTAGCATCCCAGAAGCAGAAAAGTACAGGAGCACATCATCTGGATATTTCTCGTATTGGGTCTTGTACCAGCAGTGTAAGATGTGGCATCTTCTGCAGTTTCAGGCAGCCAATGGAATATAGGTTGAACTGGTGGAACCAGAGATCATCTAACCTTACAAAATCCACCTCTCGCAATTGTTGCTCACAGGAGATGAGGAAGATAAGACCCAAGACCACAACTCTAACCCACCACATCCAACCCCATATCTATGATTGATCATGTGTGAATCACCTGAAAGAAACTAATTTACAGTTCCAAAGGACTCACCTTTGCTAAAAGATTGTCAAGAAAGACAAGCCGGGAGCAATTAGGTGCATTTCACAGAAATTTAAGAGGAAGTATTTGATCAAAGGGTTGAACCCCTTTGGAGAAGCATCACTTCTTGTGCTTGGAGTTGCAGGTTGACGAACCTTGAAAACCCTGTGAATGTACATTAAAGCCTCCACATGATCCCAGAATACTCCATGTGCTCTCATCAGCAGGAATACCATCCTTCAACATTTCATCGTAGATTTTGAAAACTCCAAACGTATTGCCTGCCCTTAGAAAGCTGCCAAGAAGAGTATTGTATATCACAATGTTGGGCTTACATCCACTTGCTCTCATCTGATGGAATATCCTGCACGACGACTCCAGATCCCCTGCTCTCCCTGTAATTGCATCACACTGTAATTACTTCTTGCATGAATAGAGAAGAAAAGCTGACTCTTACAGTTTACAGCAGATGAAAACCTTGAATCAACAATCACATACATAGTTGCTTGCATAAACACCTCTACAACGTGATCAGATACTATGAGATGTCTAAAGTTTTACCAACATACCAAAGCCATTAATCAGAATTCCGTAAGTGACAATGTCAGGGCAATAGCCTTCATCCTTAAGCTGCTGAAGAACTTCACACATCTCATCCAGCCATTTTGCTTTACCGAGCATGTCCATGAGGATGTTATACGTGAAGATATTAGGAACATAACCCTTCTCCCGCATCTCTTTGAACAGATTGAAAGCTGCCTCTACATCCCCAGCCTTGCCTAGCACATGAATGACTGTGCCATAAATCAGTATGTCAGGTTTGCAACCAGTTTCTCGCATCTGATTGAAAAGATCACATGCCTCTTTGTACCTTCCAGCTTTTCTCAGACTCTGAATAAGACTAGCATATGTGAAGTGGTCTGGCAAACATGTTGGTGATGAACCCATAGCTCGAAAGAGCTGGTATGCCTCCTCTACTTTTCCTGCCTTTCCAAGACAGTTGATCAGAGAGTTGTAGTTCACCACATTGGGTTCACACTGTTTCTGCTTCATTTCAAGAAACAGTTGGTATGCTGCATCCAGCTTGCCAGCCTTGCCTAAACCATCTATAAGGACACCGTAAGCCATGGAGTCAGGTTGACAACCTGCTTCAATCATCTCCTGGAAAAGCTTCATGGCTTCATCTACTCTGCCCAACCTGGCAAAGCTTTGAATTATAGAGCTGTAGGTAATTACTGTCGGAGCATAGTTATGTTGTTGTTTCATATCTCGAAATAGTTTTGCTGCTTCCTCAACTCTTTTCCCCTTGCCAAGTGCACTAATCAATATGTTGTATGTAGCCACATCCGGCTGGCAGAGTCCACGCTCTCTCATGTCAAATTGAAAAAGTGCATAAGCTTCATCGATTCTCATTCCTTTCCCCAGACAGTACATCAAGCTGTTGTATGTGAGAATGTCAGGGCTGTATCCTTGAGTTTTCATGTGTTCAAAGAGCATGAGTGCAGCATTGATGTTTCCTGTTCTACCCAGTCCATCAATGAGGATGAAGAACGTGGTTGAATTTGGCAGACAGTTTCCTTTTGCCATTTCTTTGAGGATTTCATGAGCTTTGTCAAGATAGCCTCCTCTCACCAGCACTTGTATCAAGGTGTTGTACCCCTCCACTGTCACAGGACATCCAAAATGCTCCATCTCTTTGAAAGCTTCCAAAGCTTCTCCTATCAAATTGGCCCTGCCCCATCACCCACCCAGCCTATCAAAACCTCTTGCCACAATGGTCTTTGTTGTATGTTTGCAAGCTTGCAAACCACCATGGCTTCTTCTGGCTTTGGGTTGTTGTGAATTCCTTGTTCAGTTACAGTTCGATGATGGATAAAAAAAGAGAGAAGAGAAGAGGTACCTGCCATAGCTTCTAACAAGTGCAAGGTATGTCGCAGCAGTGACATCCAAACCAGAATCTCGCATATCTTCCAGGAGTTGCCGCATAGCATTGAAGCGGCGAGCACTTCCCAGGCGACCTATCATCACAGTAAAAGTATGGGAAGAGATGATGTGACCAGCATTTTGACAAACCCAGTTGAAGAAGGAGAGACCCACGTCCACATCTTTCAACCTCTTCACAATCTCGCTCACATGATGCTCCTTCATCCCAACTGCAAAAGGCTCCAGTAATCTCACAGTCTGTGAACCCCATTTCCTCCCCTTCAACACCTTGCTCATCTCTGCAACTACTCCTAGCTCGCGCTGCCGACATGGTTTTCCAACTTTCGGATTGTTGTTTCCAGCCCTGTCTTCTTCTGCTTCTTCCTGATGAACGATGCTACTGTCGAGCTTTTCTTCTTCTCCTCCTTCTTCCTCTTCTACTGCATTATTCAATGCTACAATGTTTCTGGCTTCTTCTAGGTCTACCACATCTTCGGGAAAGAGTACCAGTTCAGACGACGTCGAAGCTTGACGCACCAGCAGCTCTTGCGACACAACAGTACAAATGCTTCCAACTCCTTGAATTGCGAAAGCGCGACTACGAATACCTGGGATGAGAAGAATCAGGGATGGAGCAGCAAGGCGAAAAAAGCAGCGGCAGCAGCGATGATCAGAAGAAGAAAAAGGCGGCGGCGGCGGCAGCGTGGTGGTCGTCTCTCTCACAGCGTGACTGGCGTGATTTGAAATTCCTCCATCTCTGTTCTGCTGCTGCTGGACATGCAGCAATCTTCTGCTTCGGAATCCATCATCATCGCTAACAACAACAACAACAGTCTTGTGGCCAATTGTGAAACACCCACCACGTTTGCCAAAGAGTCTGCTCCTTTGTTGCGCAATCAACAACCGCAATCCAGACATGGGAAAGAGAGTGCAGCAAAGATCAACATTTGGGGATGTTGATGATGATGATGATGACGATGATGATGGAAGAACCTCCTCCTCCTCCTCCCCCGAAGCAACTCCTTCTTCTTCAAACCTTCTTCTTCTTGAGCTTACAACAACAGGTGACCTCCAATTTGCTGCATTTGCTACATAACAAATCTCTTCGAGAACTAGAATTTGATGATGCACTTGGGTCCTTGAAAGATGAGATTTGATCAGGTGGTGGGTGTTATTAGGGTTTCAGGGTTTTTTTAGGGTTTTTGAGTTTCGCAGCAACCGCAGTCTCTTGACTGGGTATGTTCATATCCTTATCCGGAGCTTCTTAAGATCCATGGGGATAATGAAGAAGAAGATCTAAACATGCAAGATACACAACCCAAAGGGTTTAGATCTCATTTCAGCTCCTGGGATATCTCTGCAGTTTTTGGGTTTAGATTTTTGCTGCTAATCGACACCGTCACATTGCATTCGCAAAATCTCCGAATTGCGATGCTCAGGTACGAATCTTCTGGCGTTGTTGAATTGGTGTATTGATGAAGAAAGAATGTGCCAGATGTTGTGCCCGGTTCATGAAGGATTTTATTTTTTCCGCTTGTAGGTACGAACTCTTTTGTAGTAAACAGTGGCTTCATGGTGATTTTGTCGAGCTTGGTTTGTATCTCTGAGCTGATGTATGGGGCTTGATGGTGGGCTTGTTGATTGTGTATGGTCAATGCACCTAGCCTACAGTGCATGCCCTGTGTACATTCTTTGGTGCCTGCGAGTCTCACCAATATGAAGCAATCGCAGTTGCAAGTGATCACGTGGGATTACAGCCAGAGCAGGAGGTTGCAGCTGTTGTATGCAATGCGGACTCCTAAAGGGTTTGGTCCTCCTGCTCCCAAAAAGGAGGAAGCGGCTGTGAAGAGAGTGGAGACAAAGGCCGAGAGTAGTAGTGCATTAAAGAGGAGGACTCCAGAGGAGAAGGAACAAGAGGATGCTGATGATGAGGTGGTCCCAGAGGTGGTAACCAATCGCATGCTGCGCCGCATTGGATTCACAGTGGGGATTCCATTTGCAGTAGGCATAGCAGTGTTTCCCTTGTTCTATTACCTCAAGGTAATTCAAAAGCTGGATGTCCCTGAGTGGCTGCCACTGCTCACTTCCATGGTCACCTTTGGATCTGCTGGCGCAGGCATCACATATGGAGTATTATCCGCAAGCTGGGATCCATTGCGAGAAGGCTCACTTCTTGGCTGGAAAGAAGCACAGCTCAATTGGCCTGCTTTCTGGCAAACCCTTCAGGGCAAAAAGGGACCCAAGTAGTGCTCAACAGCGAGGTTATGCACAGGCCCAGATCTTTCAGTTGTTGTGTTGCTTGATTGTTCTGCTAAACCCTAAACTCTAAACTGAGTAATTGTGAGTATGGAGATTTCTCAATTCTCATGAGGGTTATTATTTGATTGTAAGCTGCTGCAAATGCTTTTGCAGAAAAGGGGAAAGCTTACGAGAGGCACTCTTGATTACTTCAGTTCTGTGCATCAATGACCAGGTTCTTATTCAGTCATACTTGTCTAGTTACTTGATTGTTGTGGCTTCTGTAATTGTGAGTACAGAGATTTCTTGATGATTCTCATGAGACTTATTATTGATTGTGCAAGAGGTGCACCCTTACAAGAGGTGCTCTTCATTATTACTTCAGCTCTGCGCAGCAATGACCCAGGTTCTTATTCAGTTCTTAAATGTAGTACTAATTTTTTGTTTGTATGTAAAAAGTTCTATGTTTCTTCTGTTTTCTCTGAGCTTAATTCTCGTGTTGGTACATATGTGGTCTCCAATCTTGCCCAGTCTGATATCCTGAAATCTCATCTTTCTTTAATAAGGCTCATAATTTTGATGGTGTAGAGTGTTAAACCCTTGGAACTTTCTGTGACTTCTTGAAGAAGTGTTAACCTTGCTGTGTTCTTTGTGTTCTTTCTTCATCATGAGAATGGAGATTTCTCTACTCTTTTGAAAGATGTTCTTATTTCATCTTATGTTTCTACTTGATGCTTGTAAGTGTATGGTCTTTTGTCAAAGGCATGTTTGTACTTTTAGTTACAGTCCTTGAGAAAGACCAAGCTTGTCTTCTTAGTGACAAACTTTGCAAGTGCAAGCTTTGCATCATCAGTCAACTGGCCTAATAACAATTCCAAATTTTGTTTTTCTCTACAGTTTTAAAAGTCCCTAAAACACATGCATTTGATGAGATTGCTTGGTTGGAGATTTCCTGGTCAAACTTTTTTTTGGCACAATGCATTATCAGCCAACTGGCCTAATAATAATTCCAAATTCTGTTTTTCTTTACATTTTTAAAAGTCCCTGAAACATGTGCATTTGAGGAGATTACACGATTGGGGATTTCCTGGTAAACTTTTCTCCCATGCACAATGTTCACAACTTCACCTTGAGTAGACCATGGTTCTTGCCACTATTGTAATGAGTTTTATTGGGTTTTACACACATGTTAAAAGCTTTAATTGTGAGGATGCATTTGAGAGCAAACCTATGGTTGGAAATGTGGGGTTTATGTGTAGATGATAAAATATGATATGGATAGATTTGTTATGGAGAATGGAATTCACATTGATGGAATTATACCATATGGTTGAACATCTTCACAAATGAAATGAAATGCACATGGATGGAACTTGTGCCCAATTGCAAAGTATTTCTTCTAGGTGAGGCAGATTATGAAACCATACATATAAGCTTGATGAAGAGAAAGTCGGTTGCAAATAAGGCTTGTTGCCAAAAGCATAGTGTACTAATGACTTACATATTGTCCACAATACAATACAATGACTTTTGAAACAATTAATGTTTGGAATGGAAGCTTTTAATGTGATGAAATTGACTATGTACCTATTATAAGTCTGCACATGATGCAATGATCTCTTGGATTGCAAGTAAAAGAAATATGAACAACTTTGATTGCCCAGTCACAATGATTAACTGTAGTGGTAGCATTTAACCGCTCCTCATTCTACATTGTCATACAATTTCATGTATGGATTGGTAGGTGTGGCACTTCCACAGTGTCTTGGGTACAGTAGGTATAGTAGGTAGACACCAGTGAAGGCCTACATACCAGGTGGATTTACTTGCAAGGTTCCTGAGGGCAAAGCTTCTTGTGGATTCTAGCCACAAGCAGCATGTGGCTTCCACATCAGAATCTTGTCCTTTGCAGATGTCTGCATTCAAATAATTCGAATTAACAACACCAAAGACCAGAGTCATTTATTACCCCATAATGACATTTAACTAATCCTCAATCTACACTAAGCTCAGGATTTAAGTGAGGATGGGGGAAATACTTTTGCACATTATTTTAGATGTGGCGTACACTGGTAGAGAGGCCCACATACCAGTCATGGGTGGATCTGCTCTTGCAAAGTTTCTAGACTGAAAGCTTCTTTGTGGATTCTAGCCACAAGGAACTCATGCTCCCACACATCAGTATCTTGTCCTTTGTAGGTCTCTGCACTCAAATGATTCGAATTTAGCAGCACCAGAGACCCACAGTCCACTCAGAAGTATTTATGACAAATCAATTACAAATACAGTTTACAAATTTCTAAATTTGAGTCATTTCAATTGATATAAAGATTTCTTTTAATGTAAATCATCATGAAGCAAACTAGACCGAGCTCACTGACATCCAAGTGCCTATGATCTAATGAGATTCAAAATACCCATTGCTAGTAAAATCATTAGAAAAAGCATCCCTCAACATTTCTAATGCAGACTGGTTGAAATGTTGTGCTGAACTAACAGCATTGGACAAAAAGTCTGTGCATCACAGCCATTTGTTATCACTGGATGATAAGTCTAGATTCCAATACAAACCCTAAAATATGATGCTAACATGTCTATGAACAACTGTACCTTTTTAAAACACTAACTACAATAGGAAATGAGAGGAAACATTAGAATTTGAGAAAAAGGCCTTAACACATTACCATTAAGTTGCACTTCATCAAGAAATACAAAGAAAGAAACAAGGAAATGAACACCAAAGATTTTCAAATAAGAAGCTTACTTGTTACTGGACAGTAAGGTTGAATTTGTGGCCATCGGGATGCAGACAGGGAACAGAACACAACCAAGTCAGAAGCCCCATGTTTGGTCCAGAGACTTCCTACTCATATACAAGAAAAGACTACCACAAAAAGAGTGCTGGCTCCAAATACACACTATTTCAGTTTCACAAATGGTGCATCAGGAAACCAGAATCTAATTTCAACACCCAGGTACCTATTCTAAACTCCGAATACACATTTTGCAGCTGCTACAAAACAATAGCCTGGTGTGGTACAACTTCCTTGCCTCTCAACCTGGATGTGTCTTGTGACTAGTCCATGTGTGCAAGCAGTTCAAAACAATCTGGCTGTGGACAATATATCTCTCTACAAGGATGATGAACTGGAACCTATTGCACACAAAAGCCACCATATCCATTGAAGACTTGAAAGTTTGTCAAAACAGTAGATGATACTGCAATGAATTGTCACTCTAGGCAATGACAGATGTCGCTCTTCAATTGGGTCGCAAATTGGTTAGATGGTCGAATCACATGCATCTTCTTGATCCCACTTTTCCCCATGAGACACTATATCCAACCAACATGCCGATAGAAATCCAAAGATGCACTCATTTTTAAGAAGACCTAATGGAAAAGACATCCTTTTGAAACCAAGCCAAAACAAACACCTGCAATTTTTGCAGAAAAAATGGGAAGCAAACTAAAGTTTCAACTAGAGATGTCAGTTGTGTCATGGTGATCAAGGCTTCGATCATCTCCAGATCTGCGTTTGCTTAAGCTTGCTCGCTGCATCAGCCGCACCAGGGCTTGCACTAATTCTGACATTGGTGGGCGGAATTCAGGTTCGGGCTGCATATAGATCACCAAGTCTCACACATTCAGGTCTCATGTTACAACACCATAAATGAGACTTGTTTGTAATACCACTTCAAACAGAGAATCACCACATCTGAACTGGTCACAGGAGCTGTTCCATAACTATAACCAAGATCAGTACCCTCTTCCCTTCATATTTCACATCAACAATGCATACACATCAGGAGACATTTCAGTCCAAGACCAGAAAATCTCCTGGAGCCCATGTCTGGAGGAACTGCACACATCTAAAGAATCAAATCATCCCAGGTCAAACAACTGGCAGAAAGGGTACCTGGACACACAAAGCAATAATATCAGCAAAGCGGGAGAGTGACTTGGCTGGGTAGATCCCCTTCAATGCAGGGTCAACCATTTTGGCCAGTGCATCAATGTCATGCAGTTGCGGAGTGGCCCACCTGACCAGTGACTGCTCTGCTCTTGGCCGGGAGCTGAATAAGAAGACACAAACCCTTCTGAGACAGCCACCACAAAAAACCTCCAAAAACCAACCTTCAACTGCTTAAATATCTCATAACCATCTGAAGCAAGCTTAGGTGATGCTATTAAAAGCCCTCTTGTGCTAGTCTAAATAAATAAGACAGAGGTCCACAGAGCCGGGATATTCACCTGTCCAGAGGTTTGCGTCCTGTCAAGAGCTCAAGCATAACCACACCAAAGCTATAAACATCACTCTTGACAGTGTAAATACCAGACATGGCATACTCTGGGGCACTGTACCCAAATGATCCTGGTATTTGTGGTGATACCTTCACCCACCCATCACAGACAATCCCATCACATTACACAAACCATCCCACTTTGACACAATTATGAAGATAGTCCTTTACACAGGTTTCTGTTTTGGAGACAGATATGTACCTGGTGATCTGAACCAAGTGGGGAGAGATCTGCAATTCCACAGTCAGAGACATGAGGATTGAGCTCGTCATCCAGTAGGATGTTTCCAGATTTGAAGTTGCGGTGCACAACTGCTGGTAGGCATACTTCATGCAAGTACCTACACATTGACACAGTGGTCTTCTGTTCAGATCAAATGTTCTCCACTTTAGACATATTCCAGTCTCATATTGCATGAGACAAGTGATCAAACATTCCTACAAAGAAACTCACACAAGATGGAACATCATCCACTTCCGTGACTTTTTCTAAGCTCACAAATTGGCAGAATACTACAAGACAGTAAAAATACTGCAAGGTACAGGTCAGAACAACTTCACCAGCTTTAATTCAAAAGACTGACGAATCACACTAGCAACAGAGGCAAGGCAGTGCACACACCTACTGACTGAGCAAGAAATTGACCACATGTTCCCCACCTCAACTCTGTCAAAGAGAAAATGCACCCTACTTCAAGCTGCACTTCTGAGACACAAATATAGAAAATGACCAAATGAACTTACTCAAGAGCACGAGCAGCTCCCAAAGCAATTTTGACTCGCACATTCCAAGAAAGGCGCTTCACATTGTCTTCATTGCTATGAAGAATATCATTAAGGGTGCCATGATTCAAATACTCATAAACCAGCAGCCGTTGCCCATGCTCGGCACAGTACCCCACCAATTCAGTAATGTTGGCATGCCTCAAACGTGCAATGTTGCTCACAACACCCAAAAAGTCTTGCTCATTCTGCACCAGAGGTGCTGCTGTGTCTAGTTTCTTCACTGCAAGTACCTGGAGGCAAATTGCAAGAATTAAACTGTGATTAACCATGTATTAACATCAAAGAACTTGGTTAGTTCTAAGAGCAGAATCCTCTCGTCAAGTTACCAACATGTGCTTCCATCATTTCTCCTTGTTCAACTAGACTTGAACCCAACCAGAGCAACAAGAAAAACAACCAAACACAAGATGCACAAAACCAAATCAATTCTGCATCTGAAATGCATGTATCACAATGGACTTAGCCACACCAGGTGATTCACAAGTTGCAAATTTGCACTTCAACAGAGACAGCTGACCTAAATAGATACAAGCATACCTGGCCATCTTGAAAGTCTCCACGATAGACACGGCCAAGGGAGCCCTCACCAACCAAACTTTCTTGAGCAAAGCTATTTGTTGCAGCCTGAAGATCTGCAACAGAATAGCTGGTGGCTGCAATCGTAGTGTTGGGGCTCTTCCTTGGCTCCCTGACCACCACCCTTTCTGTAACTGGTTTCAATGTTGGAGGTGCCTTCAGTGTCTTGATTGGTGGAGAAGCCTTCATTGGCTGATCTGGAATTTTATCCTCAAGAAGTTTGCCTATACAAGAAATGGAGACTAATCAGTCATCCTGGAAAGCAAGGCAGCATCCACCACACAGAGGTCTGGTTGCATCAAAGACCGGTTTTAGTATACAAATTCAACAGTAAGCTCTCCAAAAGCAGTTCACCAGACAAACAATAATGCATAACAATCTAACACCATGCACATCTATGTGCACAATCACATATGTGAAGGGATGTCCCTTGCTGTTCACTATATTACAGACATATCTGTTGCACAGAAATTCTGATGTATACTTCAAAAATCAGCAAATGAATCCCAACACACATCTATTTGCGATGACAAAGTGTGAGCATAAAAAATTTAAGATTTGCAGGAAGTCAACAAAGTAGAAACTACAAGATTGCCTCTTAGATTTAATACCTTATAACTTAGGGACACAGTGTTTTCTAATTGTTCATCATGACAATCAGAAATACTCACAAAAGTCATGTCCAACCAGCTCGATGAACTTAGAAACCTGGCTTGGTGTAAGAAGTGGCGACATGGCCATACCAAAGCAGATTAGTCAATGAGGAGTGGAGCATACCTTGCTGTGCGGAAGAACCAAAAGTTCGTAGCCATGATCCCCGACTGGCCTTTTCTTCATCCAACATGTTCTCTCCACGTTTTCTACGTCGAAAGTAAAGAATAGCCAACAGTATTGAAGCAATGACTATCAATAGAACAACAGCAGTGATTCCTCCAATTCGGGCACCAGTCCAAAAACCATTACTTCCACTGTTTGAAGATTTTGTGCCTGATGTTGTTCTAGGTGGAGGTGAATGTCTGGCTGGGGGGCTGCGATATGGAGGAGGGGGTGGGGCTGGTGATTGACTAAAGTCATTGCCACCAGTGCTGCCAAAGAAACAACCATCAACCACACTTAATAAGCTCAAAAAAGTATTTTTCTGTAACCACTGACAAATGAAGAGAATTGTAAATGCAGGATTTGCCTGAATGTCTATCAACCAACTGTGCTGGTAGGGGGTGGAAGTAACCACATACAGTAAGTTCAGATGTGGACTCAGCCCTGGAGGAATCCATCCAGTAAACTGGTTATCCTCAACATTCCTGAAATCAGATTCCACTCTCCTTATCAGTCAATGGTTCTAAAAGTAACAAAAGCCTTCTGCCAATAGAAGCTTTTCAGATGCACATGACTGGAGGAGCCCTGCAAAAATCAAATCTATGCACCCTATAATATATTTCAGATCATGTCTTGCACACCTTGCAGTTGACTGCCAACCAAAGTGAATGGTCAAACATGTTGAGTGGAGGCAGATAGATGCTACTTCATGCAAAGTTCAACCTGTGAGAGCATAGGACTTACAGTGTTTGAAGGTTCTTGAGATTAGCAAGAGAAGGAGGAAGGCTGCCACTCAACTTGTTATTCTGCACATTTCTGTTGAGCTCAAGAATATAAGCTTCTGCATTTTCTTTCTTCAAGATCCAGCCAAGCCAACTGACAGTAAAACGAGGGAAAAATACAGTTTGCTGTGGTATTGAGAACTATTGAGAATTTCTCCGTACTTGACATCAAAAGATGAGCCAATAACAAGGTTGTAGAGATCTCAGATCTAACAAGCAACAGTCAAGCACATGTTCAGTGACATTCAATAGCAACATGTATGGTAGTGACCAGCTACCATACATCACCACTGACTTCAGGAGCTCCCCACAATGTTTGAAGATCAATGGCATATACTATCCACTGAGTTTCTGTCTCAAGACCTGCATAATGGACAGGACATCCCATTATGCAGGTCATCACATGAGAGGGGAATAACCAAGGAAACCTAGAAGAAAGGCAGACAAAAAGAGAAGACAAAACCAAAAATGAACCAAACAAGAAAAGAAGAAGAGAAGAGACAGACAACAAAGAAATTTCAGAGCACCATCTTTTGAGGAAAAACTACAATTATAATTTACATTAATATAGTCTATGAAATTCCCACCACACTATACCAAGACTTTGCCACATGAAAGTTCTGGCTAAAAAGAAAATGTGACAAGTGAAACCCAGGCACTTTGAGGCAGTGGAATATTAGCAAGCCTAACATATGACACTGACAATGGAGGTAGTTCAATCACTCCATAGAGAGGGAAAAGAATAAAGATGCTCACAGGGAAGTCAGAGTTGTTAAGTCACCCAAAGAGTTGGGAAGTGAACCTGTCAAACTGTTGAATGATAGATCTCTGCAATTGCATGACCAAAGAACAATGAAACACATTCCACAGTTATTACAAGACTGGCACCATGCAGTAGTTGTCAAATATCTTGCTGACTAGGTGTACAACTACATGTAACCACTCCTTTGCTGAGGACAAAAAAGCATGAACAATGTAACAGTGTGCGTACAGCTTCCAAACCTGTGAAATTGTTAGGCAGTGTGGTGGAAGAATGCATGAAATCAGACTTACAATGTTTGAAGATTTGTAAGGTTTGCAAAGATGTCTGGAATACCATTTCCCAGCTGATTGTGATTGAGGATCCTAAATCAAGCCAAATATGTTCACAGTGAGGATTGCAGCTATTCTAGGCCCACATGTCCTCTCTAACAACCCAGCACTCATTTGTGCTAGTTCCAGGAATAAAAATCAACAATAGCAGATCTGCATTGGAACCCCACCAGACAAATCACTCTGCAGTTTGATTAAGATCAATCTTCAATATTAAATGGATGTCTCCAGCTCAATAGAATTGCATCCTGGTAACCAATAGTAGCAATCTCAATGCTTCTATCAAAAGTGCACAAATTGACCACTTGGTGCAGGCAATGCTTACAGATTAGTTAAGCTCCACATTTGCTGAAGTGAATATGGAATATTGCCAGTCAACTGATTCCCTCCAAGGTTCCTGTTGTAACAAATTATGAGTGTAAAGCAACAATTGCTACTTTTGGTAAGGTTGGAACCTAGATGCATAACTACTCTTTATTTGTATTGCTTACAGGACTGGTTTAGGAACTGAAAAGTTGGGAAAATGCCATTGCAATATGGAATCAATCTGCAACTAACAGTAAAAGAAAAAGCAATATGAAAAGGCTCACCAGATCAAGGAGCCTACTCAAAAGATGGTCTTCTTATATGGAGTATGTATTACACAAAGCACAGCATTAATGAGAGACAAGGAGTGCTCACAGTTGCTGAACATAAGGAGGCAACTGATACGGTATATTTCCTTGAAGGTTATTTTGGCCCACATCGCTGCAATGAACAAACAGGAATCCAATCAGCTGAGTTTTGAAACAGAACATAGCACCTTCCCACCTGGATCTAAACAAATACTTGAAGACATCATCAGCAATTATGACACTGGTACTTGTAAATGTGGTACTGGCACTTGAGCTACCAATCACCTAAACTGATTGCAAATAACTAACCTGTGATCTGCAACAAACGCAATACTACCTACCTTCAGACACCCAAAAAAATTGCCCAAAAATATCAAAAAAGAGCTCAATCAAAGTGCACTAGCAGAATTTCAGTATTAAGATTCTTCCAACAGGGGGAAAAAAAATGAAGCACATAGAAGACCTGTAGGACCTCAAGAAAGTGAGCACCTGATAATGGACCACATTGACAGAGTACAGAGTGTGGGCAAGAAGAACTTACAGGACAGTTAGGGAATAAAGCTGACTGAGACTGTATCCCAAATTCCCATTCAGACCCAAGTTGTGCAAATTACTGTGCCACAAGCCCATTGAATACACCCGCACCCACATTGCAATCATAAACAAATAAACTCTAGTATGAGTGAGTCTAAAAAATAATTATTTCTGTTGACATCCTTCAAGAATTTGTAATGCAGACAGAGGGACTAGGTGAAGCAGCCAAAATTCAGAAATACAACTCACAGGCATTCTGTCTGCAATAGAAGCTTCATAGAACAGCTCTGCATGTTTGGACTGAAGGAATGACAGTTACATCAACCTCCTCACCAATGAACATGTAATACAAAGAAAAAAATTGTGGGCCTTCAAAAAGCAAGTGCAAATAGTGAGTGGAGGATAGAGGAGATGGATTTCACATACAGCTGTGTGACGTTAGCTCCACTGCAGACCACGCCAAGCCAGCTCTGTGTACAAGGATCACCTCCATTGCTATTCCAGTTGGACAGTTGTGAAGGGAATTGGAAAGCAGCATATAGATTTACCAGAGCAGTTACTGCCATGCCAACAGAACAAAACAAAACAATGTCCATCAAAGACTAGTCCCCTCCAATGATGGCTGTGGCTACTAGTCCAGGTTCCGTATGTAACCTAGCTCTCCAGAAAAAGACAACCCAAATCAAAAAATTCAAACAAAGATGAATTAAGCTATGTGATTTCTTTGTGACCCAACATTTCAAACTGGAAAACTGCAAAGACATATTCAGATCACACGAATCACTGAGCCCCATATACCATCAAGATAACCTGACCTATCAGTTCAAACAACAGGCATTGAGTTGACATGTTGAGGTTTGCCCTATTGAAGCAGGTTTTGAGATCTCAGTGCCCATTCTGACTCAAGAGGCATCCAATTATTTGCAGATTATTTTGGGTTCAATTCCGTACAACAATTTCCAAAATTTCTGTGCAAAACTGTATTGATGGTGCAGCCCAGAGTCTTTATCACAGTGTAGAGGCTGGCTTCGTATTGAAGTAGACAAGAATATTGCTCATCTAGATTCTAACCTTTACTCTAGGTCTAAAACTCATTACTTTAATTGTTCCAGTCCTTCCTGCTCCCTGAACACCCCTTGCCATTACAGTCCTCACACCACTTCACTCAAAAACAGAGTTGTTGACAATAATCACAATCTGCTATTGGATCTCAAGTGGGTAATGTATGCACAAACTCTGATCTAAACCCATTAGTGTGGATGAACAGAAGAAGTGGAAGTTGGATTCTGTAATTCTGAGGCATGTCTGTAGCAATGCATAGAGACATGATGAGAGTGCAACATGGGAAGGATGCAGGTATAACCTACCATCTTGTGGATCTGTTGCTCCCTGAACCACCACAACCAGCGCCACCAAAATGCTGATGATCACAGAAAAAAAACCCCGTACTATTGCAGCTTGCGCCATTTCTGGGGCAACAAGAAGATCACAGAAACAAGCTACTCCCAGAAGCAAGCTCCTCTCCACATTGCAATTCAATGCTGATTGCTGCTGCTGGCTGGCTGCACCAATTAGCCGGTGAAAGCTGTAGCAATCTAGAAGATTCCCGACAAGAGACAGAAGATTTCAGCTGGAGTCCGTCAGTAGCAGTACTACAACAGAGCGTGCAGTATCGCTAATCACAAAGTCCTTGCCGTAATATTCCCATGTATGTAGGGAGCTGTGGAGATACTAATAAGGATTGTTGTCAAACAAGCCCCAGCTGCAGCCCTTTGCCACAACAGGAGGATCTGCCAAGGGCTCTTCCTTCCGCCAAAACTGTGCACTTGTGAACAGACACTACACAAGGAAACGAGCAAGGAGAGAACGATCAAACGACTGCATTACTTAACAGCAGACTTGGTCTAGATGAGAAGAAGAGGCGGCGGCGGCCTCCAAGATGCTGACTACACGCATCAAAGATGGCGGCTACTATCTCTGGCTGCAGCACGGCAGACGACAGAAAAACATTCAAGCTTGCGAAAAGGAGAGACTACTGTTGTGGAGATGAAGGTATGATGGTACGACGCATCGTCAAGGTCCGTGAAAACAAAGTTCCTAACAACAACAGCAGCAGCTACGGTGCGAGAAGGAGAAGATGCACTATAGATAGTGCGAACTGACGGCGGGAAACAGTACTAAAATGGCTCCATTTCCAAGCAAGTTTGAGCAAAGGAAGGCTCAACAATGCCGCTCGTTGATGAATCAGTTTCAGAGTCCGATGGTAAGGAAAAATCTCCGCAAAACCACGTCCAAGTCTCGTGAACACGATCGTCGTCGTCGCTGGAGCACAGCATTCAGTTAAGACAAAAGACTCGGTAACGAAAGATACTCGAAAATCTAGAGAAAAATCCGCAGACAAAACTAACAACGACCGCCATTGAAGAACGCGCCCGAAAAGCCCACAGCGAAACCACGCGAGGTGGCCATTTTTTTCCCAAATACAAAGAAAGATATTGTTATCGTTTTCTCCCTCATTTACTTACACACTAAAGCAACAACCTAAACATCGTCCCTGGACACCGAATGCAGCAAAATGCATAGAGCACTCCGAGAGGGAGAGGGCGAGAGCGAGAGAGAGAGAGAGAGAAAAGGGTGGGGGGAATCAATTACATACCAAAGCGGGAGGAAAAAAAGACACCGAAAAGCGCAGCGTAAACAGATCCGAATCGGGGACATCAGCCACAGCAACAAATGCAACGGCAGAGAAGAAGAGCGCCAACGAAAGAAGCTCCTCGCGCGCGCCCGCACACACAAACACACACAAATGCGCGCTGGCGACGAGGAGAGACAAGGAGAGAGAGAGAGAGAGAGAGAGAGAAGAGCGGGCAGCCCGCGCCGCTGCCCTTAGTAAGCCTATGACTAGGCCACCTAAGTAATGAGGTACCTAGTACCTACCCAATACGGTATACCAATCAAGATACGAATCGAGATACTAGTTCATCCATCCATGAGTTCAAGGGATGAACCTCAAATAGTGATCTAAAAGGACGAGGATTTGTCCTCATCCTCGTACTTTTATGGATGTCTCTGTCTCTGTCTCTCTCTCTCTCAAGCTGTTCTAGCACAGAAAAACTGTGATACTAGTTCTAATAAGAACTGGAATTTTATTTTATTTTTTGTTGTTTTTCCAACACAGTCCAAATTAGCTGTAGCCAGTTGTGTGCAATGTAAAGGATGAGTCCAAGATGGAAAGACGATGAGTCATCCATGAAAGCACCTTCTTTTTCCTCTTGAGGTGGACTAAACTCCCAATTATGTATTTATTTATTTATTTATTTATTTATTTAATCTAAAGCAAACAAAAAGAAATTAGGCTAGGAGTGACTGATGGGTGGTGCACATGATTGTGAAAACCTTGGGTTCTGCCTGCCTGCCTGCCTGCTCGCTCCTTGAAATCCGCTGGCAGAAAGGGAGGCAGGCAGATCAAATGTGCACATATTGTCTGCCCACCTTATTAGGTGCTCCATCTAATTTTCTCTCCCTAACCCAGGCAATTTTGTTAAAAAAATTCCATACATGGGCAGAACCTATCCTAGTAGCTTCTCCCTAAAAGAAAACACATTAGGATAGAAAGCATGTGAAGAGCGCCAATTGGGTGGAACCAACATGCCCACAGGCCCATCCATATCCTTTTGTTCTCATCAAGTTCCCAGAAAATTCTCATCAAATTTCTCCTGTTCTCATCAAGTTCCCATCAAATTCCTTTTGTTCCCATGGCTATGGAGGATAGGCAGGTCAGCACAGGTCAGCACGAAGGTGAACGATGAGACTCGTGAGAGACTCGGGCAGAGTGCTGCAATTTCTGAGAAGGCCGGAAGGGGAGCTCAGTGGCAGTCAGTCGTCTGCCGGCAGAGCAGAAAGTCGGGATTTTCTGCCTGCCAGGTTTTGTGGAAGATCGCGGGCAGATCTGCTTCTCGCATGGCAGCCTACCGCTCTTTTTCCTTCATGTGTGTGACACCCATGAGTGAACCACCAGCCCCCACCAACTCTTCATTCTGGATGGATGATATGTGTAGTAGGGTAAGGCCTGAGGTCGACGACATTATTACTACCTAAAGCTAAGCTACACTGAAATCAAGCTAAGCTACCTGTGATACCTGCCTCCACAATGCCCTGCAATTTCTCAGATGTCAAATTTCAGTGTAGAGAATCCCATCCAAAAATACACTAAAATGTTTTTGGCAGCTCTTTAGCCTTTTACCTGGACCGGAAACCACTTATGTATTGTATTCCTGTCCTGTAGCTAAACCTGACCACGGTGGTTACCCACATAAATTATTTACCTACTCACCTAACCTAACCACAGTGGTTAGTGGTTACCCACATACATTATCTAACCTACTTAGGTAACCTAACCTAACCAAAGTTGTTACCCACATACATTATCTACCTACGTACCTAAGTATTGCTTACACAGGTAGCTAGTTACCTAGGTGTTGTACAGCGAAAATAGGAGGTCTTACAGAATAGTTCCGTTGGTAACACAGTTGTTGCCCAGCCAGAACTGAAGGGGTTTCCAATGCATGGTTGCACTGGTGGGTGTCGGGTCACAGCATTGTCGCAGACTCAGTCCCCAAGCGAAATAGTCTTGCCATTGAGGCAGAAGCTGACCACCGAGGGTGGTTATTTTAGGAACTCCCTTCTCCAAGGGAGTTACCCAGCATAAAGCAAGCAGCCTGTGCCAAGGATGAAGAATTGCGAAAAGTGTATGAAGATTTTGAAATTTCAGTCTGTCCGTGGACACTTTGCAACAGCATAATTTGTCATCAACTCTTTTAATTCCTACGATACCCAGCATGTCCCAATGTCTGATACCCTCCGGGTATCACTGCAAATGTTTTTTTTTTTTTTTCAAAAAGCTGATCGATCGATCAATCAATGGGCTCTTCAAAAAAAATGAAACACCAAAATCCACATGCGTTACGGTTTTTGAAAAAGCACACACCCGCTTGTTACACTCTGTAATACGTCCTCTAGAAACACTAGGGGGAAAAAAAAAAAAAAAA
>Ga0116231_10002493_pt1 | contig 38539 bp, 18 predicted proteins | sample S1TSphgellanicum_2_FD_89695 | JGI IMG/M metagenome (GOLD analysis project Ga0116231, IMG submission 89695) | Host-associated microbial communities from peat moss isolated from Minnesota, USA - S1T2_Fd - Sphagnum magellanicum MG | ecosystem: Host-associated > Plants > Peat moss > Unclassified...
CTTTGGTTCTGCCGCATAGAACACAGATCCTGTATGTCGCAGACATCAGCTTTGTGATCTCGTTTCTGGAGCTGAGACCGGGAAGCGTGATGTTGGAGTCCGGCACTGGCAGCGGTTCACTCACTCATTCCTTGGCCAGAGCTGTCGCTCGCTCTGGCCATGTCCATACTTTCGACTTCCATGAGCAACGAGCTTTGGCTGCCAAGTATGTTCCCATCTCTCTCTCTCTCCCTCTCTCTCTCTCTCTCTCTCTCTCTCTCACACACACACACACACACACACACCATCTTGTTTGCATCCAGATTAGTAAGAATCACATGTTTCTTTGGCCTCAAGAAAATTACTCTCTTGCACAACATCTTGTTTGCATCCACATTGGTAAGAATCACATGTTTCTTTGGCCTCAAGAAAATTGCTCTCTTCCATTTGCAGTTGTTGGAGTTGTCATGTTCAGCAATTGGTTTGGCAACACAATAATGAGTGCTGTGCTCATTGTTGTGTTAGCCTTTCAAAGTGTTGTTGTTCTTGGAGATTTCTCTGCAATCTCTCAAACATGTCTATTTCTTCTTCTTTGTTTGCAGACAGAGAGAGAGGTTGTTTTGCAAATGGTTGTGCAAGTTTGTTTGTTGTGCTCAAAAACCGTTCTTTGCATTGCACTCATTGTCATGTGACCCTTAAAGTGTTGTTGTTGGAGATTTCTCTGCAATCTCAAACATATCTATTTCTTCTTCTTCATTTGCGGACAGATAGACAGGTTGTTTTGCAAATGGTTGTGCAGGTTTGTTTGTTGTGCTTGAAAACCGTTCTATACATTGCACTCATTGTCAAGTTGCCTTCAAAGTGTTGTTTTTGTTGGAGATTTCTCTGCAATCTCAAAGATGTCTATTTCTTCTTCATTGGTTGCAGACAGACTGGTTGTTTTGCAAATGGTTGTGCAAGTTTCTTTGTTGTGCTCAAAACCTGTTCTTTGCATTGCACTCATTGTCAGGTTACCTTCAAAGTCTTGTTTTTGTTGGAGATTCCTCTACAATCTCAAAGATGTCTATTTCTTCTTTGTTTGCAGTCAGACAGGTTATTTTGCAAATGGTTGTGCAAGTGTATTTGTTGTGCTTGAATACCATTCTTTGCATTGCACATCCGGTTATGTGAGGAATGTTTCACAAACTATAAACAAGTTGATAAATACACACTGAGAGAGACTATGGCAGACAATTCTGATTTTTTTAGGGTGCTGATGTAATTTTTATGTGCACTGATTTTTGGTGTGTGCCCAATTTTTTACACAGACAAGAGTTTGAGAGGAACGGAATTGGGCACTTGGTGACAGTGACCATGCGGGATATACAGGGGCAAGGATTTCCAGAGGAGTTTGTGGGCGGTCAGGCAGATGCAGTGTTTCTCGACCTACCACAACCATGGCTAGCCATTCCATCAGCAGCTTCTTCACTTCGATGCGATGGGGGCATCTGCTCCTTCTCACCATGTATTGAACAGGTTCAGCGGACATGTGAAGCTCTCACTATACCTGAATTTACAGGTTTGTAATTTGCTGCCACCATTAAACTGTTGCTTCAGTAGCTTCTCACATATTTGCAAGAAAGGTCTCTGGTTTGAATTATTTTTCTTCACCTGGTTTTTTTCTGTAGATATCCGGACATTTGAAGTACTTGTAAGAACTTACGAAGTTCGTCAGGAGTTTCTACAAACAACCTTGCAATGCGGTACACAATTTGCTAGTGACTGCCTGTTCAAACCTCCCCCACAAAAAAGGCAACGACCTCAGAAGGGAAGGACAGAGCAGGCTGATGGGGAGGAACCACAGAAGGATAAGACCATCAATGGTAACAACAGCTTGTCTGAGACTGCAGGCAACGGATTGAAGTTGCAAGAGAATATTGATGGTGATAGGTTAGCTGTCACAAAGAAAGCAGAAAGGGAAACAAGGCCTGTGATAGCCAAACCATACCCAGATACAAAAGGACATACTGGGTATCTTACTTTTGCTCGACGCTCAACATAATTTAGAGTTCTTCAATGTAGATTTCTTAACCTCATTCGGAATGTGAGTCATTTCTTTTGTGATCTGGACACTGCTGGCTATTGTACGGTGAGAAAGCTATAGCAAAGTCAGTCCCTCTCTCCTTTCCCATTCATTTCATCTCTATGGCATCTATGTAACAGCAGGACCTTTGAAAAGGAACTCACGTGAGAGTCTAGAGCATTGCAGAATCAATTGGATTTGTGAATGCCTGAAGGGTGACTTGACAGGCTTTGCTTGACTGCTGTGTGGACTATACTGTTTACTAAAACCTTGGTTGAATACATGCAGAGAAAAGTCAGCAGAGTCTGAAAAACACTGTTGTCGTAATTGATTGTCTGATGCCATTTCTTGCAGACTCTGACTAAAGCAACAAGGCCTTTTTGTTTGTTTCTCAAGGCTTAGACTTCACAAGTCCTGGTGAATGCAAGTTCTTGGGAAGATAGCAACATGGAACATTGTTGCTTGTTGGGAGGCTTTGCAAAATAGATTTTTAGCTCTCAATGCTGTTACCTCTAATTCTTGCTTTGTTCACACCATTTTTCTGTCTTTGTACCTGCAAGGTGATGAAAGCAAAGTCCAAAATCATTGGGTGAAGTTTGATGTGGGTTCAGGGGTTAGCATTTTGGGGGTTTTGGATGTGGACAGGGAATTTTCCAACAAGAGAAAGAAAAGGGAGTGATGATCAAGCATTCAAGAAGCAGAGTCTGAAACAGGACCCAATCTCTGACTTTTTGAGTATACAAATGGAGTCAATGTCATTCTCTTTTCTTCACCTTTCAGGCATTCACAGTGCTTCAAACTTGTTCACAAAATTCTTTTGCGTGTCATTAGCTTTGGAGACTATGCTTTGTGCTCCAATTCAGGCTTGCTCATCTGTTCACACTCATAGTGTTCTCAAACTGTTACCGTTTCTCCAGGTGAACTACCTTCCCTCCAAATGCAGGGTTTTTGAGGGTGTTAACAGTTTAAGTTGCAAATAAGTGGAGACAATTCTTCGCTTTGGGTGGCATTGCTTCACTCAATGATTTGCAAACAGCATCATTTGGGTGCACCTCAACATTACTTTCTACAAAATAGTGCATTTCCTTCTTGTAATCTAGGGAGAGAGCTTTGCCATAATAAGTCACATGTTTCCTTATTCATGTGTGTAGGTAGTTTCATGATGCTGCACAGAATCTGCCTTTCAGACATCGCAGCTTTGATGCAGTCATTGTGACAAGTTATGGGCTCCACAATGTAGCCACCATTCACCTCAGTCTTCAAGAGATTCACTATGTATTCAAACCTGGTATATTGCATCTTCTTCTGTGGGATATCTGGAGTCATTGTCTTTCAGCTGGGGTCATCATCACATCTCTACATCTACGGTTGTGTTATGGGTTTCTGCTTGATTTTATATGATTATGACAAAAGATTTCATGATCTTCTATCATGAATCTTGCTTTCTATTTGTTCTGAGTCATCTCCAAAGCTCTCAAGCTCCATAGCCAATTTGCAGTGAGTTGAAGGATGGAATTACAGGTAATGGACAAGAGAGTTTACTAAGGCAGTACACTATGTGATAGATGGAGGGCTTATGCAGGTTTTTGTCATCGCTAGGTATGTTTTATTGCATACCACATTTTGCGTAGCAAAAATTAAGATCATATTGATCATGTGTTTAACCTAGGATAATTTGTTTTTGAATTCACAACAACAAGGTGTCACAGACATGGTGGGCCTTGCCTGTCAAAGGATTGAACAATGAAAAATGTAGTTGTTTGCAGGTTATTGAAGTTTTATTTTAATTTTTATTGTATGTTGAGTAAATGGTAAGGCAAATTGAGGAACGTTAATTTGAATGCAAGTATATAGGCTTATGATTTGTCCAATAAACTTGTGTTGATCCGACATGACATTGTTGTGTTGATGCATTAGTCCATATATGATCTATTTTTGCATTATCAAGGGTTGTACTTTTGAAGATTGTTTAGTCATATAGTTTTGTAATGTTGTCAATTGAAATGTATTTGTTAAACTGTTTATGTTAAAATCTTTGATCATTATAATTGGAGAATTTGTGCGTATTTTTTCTAATATAGTTTCTAAAATGGAAATGAAATAATTTGTTTGCATTTGTGGTGGTTTATAGACTATGATTGTATACAAAGCTTTGCATGTGTTTATGTTGAAGAGGGCATTAATAAATTCAGCACCTGAATTTGTTATAGAAGTTTGTGATGAGGAGACCACTTTATCATAGAGTATCATTGTTCCAGGGTTATTATAACATGATGAGATCATAAATTTGTGAGAGATAGCATGGTATATTCTTGGTTTGCATTAATGTTTAGAATTTTTTGTTTCATTTAAGCAAAGGATATTTGATGCTAATAAAGTTGAATCTATTATAATGTCTTGAAAATTTAAGTTTAAAGAATGGGTATTCAAGGATAAGATTATAAATCTTTTATGGTAAGATTTTGGAGAAGCAATTGTCAATTCATGGTGTATGCTTGCTTTCAAACAACATTTTCTTTTTGCAAGAAAATCTACTTTGAAGTTTTTGTTTGACAATGCAGCAAGTAAATATACTCTATAAAACAAATTTGAAATAATGTTATATATGTTAAGACATGTTTTAATTACATTAGTTGAGTCAAATGTGCAACAATTTAAGATTAGACCTAGCGCATCCTAATGTTAGTTGAATAGAAAAATTGAATACAAATTTTCATCCAATTGGAGTCCATTTTTTTGTTAAATGTGGAATTTGTTATATATGTGAGTTCTCCATCTTCATTATAATTTTTATTTGGGGAATTGTGGAAATTTTGTCCACATTAATGATTTTGAAGGAGTTATTTTATAACCTTTAAAAGTGTCATCTATGTCTATTAAAAAACATTTTATGTTGCAAAGTTTTCAATAATAGTTTGTGATGGAACCCACATATTTGAATTGGTAGCATTGGTAATTTAAAATCAAGACATGTTTTAGATCAAATTTTTCTTGCAACAAACTTGAACATTTCACTTGGTGCTTTTTCATATATATTTCTACTAGTGGGTGCCCATGACCTTCGGCCACTGTGAAGTCCCCTGGTTTCTTTAAACTTGGTTAGCATTTTAATTTTTTTTAGAAACTTTTAACTTTTTTTTAAAAAAATTGTTTTCTATTTTTATTATTATTTTGTGATCATCAAGCCGGACGGACATTTCATCCATCCCCTTAATTGAGACGGACAGTAGCTAAAAGAAAAAAAACTTCCCCAAAATTCGTCCCGGCATCAAGCCGGACGGACATTTCATCCATCCCCTTAATTGGGACGAATAGTAGCTAAAAGAAAAAAAAGGTAGTCTTGGTCAATACAAAAAAAATAAAAAATGATTATGGGCTGTCCAAGGCCTAAATATTTTTTTTCTGGTCTTCCCCTAAATTTGTCCCGTCATCAAGCCGGACGGACATTTCATTCGTCCCCTTAATCGGGACGGACAGTAGCTAAAAGAAAAAAAAGGTAGTCTTGGTCAATACAAAAAAACAAAAAAAAAAATTTTGAACTGTCTAAGGCCTAAATATTTTTTTTCTGGTCTACCAAATCTTTTGCCTCAAAAAATCAGACTGCCCCTTATTTCTTTTTTATCTGGAGTCAGTTACATCTCGGGAAATTACATATGGGGAAACTCCTCAAAAAATCAGACTGCCCCTAATTTCTTTTATCTCTGGAGTCAATTACATATGGGGAAGTTATGATTAGAAAAATTTTCCAAGCACTGCCCAGACAGACAGACACCACTGTTGCTTTAATATATAAAATTGTAAGTAGTTATAATGTTTATGTAAAATAAATGTGGTAATGGATTGTCTATGGGTGGAGGTATTAATGAAATTTGTCTTTCAAAGTTTGTGGAACAATTCAAAACCTATTTAGGATGTTAATTAAGTTAAATTATTTTGTTGAATAACTTATTTTAATTCATAATATTTATGTTTTCATAACAAGAATTTGTTTTCAAATATTGAATACATCAAATTTTTAACTTGAAGATCCAAAATCTTAAATTGGAGGAGCTTGATTTTAAAAAATTGGTGTCCATGACAATATGTTGAATACACTTATTTGTATATTGTTTGATTTATGTATTTAAGAAAATGTTACTTTTCTTAATGTATATCATTATTTTTTAAATTATTTTTTAAAAAAAGATATTACATGAAAATTTTGTGTTTAATTCAAATCAATTTGAACTGTGTTTTCCATTTGCAACTTATAACATGGTTTCCATTCAAAAATTATGATTATTTATTTGATCTCATATCATATTTGTTGGAACACTACCATGTTCAATTAAGGTCTCTTTTATATTAACAACATTATTTTCAAGGTCTTTTGTGACTATTAATATATGTTTTTTTCATGAAATCCTTATAGGCTATTAAGTTACCAAATTTAATAGAACCTCCTTTGGGGGACGTATACTATTTGAGGTTGAGTGCCATGTGTGATGTTTGATTGATGAAAATGTCAAATATGTTAATGGATGTTACTGTGGAAATGTCATTCAAATAAAATATTGAAATTGATAAATATGAAATTTTTTAACTTATTGTAAACTTGAAAAACCATTAAGTCCACAACCCAAAAACATATAGATTCAAGGAATGCATGTCTTGTTTTCATTAAAATGAACCATGAAATGCTCTAAACAAAAACATTTTAAAATTATTTTGTATGAAATTTTACAGTAAAAATTGTAATGATGAAATATTAAAGGTTTCAAATATTTTGAAACCTCACAAATGATGGATAAAAATTATTTTGCATACTTCACTTACTTACATAATCACCTTGATAACCTTAATGTTTAGTTAACTTATGTGAAAGATTGTAAGTTGACTAAGTAACTTGCAAGTTACCAAGAAAGGTGATAGGTAATAAATTTCGAATTTGAAAATATCATCAAATAATTTTTTTAATATGTATATTGAATATAGTAAGGATTTTCAAGTAGGAATTTAATGTAAATTTTATCCTATGTAAAATATTTTGAATTGACATAAATAAACCATAATACTCTTGTAATTTAAGTTTGAAAACAAACATTAAAATTTTGCATTCAAACATATCTATTACACATTTCAACATATAAACAAACTAATTAAAAACACACTTATAAATATTTTATATACCAAAATATTTCTACCAATAGTGTTTCTGTCAATTCACCTATTTTGAACCTATTGTGGGTGTTTTTTTTTTTCCACTTGACACACACACATGTGTGCTTGCAATAATAAAATGATGATAAGCATTTGCTTTCAATGTTCAAACTTGTTTCAAACGATAAAAGAAATGTGGCAAAGGACTTTTTGTTGTAAGCATTTGCCACATTTCATTTATCATTGGAAACAAGTTTGAGCATTGAAAGCAAATGTTTGTTGTCATGTTGTTATTACAACGACATTACAAAGCGAGCACATGAACCTACAAGCATGAGCCTATGAGCAAGAACAAATATATTTGGAATATTTTGATGATGGGGACATAATATTTTTAGAATATCCCTGTGCCACATAGGAATGACATGGAAAATATTTTTCCACATGTACATGGATTGATGTCACAAAATAGATGAAAAGGTTGGATAAAAGTTGAACATCAATGAACTTTCTGGATGATAATTACAAATAAACAATTGTTTGGATGAAAGATTTGATAGGTTGAAATGTATGGATGAAATTAATTCCATAACAACTATGTTGGACAAAAATTACATGTACATGGATGAAAGTTACAAGACAAATGAAATATTTGGATGAATGTGGAACATGAATGAACTTTTGGATGATAATCATAAGTAAATGAATTTTTTGGATGAAACTTTCAGCTAGTTGAGTGTATGGATGAAAGTAATTCCAAAATAGTTATGATGAATGGAAATTATTAGACTCACATAGTTTTCATGTCCAATTTCATTCACAAAAAAAGGTGTCAAAGGTGAAACTCAAAAGAGCTACATTACAATGTAAAAGGGTGAAACAATAACTTGTGTAAATTAAGTTAAGTCACATAGTAAGTCAAAGGTAAGAAGTCCACATAATGATGGTATGGGAAAATGTTTGAAAATTTATTGAATAGTGCAACACACATCATGTCGAAAAATACTTTTATTTTTGTAATAAAATGCATTCCAAAATAATAGAACCCCTAACAATCCTATTTAACAACTATTTAATGACATTGCAACCTAATTTACATCTAGGACTTTGGAATAATCTAATAATCTATGAACTTCATTACAGTTCCAAGATAGATAATGGATGAATGGTTTTCTCATCCCAAAATACATGGCATATTACAGAATGTAATACAAGTGTTTACATGGCACCCATGGCCTTTGCTTGTTGAGGGACATAAGCATCATGGGAAAAAAATGCACGCAATTGCAAGCCAAGGTTTCACTAATTGTTACCTCATATTGCTTACAGTTTTCTAGCAGTCCTGAAAGGAGGCAGTAAATCTATCCATATCTCAAGAGAAGAATGTTTGATGTGTGGCTTCAAAAGTTTGTCCGACCTCCCGCTTGTTTTCTTGCATAATGGATAGTTTGAACATGCTAAAACGATGAATCTTCTTCCCATTCCTTGACTTGGGCTGAACATTTGAGTCCAATGGCTTATAGACATGGGTAGAAATACCATTGCCAAAGAGACTATGAGGGGCACATGCAGAAGGCTGGTTCATGGGTGCAAATATGTTGTCCCCAAGCTTATTCAAAGGGACATTTTGGTTTCTTCGAAAGCAAAAAACCAACCTCCTTCAATGCCACCACCTCAATTTGAGTGAAATTTGTCCCTACTTGCACATGCCATAAGGAAAGCAAGGCTAGCCTATCGAATGCATATTTCTTGCTTGTCCCTCCCACACAACGTATAAGGTGACAAAACCAAAACATATGTAGTTCAATTGATACACCTTTGGTTATAGATTAATAACCAACATAACACAAAACAAGAATACCACAATTTGTTTGTTTTGAAAGGATTTAGCTTTGCAATAATGTTTAGTGTCTTTTTGCAACGCTAAGCAATGAGTGTTTGACTTCGAGGGGCAATGTTCAATTTGCCAAATGCCATCCCCACAAAGGCACTTAAGGATCTATGCGCCATTGTGGGTGATAACAAGATCAAAGCCATCAGTTTCCCCCACATCCATTGTTGACAACTCGTTGATTAAAATCATTGCATTGGCCATTTTTGAACGAGATAAATTCACATGATCATGTTAGTGTGAATTTTTTTCTAACCCAAATGGAAGGTTTGCCTTGCGTTTAACTGATCGAAACATTTCTTCACCTTCCAAGTGTAGTATTTTAACAGAAAGACCAAAGCTTGAGGTGTATTTGGCAACTACAACAACAATTTGGACTAGGTCCCCAAGTTGACTAGTTTTACACAAACACAATTCATTCTTGTCCAAATCGGTCCCAAATGCACCTCCTTGTAAGAAGGCATAATATAATGAGGATTGCTTAAATGCCCACACGTAATTATTGGACATTGTAGAAAAGAAGCAAGTACCCTTGTTGCCAGATTATTGGAACCAAATGTTATGGATTGTCTTAGATAAGTTACAAGTCGACATATCAGCTTTCTCCTCTAAAGAAATTTTTTACAAGCACATAAAAAAATAAAGTTAGGATTTAGGAAAAACAAATGGAAAATAAAATTTGAACATAATAATTTCAAAGAACTTACATCCAACATGAAACCTCCCCATTATCACACACAAAAGTGCTAGAAGTCGATCCAATTATTGAACTCATGAATGGCACCTTCGCTTACAACTTTAAATGAATACCACCAAGATCAAATGTTAGCATATTGAAGGTCAACTTCCTCCAAGGTTGTGGTTTTTTTATACTCATAATAGAGACCTTTGTGTCAATCATAAAACTTTGGTGCAATCAACTACTTAGTAGTGTCGTCTAAAGATTGAAAAACATGTCTGCTCTTTGTCAACCATCTTAACCATAAGATCTCTAATCCCATAAACAATGTGAACAACATTCCAATTTTCATGCACATTATCCACCATGAACCCCTTGAAAATGGGCGTACCTAATCCTTTCTTTTCAACAATTGTGTTTATCTTTTTCCACAAAATGCATTGAGTTTCCGTGTCTTTGAATTGCATGTCACAAAACGCAATTGTCATGACCTTGCAATAGATTAGGTGATAAACATGATAGGCCACATGTAGTCATCCATCCTTGAACATGTTTTATGTAATCGAACATGATCCATGAATTTTGCAGATCATCACCCAGTTTCATTTGCCGAACCAAATCAAATCCAGACACAACTCCATCAACAAACATCTTGAACAAATAAACCTTATGCTAAGCCTATTGACCAGGAAAACAATTGTTTTAAATATATTTGTAACTAAATAATGCTTTCAATTTTAGGATACAATCAATGGAGTTCAAGTTACCAAGATGATGCTTTAGTGAAACAATTAGATTACATATGCCGAAGGACCACAAAGCAATAAACTTTAACAACATTTGATCTAGTTTTTCACCTTTGAGAAACTCCACATGACCTTCTCCATCCTCATTGACAAGTGATAAGAAAAAAATGTCTTATTCACAGACAAAACAATAGCTAAAATGGTAGTAGTTGGTGTGTGACAGACCTTGTTTTCAACCATGTTTTTCATTTTTTGGAAGGATTTTTTACATTTTCCATTTGCAATTGGATGGGCATGGGTGCCCAAGTGGATCACGACTCTTAAAAGATTTGGAAACTTGTGAACAACATAATACATTCTACAACTACAAGTTTGTAAACAAGTGGGTGAAGAACCGCAAAACTTATAGTTAATGGTAAATATCAAGGATTTCATGAAACACTGCCTAGTTATCAGAAATTACAAACTATCGCCACTCCAAGAAACTTCATTGTGTGTAGAAAAACGTTGAAACAAAGGACAAAAATCATTATGACAACACAAATGTCCAAGGCATTTTGTCGTTTTGAAGCCCAATTTAACCAAATTCTTGATGTTACTAGTCTACAACTTGCACCAAGCATGACCATCATACTTTCTATCCATACCTTGCAATTGTCCAAAATGTCCCAATGGATGATGAATAGGGGGAAATTCAAACAATGTCACCACTGAATTTTGTGGGAAGACAATTCACAAACTCAATTGTGATGGCCCCATAGTCAAGGGACTCCAATTTAGAACAAGTGTGTGAAGTTAAAGACATTACCTTTAGCGAATCAACAACACTATAGAAACCACTTGCAACACGTCCATCCACAAAGGCCGTTTTTCATTAACTTGCAAATTCACAAAAACAAAGACAACAACATCAAGTAAGGAAAGGTCGTCTTCATTAGAAAAATCAAAAAGATCGATAAATGATGATTTTGTTATCGGGACAAAAAACTTCGAGTCGTGAGAAACCTTAATGTGTTCTTCCTTCATCAAGACACCTTCTGTAGCAATGTTGGCCATTGATGCAATTGTGCTTAATGCTAGAACAATATCTTGATAATTGTTATGCACATTTTTGCTAACAATTTAATACTTGTTGTTGGTGATAGTCCAAAAGATCCTTCTAGAGTTCACATCTAGAACCTAGTAAACAAAACTTAAAACAATGTTGTTTTCCTTGTAACAAACATGCACATATCTGCGTCGGAAAGCAAACATTGCACATAACACATTTCACATCAATTTAAAAATTAGATAGCGTAAAATGCCACTGCACTAAGGACTAAATTTGAGGGCAAGATGAACAATTGGAACTCGAATTCAATGCAAAAGATAGGAATAGATAACCATACAAATAGTAAAATGCAAGGACAAGTAACAATCTCCAATCAAAGACAACAATGTGAATGGAACAAAGAGACATAAATTGGCAAAACACATATATTTTTCCCTTCACATAAATTTGAATGATGTTGTTGACAATGCAACAACAAAAATAGAATTGGCAGTCAAAAGATAAATGAAAATGACAATACAGAACATCAAATAAGATGGAAAACAACTTTAACATTACAGCAATGACGAAATTTAAAAGTTACATAAATATGCAAGGAAAAACAATGAACTTAACAACAATAATGAAACTAAAGCATTGGGGGTGATGCAAATTTAAATGATGACCTATTTTTTGGAGCAATACACCATTGTTGATCAATCCGTCCCCCAATAATCCCAATAATTGAATTGTAATCACACATTCATGTTGGGAAATATGGTGGACATAATAATAAAAAAGATTTGGAGAATTTTTTTTATGACATCCTTGTCTAGAAGAACTCAATACATTGAACCCAATTCAACAAGAAAATAGATGGTGGTATGCGTCCATAATTAATAAATGAACAAATTCCAAATTATTAAACATTTTTATGCATACTAAATTGTGGCCACTATACACCATTTGTCGTAGGCCAAAACCACGATCTAATGGAATCGTGTAATCCCATTGGTGAAAGCATGGGAATGGTCCCAAGGTATTTAAACTTAATCCAGGACGAATTTGAATCAAACTATCAAAGTGCATAATTGGCATGAGTTAGGTGGGCAACCACATGGGCTGGAAAAAAATAACTTACAAGAAGATTAGAGGCATGAAGAACCTATGTTTAAGCTAGATTATAAGGCGGTTCATTTCAGATTATTATTTATCATTTCCCCTTATTTGGGGGTGCATGGGTGAACTGCACACCATCGTGTAGTAGAGGATGAAAGCCAACAATACCATACATTGGAATATATTGAAGATTATGGCAATCTAAAATACCACGTGCAAAAAACATTGGTGTCGTTTTGGAGCAAGAGGTGCAATTAAACATAAACAAGGAGTGAAAAAGATAATTATAGGAAGGAATGAATAATCCAATTTGCCATAAAACTAGAGGATGTCCAATAATTAGTAGAATAATAGAAAGTGAAAAAAATATTCGACACTAGTTGGAAAAGAAAACATCATAAAAACCATGGATATCAACAAGTGAGAAACTCTAAAAAACATAGGTTGGATTTGGAAAATAAGAACAATTAACCATGACCAATTAGGACTTCATAAATACTTAAGAATATGTTCACAAATTTTTGTCAGTTACTATCAACATTAAACCAAATAGGTGAAGGTTCGTATATAAATTCATTACACATTGTAAAAAAAATGTTTGTCAGGTCAGTAGTTAATAACACTTGATCATTTTAATAACGTAGTCTAACAAACTATAATTATTCATAGTTGTATTTTAGTGAGTTTGATGGAAGTGTAATTTATTGATTATAGGAATTTTGTCTTTCTTGTCCAAAACATTCATTACCACCATGTTTGTCATGTAATTGAATGGCGACAGAATATCATTGAATTATCAAAATTGCAATAGGGGACACATTTTGTTGTAACTAAGGATGTTAGCAAATTGTCATTAGTTTTTCCTTAATCCATTTAATGATTGGCATCATACCCAACAAACACATCGAATAATGAGTTGTCCTGACACACATAAAACCAATTTAAATTGATAATCATTAGGTATATTTGATTAAAACGGTCATGGGTATAATAAGAATGACATAGGAAAAGCCAAAAAATGATGGCATCCTTTAGAGAATAAAGTATAAAAGCTAATGAATAGATGTAGATGAAACGTTTTTTAGATGTAGAAGGTTAACAAACTTCCAACCATAGCCCAACACATGATTAGAAGAAGCAATGGTAATAACTAAACAATCAAGTCAAGACAACGAAACTTAACAACACTAGAAGAAAAACACATATTTTTTACTGATCTTTTTTATTACATTCAAGTTGCAAGTGACATTTGTGACTAATATCCTTTAATTACCTTGGACAAGTCGCATGTGACATTAATCGCAATAACAAAAGTATTGGATGAAAGAAAAAAATCAATAAATACAAGTTCATCCTTTGATTCCATTGTATACATATTGTCACATGCAACTAAGATGCAACTATTTTGGTCATTATTGAAAGCAAATGATGTGATGCCACATGTCCCAATATTTAATATTTAAAATAATAATAATAATGTTATTATTTTGAAATAATCTAGGATGTTTAATTCAAATGATTAGATGATTTTATATTATGACATGTGGCCCAATGTAAATATGCCATTGGCATTTTAAAAATGAATTTAATACAAAATATTAATATTAAGTTACTAGGTATATAAATAGTGCCCACAAATTTAGATTACATACCGACCTACCTACCTAAATAAAAAGGTAGGTAGGTGGGTAGGTCAAACTAGGTACCTACTTAGTTAGGTAGATAAATAGGTTGGGGAGGTAAGTAGTTTAAAATTGTGCATAATTTTTCTTTTTGTTTTGGGTTAAGCCTTTTGATTGGCTCAACCCATGTGCACAAATTTTTTAATGTGAAATTGAATGACGACACCCCTTGTTTATATAATGTTCAAAATAGGAATGGAAAACAAACAATACCGAATAAATTTTAAAGTTACAACTTCTTCACAAATTAAATTATAACTCCAAAACATTCCTCATGTTTTTTTGTTCTTAATTTTTAGATTTTTAAATCATTCAAAAGGAAATTAATTCAAGGGGGATTCCACCATCTCCAATAACACGCATTTCCAATATGTTGCGGATCTATTGTTTAAGTGTGCAAAAGCCAAAATGCATTTCACAAACACACTATAAGTATGTGTTATTGTAATAATGTGATTTGCAAATCATGGTTTTGCTTTATATCAAATATTCTATATGATGCCGTTCTGTGACACCTGAAATAGATACAACAAACATTGCAAAAAAATATGATGCATGTTTTACGAGGATGCCATAACTACATGTTATTAAAAAAGAAACAATTACAAGTCTTGTTTTCTTTTTCTCTATCTCTCCCCTTGGTGCAATTTCCATTTTCCATTTTCTTAATTTTATTTTTTCAAAAGCAATTAGAAATGTTGCATTGATTTTGAAGCACCTCCAAATTCCTTGGTAAACTCAATTGCGAATTTAAATGTGAAAACAACGGAAAGATAAGGAGTTGGGGCACATTCCTTGGCTCGCAACACTTTAGGAGTAGAAGGCCATGTTGGAGCTCCGGGATGGGGACTAAAAAGAGTAAAAAATAATTCAATTACTCATATGAACCTACACAAACCAAACAACAAGTTGGTTAATGCATAATTGAAGCACTTTTGGTGCACGATTGAGCCATGGGCAAACACGGACTCACAAGACTCACCACGGCCCAGACTTGGGGGAAGCCACCACCTTCCCCCTTATGATATATTCTATGCCTGACCATAGGACTAACACCCAAATGTCATTTTGTCCCAGGACTCCCAAGTGGGAATCCCGAAATTCCCAAAATTGGGACTCCTACGACTTTGAAGGCCCATAACTTTATGTGCAAACCTCCGATTGAAGTGAGATTTAAAGCAAAGTTGTAGCCCTCGTTAAGAGCTTTCCAACAATATGTTGCACGTCACCTACACGGAAGGAAATTAGGGCGATTATTAACTTTTAGTGGTCGGGAGTCAAATTGATAAATTGACTCCCGACCTTCTTTTGGCCATAATTTGTGTTTTAATTACCCAAATGGGTCATGCGAGCCCATTTAAACATCTACGTTCCAAGAACTCTCCAATGATTTAAGGAACTATTAATTTATATTTAAATTGACATTGACATAAATAATGATGAATTATTGAAAACCATAAGAAAACACAAGAAAAAATAAAATAGTTGATCGTCATTGGTAGTGTGCAGTAGCACAGAGCTCAAATTGGGTTGTTATCAAAAACTACCCAAAATCACAAATGAAATATTAATTTATCAATTATGCCAACAACCCAATTTTTGAAGACATGCATTTTTTTGAGACTTGCCAAAATTCAATCAAAATCACCTATTTTTAAAGAAATTAAGAAGGTAGCCAAAATGCAATTGAAATCATATTTTTTTGGAAAATCTTTAGCAAGCATGAAATTTTCTTTTGACTCTTCCCATGGAGGTAACTTTTTCTTATGCAAATAGAAGACAATGCCGACATGTGTGAACGATTTATCTTGGAGATTGATTCCACCATGTTGAAATCATCGCAAAACATGTATCAATGTTGGTTATTATGTTTGCACCCAAAAATCATAAAAACCAAACCTCCCATAGAAATAATGTATTTCTTGACTTGATAATTATGTTTTGTTTTGTCTAGCAATCATTTGCCAAATTTGCATTATGGACAAAATGTGGTTTGTGATTTCAAAACCTATCCTTCTTTTTGTTATATGGATCACTTTAGATGGAATCCCAAACCAAGATTTATGGCAAGATGTCACCATATGGAAGATCCTTTATGTGTTTGTAGTAGTTGTTATAGCCTTGTGTTATTAACAACTAGGTTACATGTTTCAAAAGAATAATTTACAAATATTTGACAAGTTTTTTAATTTGTGTTTCTTCAATGATGAAGTTATCTTCTTTGAATGTTTCAATTGAGTCAATATATTTTATGTGAAAATTGCTAGTACCACCTTGTGAGGAGCTTGGGGCTTTAATCCTTCGTCAACATAAAAAATTCTTCGACTTGCTTTGTATTGCATATTTTGATGTATGATTTTTTTGCCCCATTAATTTTGAAGTGGAGCATCACATTTGAAAGATATTGTCCTTAACATTTGATTCCTTGATATAGGTGACATTTTTTTCTTGAAATAATTATGATAAACATGTCAACATTATCTTCATCAACATGAAGCATTAGGTGTAGATTTTTATTCCCCTCTCTAAATGATCAACCTTTTGGGCTATAACTCCTTTTGGGTTGAATCTTTTGTTGTAACTAACCCTATAGTTAATTCATTCATAAGCTTGACAATCTCTTATTTGAACATTGGTAAAAATTTCTTTATCATGTCATTAATTTTTCTCCTTGTTTATTTTGATGGAACAATCACATAATACATGATGGTTTGCTTAGATAATGAATTATTTGACATTATTATGCACATTTTCTTCTTTTAAAATCTTATGATAAAAATTTAGGTTTGTGCAATAAATCAATCATATATAGATGATTTTAAATTATGGTTAAATTTTGTGGCATGAAATATTACATAATCCTTCACTTTATGATGTATGTTTGCATAACATATGCATGGCACCACAAGGTTGAAATTGCAATCAATTGTGAAATTTGCCCTTTTTGTGATGCCTTTAATTTGCATAGCAATGACCCAATTTTCAACATCCATTGAAACATAATTATCACATTAACCCTTGTCTTGGGCATGCTTTGTCTTGGGTTCATGACCAATGTAAAGATAAGACAAAAGGAAATGGGTAAGGAGTAAACCTTATAAGGCATAGTGCAAGTTTTTAAAAAAGTGAAATAAATTCCCCAACCGAATGGGAGTTGTGTGAGAAAAAAAGGAACATTCCCAAATCCTTCCATGAAATCTAGTTTCAACCATTAATATATCGTAGTCAATAGGTGTAACAAATTCATTTGAATTGATGATAAATCCATGTCTATTAGGAGGAACATGGATGATAACACATGCTTATTTGTCGACTTGCAACTCTTAACATTGTTATATCCATCACAAAAGGGTTCATGCACATGGGTTTAATGAAATTCAATGTTTTTCATTAAAGTGTGGGATGCAATTGTTGGCGTGGCTTTGCAAATTAATTGTTGCAAGTCAACTTGAAAAATGGGTGCATGTTCGAAGATGTAGTTAACCAAAAGAAGGTATAATGCATGTTGTTTTAGACTTTTAAAAAACTAGGAAATATTTATAAATGACATGTCCAAATCAAGTATTGTTGATTTTTAAAATATATATCAATGGGGAATATGACATGGCATGTTTGCATGCTCACAAAAAAAGGCGTTTTAAAATTAATTGATATTTTTTGAAACATTAAAACACAAGGTACCAAAATGATTTCCAATACTTCAAAGGTACAATTTGTATTCACATCAAATTGTGTCCAATTGAACAACTTGTCATTTCTTTTTATAAAGGTTGTTTAAAAATTCTAACATGTCCAAATTAGTTAGGTTTCTTCAAAGTTATGAATCCCCCACTTGTTCAAAATGTCCTAGTTATGAAAAAGGGACATTGAGAATTTCAAGGATTTTTTAATCTCAAAGTATTCCCTATAATTAAAGACATGTAGAATATATCATATGGAGAACAATGCTTCCTTTAGGAGTTTGCTATTATGAAACTTATGCATGCACTACACCAAAACATGGGTTGATGGTTAAGACAAATTGTGATTGTTGTCATAGCATAGTCATGTAATCATATTAAAAAATCATGATTAGTTTTTTACTGTGATCAAAATTATGATTATATGACTAAGTAATTACAATTGTAAATGTGACTAGTTCAGTAGTAGTCATGTTTGACTTGAAGTTGACCTTGTTTGTGGGAACCTTTGTGAAAATTAACATATATTTATGTAAGTGTCATCAATCTACACGAGGTTTTTAATCCATTTAAGTGTTTAAAATCTAGATGAAGTCCTAGATTTTTTTGGAATTTTTTGAAATAGTTATGTAAATATGACTTTTTAAATTCTTGCAGGCTATTATAAAGAAATATACCCTATTTTAACTTAAGTAGCTTCATTTAGCCTACCATAACCTAATTTAACCTAATTTAGTCAAGTTTAACCTAAGTAGCCTAGTTTAACATAACTTAGTTTTAAAAAAAAATTAGCCTAAATAATTTAATTTAGCTTATTTTAGACTAACATAACTTGGTTTTACCCAATTTAACTTAAATAACATATTTTAATTTAATTTAACTTAAGTTATTTAGTTTAGCTTATTTCAACTTAATTTAACCTAGTTTAACCTAAGTAGACTTAATTTAGTTTAAGTAATTTTCATTTAACCAATTTTAGCTTAAGTAACATGGTTTGGCCTAAGTAACCAAATTTAAGTTAAATAGCCTAGTTTAACATAGTTTGACCTAGTTTAAACTAATTTAGCTAAGTTTAGGTTAATGTAGCTTAATTTAAGATAATTCAGCCTAATAATTTAGTTTAACCTAATTTAATTTAATTTAGTCTAATTTAATCTAATTTAACTTAGTTTAGTTTAGTTTAGCCTAAATAGCTTCAATTACCCCCTAATTTAGCTTAGCCTACCAAGGTGGTTTTAGGTTATATTAGATTAATCTAAGTTTAGCTCAAGGGGGCCTAAATTAGCCTAAGTCAACCTAAGCTAAATTACTAGGTGGCCTAGTTTAACTTAAATGAGTTTTTTTACTATTTATAAAGTGGCCAATTTAATTAAATGACATTTTTTAATCTAAGTGGTTCAACTTAGGCTAGGTTGCATAGGTTAATTCACCCAACCTTATTTGATTAAACTTTGATTGCCATGTGGCATCACATGATTGCACTATTAGAAAAACCTCGTTTTGCAACTTCAATTTGTGATTAAAAATTGGTTGTAGATGACTCTTGTAACTAAATTTTTCATTAGCTACATAAGTCTAGTTGCACACAACATGTAGTTACAACTATGATCTAAACATAACATCATCACAAGTCCCATGGATGAAGTATATACTCAAATGTATATTTCATTGTTTGACCGTATAATTAAATGTAACTAATCACCATTATTTGCAATTACAATACCATCAATTACACATTGCCACTTGTAAGGCATATGTAAATTAAAATAAAAATAATTAGATAGCCCTTTTCATTTCATTCATCCAAATTGGATGGTCTAAGATTATTCCATGTGCACTAATTATATCATGCCACATGGCCTAAGGTGAGGATTTTTTTTAATCATTTAAATTTCATTTAGGTTGGTAGGTAGATAAATAAATAGGTAGGTAGGTAGATAGATAAATAGATAGATAGATAGGTAGGTAGGTATGTGGATAGGTAGGAAAGTAGGTAGTTAAGGAGGTAGAAACTTAGGTGCATAACAAAATGTAGATCAATGAATTTCTTAAAACAATTTTAAGTTCATGCCATAGGGTTGAGTTTTTTTAAATGGCTCATCCCAATTTTTGTTTTTTTTCTTTTAATGTTGTATGTGTCTTTTGGACATTTAAAGTACACCTCTTTATATAGTTTACAATATTTAAATGGATGATAAAATATATGGGATAAATTTTCTAGTTACATATTAATTAGTATGCAAAAAACATATTAATATGCAACTAGTTTGCAACTAGAAAATTTATCCCATATCTTTTGTTCTTCTTTCAATGTTGTAAACTATTATAATTAGATGTGCATCAAAAAAAAAAAAATCCCAAATTAAAATAAAATCCACATAATAATACTACTTACCTACTTAGGCCTTATATATTTAACTACCTACCTTCCTAACCTAGCAACCTAATAAACATATATAAATAAAATGTACATATATATAACATAATCCACTTAAAGTACAACCTATCAACTAATACCTAGCCTAACTTACTACCTATTAACTAAAGTAACCTACATTGCACATAAGCTAGGCTCACATGACATTTATGCTTAAACCAAATATGCCACATAAGGTTTAAAACCATGGCTAAACCTTAGTTATACTAAAACTTGGCTAAACTTTGGCTAATCTTACAAAACACCCTAGCTAAATAAAAATTTGATTAATTTTTTAAAAAAATCTTGGTTAAACTAAAATTTGATTAAACTTACAAGACACATTGGCTAAACTTTGGTTAAACTAAAATTTGGCTAAACCAACAAGACACCTTGGTTAAACTTTGGCTAAACTTATAAGATATTTTTGCTAAATTAAAATTTGAATAAACCTACAAGACACATTGGCTAAACATTGGCTAAAGAAAAAATTGACTAAACTTATAAGACACTTTGGCTAAACTAAAATTTAACTAAACCTACAAGACATTTTGGCTAAACAAAAATTTAATTCACTTACAAGACATTTTTATTAAATTTTGATAAAACAAAACTTTGGCTAAACCCACAAAACACATTGGCCAAACATTGGCTTAATTTTTTTGGGCTAAACCTATAATGCACCAAGTGACTAAACTAAAATTTGACCAAACTTAAAGACACTTTGGCTAAACTTTGGCTAAATTAAAAATTGGTTAAACCTATAAAACACATTGGCTAAATATTGGCTTAAATTTTTTTGGTTGAATCTATAATGCACCAAGTGGCTAAACAAAAATTTGGCTAAACCTACTATATATATTGGCAAAACTTTGGTTAAACAAAATTTTGGCTAAACCTACCATACATCTTGACTAAATTTTGGCTAAACTAAAATTTGATTAAACCTACCATTCACCTTGGCTAAATTTTGGCTAAATCAAAATTTGGCTAAACCTACCATACACCTTGGCTAAATTAAAATAGAAAAACTTTTAAAATTTGGCTAAACCATGGAAAAATGAAAACTTGTTTCAACATGAACATAATTTTTAAAAAATATATGGCTAAAATTAAACCTTGCTTAAAATTTATGATTTATGATTTAATATTTAATTATGAGATTATTTATTATTTATTATTTAATTTTCTGTTTATACATATTAGTTAAATTTTAATGAAATAATTAATTATTTCATTTTTTAATTAAATAATTAATTAGTTTATAGTAATAATTCATCAATAATTAATACTCATTTAATATGATCATTATATCATATTACTATATTGATGTCACCACTATAATTTAATTATACCTTAAACTAAACATAGTATGTTTTTAAACAAACCATATAAAACCAAAAAGAATTTTAAAAATCCTAATATGCCCATAATATGAGCAAATATATGTTTGATATACCTTGAATACAAATTAAATACCTTAATATGTTATGAATACAAGTTATATATGCTTAACATACCTTGAAGTAACCGAGTTGCTATTAATTTTGCTACTAAATGAATATAGGGGCCTATTTTTGGATGAAAAATCCAATAATTTGGTCAATATGGATGGATGTGCAATTTTGTAGTTACACCATAGTGGCAAAAATAGTAGTAAATTTAAAAGGATGGTGATTAGTTGTAAAAATGATAAAATATAGTTGTAAATGATAGGTAGTTGCATGTGGTCACAAATTCAATGGTTGCATAATACAAGATTTCTAGTAGTGTTAGGACCAAAATTTTAATTTCTTTAAGTTTAGGCTACCATGTGGTAGTTCACAAATGGTCAATACATTTTTTGAGTGCATCTTAATCTTCCATGTAGGAACAAAATGTTAATCAAACAATCTAAATTTGTATTTCAAAGATTAAATTTTTACCATTGCATATGCCCTCCATGAGTGTGATAAATTTGACTATAGTCACAAATGACATAGTTGCAAACGGTAGTTATGACCTAGTTTTGAGTGTGACCATGGATATGACTTGTGGCAAATACAATGGGGACTATGTAGTCATGTAGTCATGCCTAGTCATATATGGTGGTTAAGACTACAAATGGAATCATTTTTTTGGTCCCATATTTCATGTTTTGATGTAGTGATGGCATGACATGTAAAGTATGGAGACTAATGTTTATCGTAGGAATCTAGGTATTATGAAACTTATGCATGGGTTTGTAATGAGTTTCAAACTTAATTTTGGCTCAAAATTGCACTATTTGAAAACCATCTTTCTCTATTTATGAATTTGAACTAATTGAAAGGTGACTTTAAATCATGTCATCTCACTAGTGAATCATCTAAAATCTTTTAACCCCTTATCATAATTGTGAATAATTAAGATAGTGTGTTAAGTTTTCATGTGTTTTGTTGTTGCAAATCGGGGAATCCCTATTGATACCATATATTAAACTTAGGGTTACATTATAAACAAAAATGAAATGTCCTTGGTAGTCAAAGAAGACAATGTTAATTCTAATGCCAAATTGTAGCCCTTATATGTCCAATAAACAAGATTTATTTTTGTTTAAAAAATAAATTGGTGTGGCTATGGGAAATTCTAATAATCCTTTAAAAATTATATTTGGTTACATGGAGGTTTTTTGAAAACTATTCCATAAATTGTTGACCATGCACTATCCCATTGATTTGGGTGGGGATTCATGAAATGAATGCATGAATGAGGCCTCTAATTAACGAATCAAACAAATAAGTGATGAAATGAATCATAAGTGGATTGTGGGGGCAAGGCAATTTTCAAACTTCATTATGAACTAACTTGGGAGTTCCAACCACAATAGGCATGAAGCTCAACTCGATTTTTCCTTAAAGTTTTTACTTGATTACATAACAACACATCTTGGGATTTATAATTGGTTAATAAAATGATTAATGTCTTTTTTTACTACAATTGTAATTATAAGTTCATATTAATGATTATGTAGTTGTAAAGGACATTGTGGTGCCATGTGGCAATATAGTTTTGTGATTGTAATTGATATCACAACTTGATGGTTTTTACACAAATATTATTTTTAAGAAATTAATGTATTTAAAATCATCCAAAATTATGTAATAACAATATTCCATTGATTTTTGCAACTTTTGATGAATAATAACAACTTATGGTCGTGTGATGCTGACATGGCATGTCACATGGCAACAAAGTTGATTAATAATCGTAACATGTCAGGACTTGTGACACTAATTTCACATCATGATTCATGTCATTGATTTGATGAATTAATCACATTTATTAGCTAGTTGAATATATTATTGTCCTTTGCAATTAATAATGATTAAGTCTTTCATGTGATGATGACATGGCATGCCATTTGGAAACAAGGTGTCACAAATTTTCATGGCAATCCATGATTTTTTGTGACACCATAAGTTTTTGCGTGCCTTGAATTTATGGCACCAATATTTGTCATGGCATGCCATAATTCTTTATGTGGCATGAAGCTTTGAAGCTTTTGAAGTCATGAATTCAATGCATGTGTATGTGTATTAAACAATCTATTGTTAATTTGCAATTATGACTACAATATTAATAATCATTTTGAAAAATGTGACACAACTCCTTGACTTTTTAACTAGTTAACACACTAACTTAAGTTAACATACCTATTAAATTGACCTATGTATGTAGGCTACTTAGTAAAACCTACTTCGTAATATAGGCTACCTTGTAAGTTACTTAATTAGACATAAGAAATTTATTACATCTAGTATGTTTAAATATACCTATAATAGGTTACCGTATTAATAAGTTAATTTAGGTAGGCTTGCATAGGTTCCTAATTTTAGGGTTTTTGTTGAGTCAACTTAGGTAGCATCATTACAAGATATTTTATCAAGTTTGTGACCACCTCAAATTTGTGCCATGACTAGATGCGACTATGATACGATTAAATGCAACATAATTATCCTAGGTATTTTTTTAGTTTAAGAAGGCCCATGTTTACTTAGGCTAGGTTAGTAACTATAATAGGTTTATAAACTAATTCAGTTTAAGTCAACCTAAGGAGGTTTAGGTCTAAGCTAGGTTGGTAGGTAATAAGTAGGTTGATCTAAGTCAACCTAGGGTGGCCAAGGTTAATTCAAGGTTAAAAATTTGAACTTTATAACTTTGTGTTAAATACAATCAATATAAAAAAATGTGGTAGTGCAATAGATGAAGACTTGAAACCCAAAGTGAGGGTCAGGGGTTCAAATCCTCATTCTTGCAACCTAAGATACCTAAGCCACTTGGTGTAAGTTGGGTAGTTTAGTCTAGGCTTTTTGGGTTAAGAGTCTAATGTTTATTTTTAATCTAGGCCACCTAGCTTAGATTAGGTAGTCTAAGTTGCTTAACATAGGTAGCTAACCTAGTTTGCTTAAGTTAAGTTGACTTTTGGCTAGGTGAACTAAACTAAGTTGTTTAGCCTAACTAAGTCATGTTGACTTTTGATCATGTGTAATGATTCATAATGTGTTTATAGTTTTTGAGACATGTCATCCATCCATCAAAACATTTTTTGTAACACTTAGTAAAATAAAACAACTAAGTTGAGATGGTATGCACTTTACATGTCATACCAAGGTTAATGATGACATGGAATTTCATTATTATAAAAAAAATTAAAAATCTTAATCATTAATATGACTAGGCTTTGCAATTAATCATCCCTTGCGACTAAATGGGTGAAACGACATAGGTTTAGCAGCTCATTAATTATTAGTTGCACATGTCCTTTATGACTAATATGTAGTTGTAAAGGTTAGTCACAAAACCAAAAATATGTTGTTGTGTTGTGGAAGGGGCATTTATTTATTTTGTTAGTTGAAATCAAAGATTAATTCTTCTTTGCCAAAAGATTTCATGTTCACATTTTGCATGACATTTGTTTTGTAATTACCTGACTTGGTCCTTATTGGTGCCATATTAACATACATGCATGAATGTCCTATTCAAGTTTTTTTTTATCTAGCAAATTTTCAAATCCACCATCAAATAAATTTGGATCCCGTAGGGTTTCAATTTATTAATAACTTTGAATGTGTAACATATGAACCCGATGTTGGTTTTGTAGCATCATTCATTGGGCCATATTTATAACAAAATATATTGATGAGCTTTTAGGGGTCTTAAACAAGGTGTGAAAAGAAAAAAATGTGTATTACAACTTAAAACACATGAAAAAGAATGACGATTATGCATGCCATAGTTGTAGGAGGTTGTATTTCACTCCAAAGCTACAATTGATTTTGAATAATGAATTGGTGTACAACCTTATACTAATTCATATATTAGTAAGTATATATGACAACATTAAGTTTAAGGCTATAGTGTCATTAAAATAATCGATTTTAATGGCATTTTAAAATTGGGCCATCTAGCTAAGCTTGTCATTTTCCATATCAATAATGAAAGATTGAATGTAACTAAAATAAGTTGACTAACTTTGAAAACTTAAATGTGGTTTAATTCAAGAACACATGGAATTTATGATTGAATTTGATGACAAATGTTTTGTAATTTCATATTTGCAATACCTATTAATGTTTATGTATTATATACATAGTTTAAACTCAATGTCATGTGTGCTCTCATGTACATTGATGAACATTTTAAGTTCAATATATTTTTTAAAAAACAATATATTTAATTAACATAATAAATAAGATGTTATATTAAAAACAAAAAAATGATCATACAAGAATAGAAAATATGTCCATCAAAACTAATGATATCAGAAACCTTGGGAGAAAATCTAGGAGTTAACACTACATAATTAAAAAGGTGAGAAGACAACCCCTAAGCAAAGACAAAATTTGACCAAACAAGCAAATGATGAAGATGATTTCATCAAGGTGTCAAGAATAAGAATGCAAAGCTATAATCAAAAAGCCCAAATTCATCCAAATGGATACCCTAAAATGCAAAATAGTCAATCCAATAAAATGGGAGGTGGGTAAAAACAAGCTAAGGTGGACTAAAAGTGGCATGATAAGAATTCATTTTTGCACATTTTTTAGTGTTATCAAAACTTTCACAATAAATATGTCAACCAAAAATCATTTTTTTGCAAAAATTATTTCTTGCCCTCGTTTCCTAATACATTATCGAATACTTTGAATGAAAAAACTTCCATCAAATTCAAACCTTTTGACATTAAAAATGGGATAATGAATTATGGGGTTTTCAAAAGTACCTAAATGCTTATTCCCATTTATAATCACGTCCCCAATAAGAATTTTGTTTTCATTTTAGTCATACAACTTATGGTAGAATACCATAAAATATTTCATTTAATATTCCAATGGTTAAGAATCCATTTAAAAATGTGTATGGACTGTGACACATGATGAAACATAAGTTTAAAAGTCTTTCAAAGACCAAAAGATGGTCATTTGGTTTTTATTTTTTGCTATTAGCTTCTTATAACAATGCATATTATAAATATGAATCCCTTTTTGTAAATTTCCTTATCAATTGGAGTTAGGAGACATTGCCATAATAGGAGGTGCTAGATTTATGCTTTGTGACATGCAAAAATGGATAGTGTAGTCTACTTTCGCCCATGTATCAACCAACCTAATTCCAAGTTTTACATGAAGACCATATAATGGCAAATTTAGAAAAGACAAGAGAAAATAAGGGGTTTTACAACTTCGCCCTACAATTGGATTTCTTAAAACTACATTGGTCATTTGCAACTCCAAGTATTTATGTGCCCAAAGTGCTATCAAATGAATTGCATTAGTTGCACTAAACATCATCATGTCATATATGATTAAAAAAAACATGCAATTCAATTACAACTATGTGTTCAAACTATAAGTTATGTGCCACGTTGGATTGGTGAATCAATATATGCCAATAAGGTGCTAACATGGATGTTAGATTGGTGAGAAAATATGAACCCACTTGTCTATGACACTTATGTGAATCATTGTTCTTTGACATTACAAATGAAATGTTAGGGTTGTAAAACAACTGGGTTGTAACTTCTTTAAAAATTGTGATATTAACTTGCAACTATTTGTGATTAGAAGTGGAAACTATGCAACTAACAAAATATTAAGTCATGATTAAACTATTAATTTGGAATAGATTTTGGAACTTTTTGGCCCCTAAGGATTTAGTAACGGCACTATCTTGCAACTTATGTAAAACTAGTTATATTCTTTAATAACTTTGTAGGTATTGTGGTATCATGCCAATGTTCTTCACCATCATGTCAAACAAACCTTGCACACACATTATAATTATCCAAATTGTGATACACAATATATAAAAGTGCATTCCATCACCATTGATAAACAACAAGAAATTGATTTGAAATTGCATACATTAGCATTCAAAGTTGGAAAATCCATTGTAAAAATGTTCTTTCGTATTGAAATATAATTTGACTATAGATCTATAATTTCCAAGCTATTTATGCCAAAGACTTTCCTTTTCATATACAAAGGGTCATCATAAATATGATGAATTGCAATAGTTAAATATTGTTAACTAAAACACTTAAATTGTGTTTATATTTTGTGACATGCATTCTTCTATATGGTTGAAATGGAACAAACCTTATTCACTCCACCTTGTTTGCTTTTGAAATCTACCATATTCTAATATTTAATGTCATTTATATGAAATGAAGTCAATAACATATAGATAACGTTGTAGTCTATAAGATATATGGGTGTTTCCATATTACAATGTAGACATTTTGTGTCAAAAGTAAGGGTGTTAAAGATACACGAAGTGAACAACTTTATGAAAACAAGGCCTTTTGAATTTAAAATTAACCTTGTTTGTTGATGTGCATCTTGTCTATGTGAATTTGTAGGTTGTCATTATTAATTTTTAGATTTTCAACAAGGCTAATAAAATGGCTTCTCCAATAATATGTTTGTCAAATTTGAAAGGTTAAAAGATTCATAATATGCATTTGTCTTTATTTTTCACATGTATTATTAAAATAGATTTATTTTCACCAATGATGATCTTAGATTATTATGGAACATTTGACTTTCACACTTGTTGTGGTAGACATGTGTCAATTATCTATTAATGTAAATTGAAATATTTTGTTTCCTATATCCCCTCAACCTAGGATTCCATCCTTTTGGACCTCCCACACTTTCTTATGAGTTTGAGTTTTTGGAGCTAGGTTTTCCTTTTGTTGAAGGGTGAAAACATGTTAAAGTAGACCACAAATGTTCCTTGTAGCATAAATGAAAAGTAGTTAGGAAATATGTTTTAATATATTAAAATTAAAAAAATTATTTAGTTAAAGGATTAATATGAACATTTTCTTTAACTTTGTTAAAAAATAAAATAAAAAATACATGTTTAAAATATGTTTAAATAGATTCATGGGAATCTAAGAAAATGTCATAATCTACTATACAGCCCTTTTGTAGATTATAAGTAGATGAAATATTACATTAAATTATTTTTTTGAATTAGTGGTTGCCTAAAATGTACTTGTGGCTTTTCATTTTTTGCACGTTCTAATAAAAATATATTTAGCTTGTAGAATAAAAGTAGGTTTGAAAAAAATATTTACTTGTTAATTTCAAACCTACTTGTTACTTGCTTTTATTATATGTTAATTTTCTTCAAAATTTATATTGAACTTACTATAAACCCAATGTAGGCATAGATTTTTTCAAAATGAAAGATAAAAAACTTTCCAATCTAGTTTCTTGTGTTTTAAAAAAAATTGTCACATTTTAAAATGGGATTTTAAGTGGATTACTTTTTTGGCTTACTTTAGCATGCTTTCACCCTAAGTTGTAACAATACTTTAACATCAAGTGTCTTTTGTTGAACAATAACATTGTTTTAGCATTGAATGTCCCTCACATCCTTTGCAATTCATATTTTTTAAAACTAAAACTTTGGACTTTTCTTTTGTTTGCATTTTTTTCGTATTTAAGTGTCTTTTTTGTTTTATGTTCATATGTCTTTTTTGTTTTGAGTTGTGTGTTTCAAAAGTTTTGTTCATTGTGAAATTTGAACATGAGTTTGAGAAGATTTGACAATGACTATGAAAAAAATGACATTCTAGAGAGTGAAAAAACTATGGTAGACATTAAGTTCAATAGAAAGTTGAAGAACAACATGACCGAAACTATTGTAGAGCTAGAAGCTAAAAAAGAAAAGGTTGTAAAAATCGCCTCTAGAAAGGAACTTTAAATACAAATCATCAATATCAATTTATGTGCACATGTGGGAGAAATCTTCATCAACTTAAGGCTAATCAAGATATCTCACATGAAAAGCTCATAATGATGTTTAGTAAGGCAAATTTCACTCATGATTTCAATATACAAAATGTTGAAACTTACAAATCAAAACTAAAGAAAAGATGTGATCAATGTGTAATGGAAAGGTATAAATGTTGTGTTCAAAGTTCATTATGAAAGAGCTTGCCCTAAACATTGTCATCAAAAAAATTCAAAATGATTGTCAACTAAACAATGTTTGTAGAAGGGACAAACACCAACCATTGTTCCAAGTTTTCAACAAGATGGAGAAGACGAAGATGAAAAGAGAACAATTAAAGGGGCTTGGTGGGGCACAAGCAACATTTTCATTTCCAAGTATGAAACATATATGTGTTTTTCTATGGTTGTTTTTTAGGTTAAAATGATACATTTGATTAGATGCATGGTTTGCCATAATAATATGTTGATTTTGGAAGAGCTTTAAGCTTCCTAGAATTGAAGTTTGAAGTTATTCCAAGTTTTTTAGCATTTTCAAATTTAAAATTCTTAATCTTGAAGCTCTATGTGTTTTGATAAAAATCTTACTAATGGTTATCAAGATTTGAGCACAATGAGATTTTTAAAACCATATGCATTTGTATCCCTTGTTTTTTAGATGTTAGTGTTTCCTTTTAATAATTAGTTTAAAAAACAAAGGGGATTTGTGGAACTTCAATGAATATTTGCTTAAATTGAACTTTTAAATAATTTGAAATAATTGTAACCTAGAATGTGGGTTAAGCTTTAAGACACATGACTTGTTTACTAAACATTATGGTTGCTAGGATTCAAGAAAGATTCATCATAGTACTTTAAGTTTCAATGTTTTAAATTTGATGTTTCTATTGAAATAAATGTTAACCTAAAATTATATTGCTACTATGTTTAGTTTTGTGATTCTTGTATATGAATATTCGCATCCAAAGTTTATGCATGCTTGGGATTAATCTATAATTCTTGTCAACTTTGGTTTTGGATTTAAAACTTTTTTAAAACATTGGTATATTATATAAGGGGTTCATTTTTTTTGTGTTACAAGGGTAAAAAGTCTAGACTTTCAAGTTGTTGAATGTCTTTTAATTCCAATTAATAAGGATATATGTTAAAAGATATACACATACGTCTTAGGAAGTTAATTAAAAAAATAAAGGCCATATGATCATTTTAAAGTTTTAATTTCAAACATGTCCAGCATCCTTGGTCACAATCCATTTTCCTAACAAAAATTGTACATGGAATTAAAACTTTTAAAATATTCAACAATTTATGTTTTGTTTAATGTATTTTCTTATAAATTCTATGATTGAAATGAAAAACAAAATTTGTATTGAAAATGTTATTAGAAGTGTGAGTATCCATTCATGTATTCTTTGGGAGGTCAAAATTGTTAAGATTTTATTAAGTCCTATTCAATATCAAAAAATCAAATTTGAAATGTCTTTGTCAAAAGTGTTGTATAAGGTATAAAGAATGGTGGAAAAAACATAATTCCTAGATTTAAAAAAGGATGGCTATTCAATGGTTTTGTGGTTTTGCCCTCAATTTTTAGTTCAAAAATAGACTTTTCACATCTCATTTTTGTTTCACCTTATTATGCCTAAAACCTTTTGTTGACCAATTTTTTTATACAATTAGGTTAATAAAATTTCCAATCTTGACGTGTTTTTTGTTCTATATAAAATATGCATGTTTTGATGTCTTCTTATCCATGTGGAAATGTGATTCAATGAAGGATTGAAATCCATACACACGATTGATCCAAATGCACATTTAGTTAGCTTGATGCATTAATGTTTTGCCCAATTGGGCATAATACTCATGTTATTTCTGCATCTTGTTGTTTAACTCTCCCAATGCTTCAAGTTTACAATCTATTGATACTATACAAAAGATTAGTTAATAAATCTTAAAATTTTCACCACACATAATTTGGAACATTCACATATTATGTGCATATTTGTAGTTATTATTTATTTGAAATTGGAGCTCCTATCTTTACTCTTTGCAACTACAAATGGCAATGAAAAAGTCAAGATGCCCAAACCCTACCATTTTCCCATTGTCTAATGCTACTAGTAAAAATATATAGTTGTAGACATTATTCTAGTTTTTGAATGTTTGTTATTAATCACATTGATGAAGGTTTTTTGATATCATGTTTCTCAATGGTTGCAAGATAAGGTGGTTCATTCCAATGGATGCAACATTCCCAATGTTCATAGTTTAACACAATTAAAATGGAAAAACCTTAAAAACCCAATGTTAAATGCAAATTATGTGATGATTAATGAACAAAAAAAGTCCAAATGAATAAGAGCTGAACTAAGAAATTCTTTGACATACATATTATGAAAGAAAACATCAATCCAACTAGAAAAAATTAAAATAGAGATTTTTGAAAATAATGTGCAAATATCATCATTAACATTTCATAGTTGTTCGTTGGTTTAGAATTTTGTAATTTTTTTTTTGAATCCATGTTTTTTTTAACATGTATCACATATTGAGTCCTTACGAAACATCTTCAAATGAAGAGATATTGAAAAGTGCAAATTCAAGACCACAATCCATGATTCTACTTCAAAAGCCCACTGTATATTTTTGGTGTATATTTATTGAATTTCATTAGTATGTACATATTTTTTATTAAAGTTGGCAACTTTATTCCACAATTTTTTTATTACACTGATGATTTTACCATACATTTATGGCGTTTGAATAGAGTACACTTTATAGAAAGTTCAATGTGACACAAAAAGTGACCCACCATACCTTGTAACTTGTTTGTCTTATTGGGAAATGTTGGCATAAGAAGTTGTGGCCGTTGTATGCTTATTTGTGTGAAATAGTTCGTGGTTGAACACGTAAATTTTTATATTAATTAATTGTTGGGACTAGAATACCATCTTTTGTTCATTTGATGATGTGTTATGAAAGAATATATCAATAATAAAGTAAATGATTTCTTCATTAAGTTGAAGTCCATATAAAGAAAACTTAATATATATTAAAATAAAGTAAAAATTGGATTAGATTTCTGATTTCAAATATTTTTCAAATTATTAGTGTCAAATGTTTTGTATTGATTGTCAATGACTAGTACAATGATTTTAGTGTTAATATTTTTTAGTTATGGTCCATTTCAAATATAAGGTGAATTGTTTCAAACTCCAACTCAAAGTGTTAAACTATGAATATTATTCACAAATTTTGAAGATTAGGTGCAAACTTTTAACAATTATCTACTAAAAAAAACCTTGTAGTTTTAATTCAGAGTTTGTTTATCAAGTTAAAATTAGTTTAGTACAAACCAACCTAAATTACTATGCAATTGTATGGAAATATATGGGTATATGATAGTTCAAAATTCTTGTTGAATTGCGCTCACTTGTCATTGTTGGTTGTAGTGGGTGCTACATATCTCAAATTCAACCCATCTAAACTTTACACAATTTGATATTTTATATATATATATATATATATATTTGTAGTTTATTTATGTTAAAAGATTAATGTATCCCATGTCCTCCTAATTTCATGCTTTCTTATGTACTTTACCTATTTTCAAAATAAAATTTAAATATTCTCCAATCTCAAATGTACACCTTACAACAAGAACTTTGGTGACATGGTCAAAGTTCACTTGATTCAATTTAAGTTTGGTTAAGTTTAATCAAATGGTTTTCATCAGTTTTAATTTGTTATGACAATGATTACATTATGCAAAGTTTCAAATTTGTAAGAACAACAATGTTGATTTTTTTGCTATGACTTTAGTTGAAACAAGAAATAGGAAGAACATACATATTTGTGGTGTGCTTAGATTCATTTCAAACAAAACAATAGATGTGTATATTATGGGTGTAAGATTACCATGAGGCCAAAATGGTGCAAAAGCTTTGGATTTTGAAATTTTGACAAAGAGATGTTGGAGAAATAAAGTTTTGAAGGATTTAAGGAATCCTATTTACATAAATTCAATCTACGAAAGTGAATTGCATTGGCAAATTGCCCCAATGTTGATAAGTTGCTTCCTTTATATTCATTTAAAACTTCCATTTTGGAACACTAATGCTATGCAGAGGATACTTGTTGCGGTCTTGCATCCAAAACCAACCCACAAATTGGTTAGTTCACATTTGGAACACTCTCGATGTTGAGACAAACCATGGGCAACCATGGACTCATTTGACTCATCACGGCCTGGACTCGGAGGAAACCACCACCTTCCCCCATATAATATTATATGCGCCTCTTCGCCGCACTTGCATCTGAATGGCACTTTTTCTCGAGACTCCCAAAATGGAGTCCCAAAACTGTCCTGGTTTAGACTCTCGCGATTTTGGGCATTCATAACTTCTCGCTCCGACCTTCGATTGGGACAAGATCTGAAGCAAACTTGTAGCTCTTCTTGAAAGCTTTCCAACAATGTGTTGCACTTGACCTTCACACTCCGGGATCAGGTCGATTCTCGACTTTTAGTGGTCGGGAGTCAAATTGCCAGTTTGGCTCCCGGCCCTTCTTTCAACCATAACTAGTATTGTCGATGTCCAAATGGCTCATACGAGGCCATTTTGGACATCTACACTTCAAGACCTTTCCAATGGTATAAAAAACACTTTAATGCAAGGTGTTTTGACCCCTGTAATCAAGTTTTGAATTTTTGGGAGTCCCGGAGAACTCCTAAGTCCCATTTTTAAGAGTGTGAATGGCGACCTCACACTTCCCTCAAAGTGGGGTTACGACATTAAGTGGGAATGGAGTTCAAATAAACGATTAATTTTTTTTCAAAGGTGGTTTTTTTGGCTACAAGGGTCAAATTGTTATAGGATTTTTAGCTATTACTAATTTTTAAAAAAAGAAATTTAACCGACCTTTTAGTGAATTATGGATATTTCAAAGTCCAATTCTAATTTCCATTAGTTCAAACTTCAACAATCAACCAAATGGCCCGAGGGGACACTAATAAAAAAACACTAGTAGAAAAATTGTCTTGTGCAACTTGTCTTATGCAACTAAAAAATGTCGCATGTAACTATTTTGCAACTGCACATGTTGCATGCAACTTCAAAATAGTTGCATGTGCATTTTTTAGTTGCATAAGACAAGTTGCAAAAGACAATTTTTCTTTCAGTGAAAGAAAAAAAAATACATAAATAAAAATATAAGGTGCAATATATTGGTTGTTGGGTAAAAATTATGAGTTGATTAATTTTAAAATGTACATTTAATTCAAATATTATATTATATTATATTATAGGGTATGTAATAATCTAAAATGATGGATTATAATTAATATAGGCTAGTCTTAATATGTATATATTAGAAAATTAAATGATAATAAGGCATTTAAAAAAATAAGTTCGACAATTATCTAATACCCCCTCTAAAAATGGTCGTTCAATGATGCATGTAGATCCCAAACTTTACGTTAAGTGTCCCCCCTGGGCCAAATTGATAACAAAAAGAATAACCATGTAAATAAAACTTAGAAAACATATAACTTTGAATTTTGAAAAAAACCACATTATTTAAAATTCACTACAACAAACTGGTGACCCACTGACCACATGAACATAAGTTATAACACAAATTGGAAACAAAAAAAAACAATCATTTATGAGGGAATTGAACCCTTTAAGTTGCCCACTACATCATAAGTGGCCTACAAAACAAGGTTAATCAAACACAACATACAAGCCACATTAGTATCATCTCATGAAAACAAAAGAATGGAACATGAACTTTGACGCACTCCCAAGTCCCAAGTTAGCCCCAAGTCGGGGCTAAGTTATTCAAGTTGCGGAATTTTTGGGATTCGAGGCACGCTCCCAGCTTCCAGCACTAAAAGGGGGTGAGAGGGGCGTGTTGAAAGCTCCGGGATAGACTAGGAAGAGGGACAAGCTTACTCAATTATACGGTCCTACATACAAATTCAACCAACAAGTTGGTTAGAACTCATTTTGCACCTTTTTGGTGTTGGGACAAGCCACGGCTACCTTGGACTCACTTGATTCACTACGGCCCAGACTCGGGGGAAGCCACCATCTTCCCCCATATAGTATTCTCTGCAACTCTCCACCGCACTTGCATCCAAATGGCTCTTTTTCCTGGGACTCCCAAAGTGGAATCCCGAATTTGTCCCAGTTTGGACTCCCGAGACTTTGGACACTCATAACTTCTTGCCCCAAACTCGGATCGGGATGAGGTCTAAACCAAAGTTGTAGCTTTCCTCAAGAGCTTTTCAACGGTCTATTTCACTTCACCTGCACGCACTGGGATCGGGTTGATTCCTGACTTTTAGTGGTCGGGAGTCAAATTGTTAATTTGACTCCTGGCCCTTCCTTTGACCATAACTCGTGCTGCAGATGTCCAAATGGCTCATGTGAGGCCATTTTGGACATCTACACTTCAAGACCTTTCTAACGGTATAAATAACACTTCAATACAATGTGTTTTGACCCCTGCAATCGCGCTCTGAGTTTTTAGGAGTCCCGGAGGACTCCTAAGTCCCATTTTCGAGAGTGTGAGTGGCGACCTCACACTTCCTTCAAAGTGGGGTTGCGACAAACTTGGAAATAAAAGGTGAATTGCAAATAAAAAGTGGTATCCATGTGGGATTCACCAACTTCATTTACGCAAAAAAACCAACAAACAATTGTAGCTTCCAAGGCTAGTAAAACCCAAGGACAATACCAACTTTTGTATAAAAAATTATTGTGCTAAGTTAAGACTCAAGAGCTTTAAACCTCGGCTCCCACACCATATTGAGGACGTTTTGCACACCACTGTTCATATGCTTTTGCATATAGAAAATCATGCAAGGTGTAAAATTTATGGGAAAACATTTAAACCATTAAACCCAAGTCGATTGTGCAACTTGGATTTGTAGAATGCCAAAAAGTTGAAGCACCATTCAACCTCCACATTACTAAGGACTTGTACTATGGCAACTTAGCCAACTTGAAATAATCTAGAAAATAATAGGTAAGCACTATGGATGTTGAAAAAGTTCGCCAAAAACGTGTCAATGGATTCACATCAAATGGCTTAAATATGGCAACACGTGCATTTGATTTCATGGTTTTTTAAAAAAAAGATTGTTGAATGTCAAGGGAAAATGTTGACAACACTTCAAGTACCCATACATCACTATTGCCCAATTTCTTGGGGTGGCAAAAGGTAACCTTAATCACATCCAAATGTTTGGTGAAGCTTTCTTTTGCATTAGATTACAATTAATACTAAGGGTACATCACACCCAAATTATGCATGACGCCATGAGTAAGGAATATGCCTTGTAACTTTTCAACAAGGCACTCAACAACCATTACAACCCACGTATAATTTGTTAATTCAATTCAATTAAAAAGAAAGTGGAAAAAATCAAAATTCACGAAGTAAAATACAAAGTGGGTTAAGGTTTAACCTGAACATTCTACTTCCACTTAAATGACATTTTTAGCATAAATTTCCCTTGTCACATAAGAGACTTCACGAATTTGCATATTAAAACGAGTAGCCTAAATGTGGTGTTGGTGAACATCAAATGCCAAATGTTCCACTCTAACATCAAAACATGGTTTGACGCGCTCCCAAGTCCCTAGTTAGTCCCAAGTTGGGGCTAATCACTCAAGTTGCAGAAATGTGGGGACTTGGGGCACGCTCCTAGCTTCTAGCACTAAAGGGGGTGAAAGGGGTGTGCTGAAAGTTCTGGGATTAGACTAGGAAGAGGGACAAGCTACTTTATTATTCGGTCTTGCATCCAAAACCAACTAACAAGTTGGTTAGAACTCATTCTGCACACTTTTCGTGTTGGGACAAGCCACGAGTAACCTTGGACTCATTTGACTCACCATAGCCCGAACTCAGGGGAAGCCACCACCTTCCCCGATATAGTATTTTTTGTAGCTTTCTGCCGCACTTGCATCCAAATGGCTCTTTTTCCCGGGACTCCCAAAGTGGAGTCCCGAAACTATCCCGATTTGAACTCCCGGGACTTTGAGCGTTCATAATTTCTCGCCCCGAGCTTGGATCAGGACGAGGTCTAAACCAAAGTTGTAGTTCTCCTCAAGAGCTTTCCAACGGTGTGTCGTAGTTCACTTGCACGCACCGGGATCGGGTTGATTCCCGACTTTTAGTGGTCGGGAATCAAATTGCCAGTTTGACTCTTGACCCTTCTTTTGACCATAACTTGTGCTACAAATGTCCAAATGGTTCATGTGAGGCCATTTTGGACATCTACACTTCAAGACCTTTCTAATGGTATAAATAATGCCTCAATGCAAGGTGTTTTGGCCCCTGTAATCACGCTCTGAGTTTTTGGGAGTCTCGGAGGACTCCCAAGTCCCATTTCCGGGAGTGTGAGTGGCAACCTCACACTTTCCTCAAAGTGGGGTTGCGACATGGTTGGGGTACCCAAAAATATTGTTTCATTTTATGTTCATTGGACTTTTTGATTTAAACATATTATTGAAATTTAATGACACATTCATATTGAAGGGTAGATATAAACTACAGTGGTTCACTTTTGTGACAAAATAATGTTTTTTTCCTTGGGTACCCTTTATTCAAATGCTTGTGGTGATTATTATATCCTTAGATATATTATGACGCGCTCCCAAGCCACGGGGTGAAACCCACTTGAAGGTTTCACAAAGTCAAGTTGCGGAAAGTTGAACTTGCTAGCACGCTCCCGGCTTCCAACTCTAGAAAGGGGTAGAGGGTCGAGTTGGGAGCCCCGGGATTAAACTAGGAAGAGGGACTAGATTAGTTCGTGTGAATCTGCATCCGAAAACCAACCAAATC
>Ga0116231_10002494_pt1 | contig 38524 bp, 22 predicted proteins | sample S1TSphgellanicum_2_FD_89695 | JGI IMG/M metagenome (GOLD analysis project Ga0116231, IMG submission 89695) | Host-associated microbial communities from peat moss isolated from Minnesota, USA - S1T2_Fd - Sphagnum magellanicum MG | ecosystem: Host-associated > Plants > Peat moss > Unclassified...
ACCTACTCACCTATAAATTTAAAATGTGCTACTCTCATCCCCACCCACCTATCCAACCCCTCCCCCCATCTATTTATCTACCTACTTGCCCTTCCACCTTTCTACCTACCAACAGTTTAAATAGGTACCTACCAAACCTCACTTACATGGCTACACCTACCTACATGGTTGCCATTCCAATAGACCCTTCACGGTTGACAATGATGAAGAAAAAAAAATGAAGGTATTGCATGGAGCTTGGTCTTGTTCACTCAAACAAATAAATAAAGGTACAATTAAAGCTTGGGGGGGGGCGAAAAAACATTAATAAAAACAAGTAAAAATATGTGACTAAAAATATAAGGTATAATATGTTGGTTGTTGGGTAAAAATATAAGTTAATTAATTTTTAAAAAGGTACATTTTATTAAATAATTAATTTAATTATAACATAGGGTATGTAATAATCTGAAATAATGGATTATAATTAATATGGGGTGGCTTTAATATGTATATATTAGATAATCAGATAATAATAGGGTGATAAAAAATAGGTTGAACAATTATCTAATATTCCCCCTAAAAATGGTCATTTGACAGACGTAGACCTAAACTTTACACATTATGTCCCCCCAGAAGTTAAAGTATTTAACACCTCTTATATAAACGTATTGCAAGTTCTATTCAAAAAGTGTTTTTCACTATGAGGGTATTACAAACCAAATGAACAATCAAAGTAATATGGAGCTCCAATTCAATTTAGTAAACACCATGGGCTGAATTATTTTGGTTTAAACTATCAGAAGGGTATTTCTCATGCCTAGAAATATTAAATGCACACGTAATACCCCTTGTAGGGTATCCCAAAAATCTTTGGGCTCTACAACATATCTTTTGAAATAATTTGTAGGTGTATTGCATAACCATACTAAAACTTAGAAGGAAAGAAATACTCGCATCATATTGCAATAATATCTTAAACCATGAAACAAAAGAATATTTTAAAAATATTTATTCCATGCTCAATATAACATGTGCCCTACATATTGATTCAAGTAAATGAAGGTATTGCAAAGTTGGTCACATTGATGGTAAAAGGACTTGACCAAAGTCAAGGAGTTTAAATGCAATTCCACATCATGTTGTGATAATATTTATTCCCACCTAATATATCATGAAATTCATGTTTTCAAAACTATTTGTTCACCTTACAATATGATTTAGCATATATAAAATGAACATAATCAAAATTGGTCACATTGATGGTACATGGGTCTAGGGTTTAATGTAAAATATATTACTTAATGTTGGAATTCAGAATTTGTCAAAATCAAAAAATTTAAAATTCATTCTTAACATTTATTCAATGATGTGCATATTTATGTTTTTCCATTTTAAAGTTGTAACCTCATTTCAAAAAACAAAACACGAAGTTTTTAATTTACTAATATTTTATTCCCTATTTATAAAAAAATTAAAACACATGGTTTTCTACTTTTTGTAATGGTTCACATAATAATTAAAAATGATCTTTCCCATATATTAATCCTATGTATGATTGAAATTTTATTTAAAATTTTCTTGACATATAATCAATAATTTCTCACCTAAAATAAATATATAGTAGGTTGTTAATATTTTATATGTTATAAATACATAACACAAGTCCTTATGTAATTATTTTTTTTATGATGTATAATGTTGACTTAAATATTGGTCTGAATATATTTTTATTTATAATATATCAAGTAATACATTATATATAATTAATAATATTATGGAATTACATTGTTGATCCATTTTAATACATATAATATGTTCATATTTATTTAAAATAAGATATAATTAATTAGAATTATATATATATATAACCCATAGTTATGTATAATGCAATTTTGTTTTGTGAACTTTATTTATAATGAGAATTATTCCAAAAGATAATTTATTAACATTGTACATATTATTAATGGATGTAATTGAATATTATTTCTATGTAAATTGAAATATTTTATTTGAAATTTGACATATAAATTATTCATATTATGTAAGTTTAGTTTGTGAAAATTTAAATTTGCATTGTATTAAATGATGATATATTTAGTTTATTACTACGTGAAATTCTATATTTTTTGCATTTCTAGAAATATAATATTTGCATAATTATTTTAATTAAACTTTAGATATTGTTTTAAAAACATTTTCAAATTCATAAACAAAAAGAATTATGTAATGGACCAATGCAAAATGGTTAATATATGTAAATGAAGGTATTGCAAAATTAACCACATTGTTGATGTCTTAAAACCTTTAAAATCATTTGCCTAATCAATTGACTCAAAATCAAAACATTATCACACCATATCCCCTTCAAATTTTGCAATAAAAAAATTAAGATAGTAACTTCAATAATGGCCATAATAATAGGCAAGTTTTAAGATTTTCAAGTCATTTACCTTATCAATTGATTCAAAATCTGAACATTGTCACACTCCATATCCCCTACAAATTTTGCAACGGTAGTAACTTCATCAATGGCCATGTAATTAATGGGTTGTAGTCCAAATGAGTTGTGAATCAAATTCTTCAAATACAATTGCAAAATTTTAAAATGAAAAGTGAATTGTGAAAATAATGCACCATAAATCTAACACATAAATTATGTAAGTTGTTGCTTCTAATTCAAGGCTTTGGAATTTTGTAACAAAATACTAACAATGAAGATTTATAATCTATATTAGACGTAACCTCCGGCTCCTCCACATTAGGTGCACAATAAACACACAATGGTCATGCTTCTTCTTACTGGCAAGCAAACATGGGACACAATGTAATAAACATTATAGTGGGTATGGCTTGATAATGCAAATGGTGGTGTAGTTAAGAAAATTAAGTTTTTCATTACACTGTAAGTTTTCTTATAATGAAATGTGTTTTCTTTGAGAGCTCAAAACAAGTTCTAGTTCTCAAAAATATTCTCTTTGTGATTTTTGTGATTCTTAATCTATTCTTTGTGAACATGAAAATCAAATGATCATTTGTTGATTATAGAGTGTTTCTATTTCTTGCTTTAAACACATTTGGAAAGGCACATTGGATATTTGTTAAGATGAATTACGTAGGACGAATTGCAAGCAACAACAAAAGCTCATAACCAAAATTATCATATTGATTAAAGTGTCAACACTAACCAAGATAAACAACTTAACCTAGCATAAATAATAGGCTAGTAGGCTACTAATTACATAATTTAATTAACTAGCTAATAGCCTAGCCTAGGTGTACCTAGTAGGCTACCTATGTAATGTAGGCCTATTATGTAGTTTTGCTAGTGTAAGCCTTCTAGGTTGATATCCTAGATGGTCTAAGTAGGTATTCAAGGTGGTCTAACTTACTAGGTAAACCTACTAACTATGTAGGTAGTAAATACTAACCTAGGTCACCTATGCTAGTACCTTATGCCACCTAGGCCTACTAAACATTTCTAATAGTTTAATGTCTATTCCCTTTTGTATTATAATATATTGAAATTGATTTAAAAAATTTTCAAAAGAATATTTTAATTGAAATTTGAAATACCGTAGTGGCATTCCCATTCACGACTTGCCTTGCGAATAATTATTTTCAAAAGTTTTTCTTTTTCGCACTGACCAGTTCACAATTATTTTCACTTTCGCTAGGCCGTTTTTGCAATTTCTCCACCTTTTCGTTTTGGTAAATTCGTTCAATTTGAGCTGTTGGATACAACACCCACAACCCCGGTGATGACGATTCAATGATCGCGGCGGGCCGGCCCAGCCAGGCCCGTCGGGCCGGGCCAGACAAAGATATTGCAGCGAAATCTGGTGCACAGACATTGCCATCATGTCTCATTGAACGGTCAAGATACTGGTACTATACACAGGCTCTTGATTTAGGCGGGAAAGGTGCAAAACTGCAGGCCCCAGAGATTGAGCCACAACGAGCTGCATGCACTGTGGCTCAGACAGATAAGGAAAAGTGGCTTCCCTTTCAAAAATCAAGAATGGCACTAGAGCTGTAGGGAAACGACAAAACAGACGAGGCATCGGTAAGGGAATGGCACCCAAGGTGGCCACTATCACCAAGTTTTTTTGTCATTTCTAAAGAAGAGCAGCTTGCCCAATGGTAGAGAAGCCAAACTCAGTTGGGAGAGCGGTTGAAGGAGCAGGCAGCCTGTAGAGAAGAGGCAGAGAAGGCCTGTCTGGCTGCTAAGCGTCTCGTTGGTAGACCAAAGAAAAGCACTGCATGCCCTCGGCCATATTGATTCCAGTTCAAGCTTCCGGACAGCAACCTATAGCATAGAATGGGGGGGAGCAAGGTGATGTGGCAGCAGCTGAAGAGACGGGGGTAGATGCAAGCGAAAAACCACCCCCTGCAAAAAAAAAGAGGGGAAGTTACAGAAACTGGTTTGTCCCCGATCTGTGGCCTTTCATTGAACAAGCTGTGAAGCAGCACCCCAAGAGCTTGTATGAAGCTCTGTTCTCCCTTCAACACATCAGAAAGCCTGGCTGTGTTGGTAGCCCTTTTGACAACCTGACCATCAACACTTTGAAGGGCTGGTTTGAGAAGGATGTGACGGGGCACTTTGTTTTATGGAGGAAGTATGAGGAGGCTATCAAGCTGCAGTTTACATGGTCAGCTGCTCAAGACAAAGGGCCTCGGGGGATCCTCAAAGATCATCCAGTGGCCTTTCAGATGATTGTAGACACTCTGAAAGGCATGCGAGACTCGAGGCAGCCTTTGGACAGCACCATTACTCAGACAGTCATTCAAGGGATTATCTCAGCTGTTGCCCCTGAGCTCTTTGAGAGGCGCACAAAGAGTGGATTCTTCAGCGTGTTGAGAAGGTTTGCAAGGAAGTTTGTGCGCAGGCACATGGGTTGGACTTGGAGAAGGAGTACCACAGCAGCGAGTAAGCTCCCCGCTGATTGGGAATCCCAGGGTCATGATATGGCCTACAGGATAGTTGCACTTGTGAAGACATATGATATCCCCAAAGAGCTAGTCATCAATTCTGATCAGACTGCTCTCCACATTCGGCCAAGCACAAATCAGACCTATGACGTTAAGGGGGTCAAAGATGTCAAGAGTTTGGGAAAGGATGATAAGCGTCAGATTACTTGCACGGTTAACTCAGCAGCAAGTGGGGATCTGCTCCCTCTTCAGCTGATCTTCCAGGGCAAAACCACTGCTGTTGTCCCTAAAGACCCCGAGGCGGTGGCAGCTAGGGCGAAGGGTTGGCATTTGACCATGTCATCCAACCATTGGTCTAACCAGCAGACCATGAGGGAGTTCGTTGACCAGGTCATTGTGTCGTGGCATGCAAAGCAATGTGAGGAGTTGGGGCGTGCTTCGTCCTCTCAGCATTACATTTGGAACATTGATTGTTGGAAGGTGCATATCTCAGAAGAGTTTAGAGGGTGGCTAAAGGAGAATCATTCACTTCTACACCTCGTCTTTGTTCCTGCCAACTGCACTAGCAAGCTGCAGGTCGCCGATGTAGTTCTGTAGCGCCCTTTCAAGCACCGCTTTCGCACTCAGTTCAATCTGTGGCAAAGCCAGCAAGTAGCATGTCAGGTGCTCAATGAGATGCAGCCAGATAACATCCAGCTCCAGCTTGGGATCAAAGAGCTCAGATGCCACTTGGTAGGCTGGTTGATGGGTTCTTGGGAGGAGTTGGCAGGGCTCAAGCAGATGATCAGGAAGGGGTGGACGAAGTGCGGGATGGGGAAGATTCACGAAGCGGAGTTCCAAGCAAAGGCCTTGTCAGAATGTCTGACAAGGGGTCTGCTGGTACTGGAAGCAGCAGAAGAGGATACGACGGTAGGGCCTAAGGGGACATCAAGGTGCTCGCGCACATGGAGCAGGCTTCATTGGCCGGTGTGATGGAGGCATGCCTGGATGATCAGTTTGATGTTCCAAGTGATGTAGACCTAGATGGTTCTGATTCTGAAGAGGATGGATCAGATGGAGAAGATTAGAATTCAGTTGTTAGATCAACATCACTAGTACTGGTTAGAGCCTTACTTCGAGACTCTCAGGGCAACTACCTATTCTGCCATTTTTGGTATTTTTCGCTGACAGGGTTGCAGAATTATCGAATTAATTCGCAACTTCGCATCGGCTGTAAAAAATTAGTTTTTTTTTTCGCAATGGCCAGAAATAATTATTTTTAGTGCGAATGGGAATGCCACTACGGTATGATACTTAATATTATGTATGTTTAATCAATGTAATTTTTAAAACTTTATGTAAAACTTATTTCACAATATATCAAATAATTATATACTTAATTAATGTGTGGATTTATCAAAAAAATTACATTTGTTTACATATAATATCATAAAATTTATTTTATGTTAGAAAATTTAAATAAACATTAAATATAGTTGAAAGAAAATTTCAAATTCATAAATAATAAAAATTGTTTAATGGGCCAATGCAAAATCATTGATATATGAAAATTGAGGGTATTGCAAATTGACCACATTGACAGTATAAAGTTTTGAAATGTAACTACAATACCCTTATTTTAGTGATAATTTCATTACCTTTTACCATCAATGTGACCAACTTGACAATACCTTTGATTTACTTGAATCAATATGTATGGCATGATACATTGGGCATGGAATAAATATTTAGAAAATATTATTTTGTTCATGAGTTTGAATTTTAAAAAAAGAATATGTAATGTTTAATTAATTTTTTTAGAAATTTAAAATAATTATTAAAATATTAAATGTATAGGAATGCAAAAAAAAATTTCATAATGAACTCATAATTTGTTGATTATGAGAAAATTTGAATTCTAACACTAAGTTATAAATTACACATCAAACCCTAAACCTTAAACCCTTTTACCATTAATGTGACCAATTTTTCATAACCTTTATGTTATACATATTAACAAATAATTTTGAAAACATGAATTTCATGATATATTGTGGGGGGATTAGTTATTCAAAAAACTTTCTTATGTTTCATGGTGAATGCAAATATCCCAATATGATGTAGGTATTGCATTTAAACTCCATAACTTTGTTCAAATAAACCTTCTACTATCAATGTAAAGAACTTTGCAATACCTTCATTTATTTGAATTAACATGTTTGGCATGATATAATAAACATGGAATAAGTATTTAAAAAAACATTCTTTTGTCTCATGGTTTAAGATATTATCACAAAATGATGTGACTATTGTTTTTTTTTCTAGGTTTTGCTAAGGTTATGCAATACCCCTACAATAACTAGAACCAAAATAATTAAGCCCATGGTGTTTGTAAACTACCCCAACGAAGGTATTACTTTCCTTTTAGGTTTTGGTATGGCTATGCAACACCCTTCCAAGTTTCAATAGATATGTGATGGAGCCCAAAAGATTTTTAATATACCTTAATAGGGGTATTGCACATGCATTAAGTAGTAATTTTGGTCATGAATAATACCCTTTTAATAACATGTACCAAAAAAATTTCACCCATGGTGTTTAAAAAATACTTTCATAAGGGTATTGCTTTCCTTCTGGGTTTGAACTTTTAAGTTTTGGGGGTAAAGAAAGGTTTTTTTGTTTGAAAGCAAAATTGGAATCATTTTTTTGACAATTTCATCTAGCATACATATAAAAATATATGAGAATGTATTTCTAACCATTAACACAAGGTGGTGTAAAATGAAAGTAAAATGTTTTAAATAAAAAAATATGGGTGACATGTGTTACAAAAATGTGCCAAAATGCCCAAGTCCAAAACAACCCCACCCTAAAATGGGGAACATGTTATAATGGTAAATATGTGGTTGCTTAAAGATAAATTGCTACCTTAACATTAAATATAAAACAACACCCTAATCAAAATGAGAATAAACTATGGGCTATCTATGTCACTATTAGAGGGGGATGGGATTCCATTGGCCTTCCTATATCGCGTTAATGCAACCTTTGCATCATGGGCATGTTGACATGGGTGAATACACACTAAAGTGGCTCACTTTTTGTCCTTTTCTACACTTTTTGCAAAGTGTATTCTATTCAAATGCCACAAACACATTGTAAAATCATCAATTTGACAAAAATATTTATGAATTAAGATTGCCAACTTGAATAAAAATATTTATTGAGGAGTAAAATTCAATAAACATACACCAATCATATAGTATTGGACTTTGGTATGGGTTATGCATTAGCATTCAAATGCATTTGGGTGCAGTCACAATAACACATACCATAACAAGTGTAACGTTTGCTTGGTTTTTTCATGTTTTAAAGTCGTAATTTAATTTGAAGTTGAAATTGTAATATTTGTTTATGTATTTATATTTTGAATATATCATGGGAACATGTGAATTAATTTCAAATTAATCCAATGAATAAAAAATTAAAAAAAACACTCATTAAATACTATAACGTTTACTTTTAAACAATAAAAAAACTTGTAAATGTATTTCAATTTTTTTGAAAATGACATTTTTTGCAAAATTTTTAACATGAACCTTAATAAAATAGTATGAAAAATTTTAAATAAATTTTTAAAGATTTTTTCGAAGATTTTTCAAAATATTCCAAAAATATTCTAAGAATATTTCTCCAAAAACAATAAAAAAGCAAGCGGGTGTGGCTTGTTTTATCCCATTTACACCCATTTTTTGTTATGATTTCATTTCAATATTTTTTATAAGGACTCAATATATGAAACTTGATGGAAAAACAAATATGGATTGAAAAACATTATAACAAAAACTTTAACCAACAAATAACTATGGACTTTTGAATGATCAAATTTGAACTTTATTTTTTAAAATCCCTATCTTGGTCATTTTTTATTGGATTGATATTTTTTCCCTACATTGCATCATCTTATTACATGCAAACTTTTAATTTTGCTCTATCCAAGTGTTTTTAAACACCTTTGCATACTTTGTTCAAGTCATTTGAATCACAACTATAAGGATTTCATCACAATGGTTTACACGTTGAAAGGAAGTCCTTATAATTGTGATTCAACTATAAGGACCCCACACCTCATGTAATCATGCTAGGAAGCTGAAGAATGTGGCTAGAAGTTAATTTAACAAGTGCGGGCTTAGGAACCTTAGGTGTGTTTCACAAAAGAACCTAGAGTTTATCCCATTGCAAGTTTGCATGCCTCCCAACCTTAATAATTGCCTTCTTTTCATTATGACAAAACCAGACCAAAGGTTTGCATTCATGACTACATGATCTTGATGCTTCGAAGCTTCCTCCCAAATAGATGGGTGTCTAAACTTGCCCAACTCCATAATCACATTTTGTCAAATTTGCAAATGTCATACCAAATTGTATTTGGCAATGTAAGTCACATTGCACCCATGAACCTTACAAGTAAATTTTGCACCATCCCTTGCTGAATGTACACCTTCTAGGGCAACTAGAGGAGGGGCAACCACATCTGAAACCAAAATAACAAAAAAACCTAACATGAGAATTAACATTATGCATGAAGGTTAGCCTTACATGATAAGGGTATTGCATAAATAGATAAATGATAAAAAATTAAAGATGAGGGTATTGCACAAAAAAACAAAAAATACATTACTATAAAACCTGTCCTTAAACCACTAATGTACTTCCACCCAAGTTAGGCCAAGCAAAAAGGAACTCATCCAAACCACTAACCTATGGTTGTTCAATGGACCATGTCCACTTGAATGTGTGCATAGTGGATTATTGATGGATTTCGTATTGAACTTTTAGTGGATGCATAGTGGGTTTTCAGTGGAAATTGGTCGATGGGAGTGGTGTATGGTTGAGTCATAGTGGACACCTTGTCATGGGCTCCAGATCACTCATGATTTCCACTAAAAATCCACATGGGTGGAATGGGGTCTTTCCCAATGAATGTTGGGTGGAATGTCGAATGGAATACAGACAAGTTCTATAGTAGTGATAATAGACACACAATGAAGGTATTGCATAGAATGATAAAAGATCAAAAATGAAAGACGACGGCATTGTTAGAACTCAGTGTTCAAATTTGCAAAAAATGAAGCTAATTTTAGAAAAAGACAAAATCACCTACAAAGCCTTGAGGTATTGTTTAGAGATTTAAACCAAAAATAAAAGCCCCACCCACCCTCTCACACAGAGAAGGAAGGTGGGGCAAAGGTTTAAGGATCACAGATGAAAGCATGGTATTTTATACAAAAAAAGTTGACAAAAAAATCTCAAATTAAAAGAGATATTTTTTCATGAAAACACAAGAAAGTAGATTCAATTTTTACTTAAATTTCATTTTGGAACCATGGTGCTTTCTATTGGGTTTTTATTAAATTGAATACAAAATTTGAAAAAACTTGGAATAATATAAATAGGGAACAAGTACTTTTGAATTTGACTGGCCAATATAATGTTCAAAAATATTTTTTCATTAAAAAATTTAATGAAATATTCAAAGGAAGGAAAATTTTAAAATTTTATTTTTCTTTGGTAGAATATACTTAACACATACTTGAAACAAATGTTACATTGCAAAAAGTAGGCTTTAAAAGCTATTTACATTTAGAAAAGTTTACTTGAAACCTACTTTTACAACAAAAACTTTAAAGATTAATTCATAATAATGAAGAAGTATTTTTTTTTCATCATTTAAGTAAAAATATTAAATGTATAATAATTTTATGATGGGTTTTATTCTTAATATTAGCTTGACAAGTAGATTGCCAAGGTAATTGAATTGTGTACTTTATCATGTTTTCACCCTCACAATTACTGAAAATATTGTAACAAAAAAATTAACAAAAAAAACCCCCACCCATCTTCTTATTTGAGAGGATGGGTAGGACAATTAATTATAATAAGGAAAGTTCAATATGTCGCCTTGATTAATTTCAACATGAAATTCAACATCCCCATTTGCATGTTTTTGATTTGGCATTATATTAGGATCTACGATTTCTTGCTTTTCTATCATGTTAATAGTTTTCTACAACTCAACCTCAATTCTATTAACATTTTCTACAGATGTTTCCCCAACATTAGCACCCACTTGCACTTGCTCTTCAATATTCCAATTCATAGTCAATGTAGCCACATCTTCAACACTAGTTTGCGCTTGTTTTTTGATTGCTCTTGTCTTCAATTCTTTTTCATTCATTGCACCTCCCATGCCATCTATAGGTTCAACTGGCACTTGCTAATCGGAGGCGTTAGTCCTTCCTTTCTTTTGAATTTTCATCAACCAAAAACACAAACAACACACAAAACAACACACAATGAACAACAACAAAATAATAACATGACCAGCACAAGCTACAACAAAAAAAACAAAAAACGATCAAGCTTTTTGCAAAATTGCACTATAACAAAAAAAATCAATGATGATGTGCTTTAACGCATCATCATTGTCTTCCTTTTCGCATTGTGACTTGCATTGTAGTAAAAAAGAAAGAAAAAATGACGGGAACATCATTATCCTTTTCGTGGAGTTGTATTACATAAAAAAAATGACGATGATGTGTTGAAGCTTTAGCTTGTTGTGGTCCTCCTCCTCCTCCTCCTCACACTCTGAGTTGTGTTATAGCCACAAAAAAAACCAACAATGTGGGGGCATCATTGTTGTCCTCTTCACTTGCAAACTACACAAAAATAACAACATTGCAACAAAAAAACCAAAAAAAGTACTGACCAAAGAAACTGACCCCTGGGGGGACAGTTTCATCCCATCCATGAAATCCAAGAACAGGATATTTTTGGATGGTGCACTGGTGGGTGCTGGGTCACTCAAGCCGCTTCTTCCAAGCAATTTCAAGTGCAATTTGTGCTAGCTGACACGAAGCTAACAAAGTAGTTACTTGAGGATAGCTTTTATGGATACTATTGGTAATTTTCTATTCAGAATTGCATGGGTCCAATGAGAAAATAATTTCCATGAATTTTTTTTTCCTCTTCAGGGGTTGGTCAGTCTGACTTCATATATCATGACTTTTTCATTGCCAAAGTCTGCAGCATGCAAGAAAAAAAAGGAAGCCTGAGTTGTCCTAAGTAAGTAAGTAAGTACCTCATTCTTTTTCAGTGTGCAAACAGCTGGACTATTATGGACTATAATAGAGATATCGTAAAAGTCACCCTGTCTGGCCTCCTTTCAACCCCTAACCCCTCTTTTAGTGGTGGTATCCGCAAAGTAAGGAAATTTTATTAAATCTCAGGATGAAATGCTGAAACTCAGTACTAAATGCTGCATCTCAGCATTTAATGCACAAGGTTCGAGAGGAATTATAATAGCTAGGAGCAGGTAGGAGCAGTGAAAATCTATGTAGCAACAGTGGAGGCGCTCAGGGAAAAAAGAAAGACAAGGTGAAACTCAGGAAACCATCAAAATTTCCTGAGTTTCAACCCCCCTTGAATGCCAATGTACTTTTTTGCATGTTTTTTTAAAATCTCACCCTGTGTATGACCAAACTCAGGGTACTGGTGCTGTCTTTTCCTGACTTTACGGATATCTCTCTAATAAGTCATGGACTTCAACCTTCTCACTGGGTTCCCAAATTCCAAAAGTTCACTGAGCTTAGGGGATGAGATCCTGTTGTTGCCCCATCATAGATTATGTGTGCCTTTTGCGGATCTTGGGGTGGAATAAGCAAATTTCCTTAGTACCCTTCTCAACAAAAGAAAAACTGGGCAGTGCAATTTGTCTACGCAATCACCAAAGTAATCCCAACCTTGCTAAGACTATTAATTAAGTCCAAACAGTTTTTTATATGAAAAAAAGTGGGAAATAATCAAGCTTGACATTTAGCTCAAACCAGATGTTATGTAGTAAGTCACCTAGTCCTTGACTTTGAAAAAAACAACATCAATATCATCTGATCAAGTAAGCAAAAAGAATTTATAAAAAGCAAAACGGCAGTTCTTGTCCACCACCGTAATAATATACAGAATATGTGAAGTATATACCAGTGTTGTCTGGTTCTTGATTTCAAAAGGTAAGAGGGACCAGGGAAGGTTCCTTTTGAAATGAAGAACCAGACAACACTGGTATAGACTATATACACAACTTTGGAAAATAGTCAACAACATTAGTTGCAGATGTGTTTGCCAGCACAATTTACACACCAGTTTTCCCCGCATTGGTACCACAAAGACTTCAGTACTGGTACCCACTTTGGGGAAAAGGAACCTGTATGTATATAATATAACCTTTTGGGAGAAAGGAAGTGAATAAAACTGTTCTTTTAATATTATCCATGTGCTAAGAATTATTTGTCAAGTCACCCTATCTTCACTCTCTCTTTGGGCTGCTTTCACAATCTATCCCCTCTTTCGGTGTTATCCGCAAAGTAAGGAAATTTTATTGAATCTCAGTATGAAATGCTGAAACTCAGCATTTAATGCACAAGGTTCGAGAGTATGTATAGTAATTGTACAAGTGGGAGCAGTGAAAAGATATGTAGTGGCAGTGGAGGCGCTCAGGAAAAAGGAAAGACAGGATGAAACTTAGTTTACAATCAAAATCGGTGGAAAACTAGTTTGAGTCTCAGTTATTTTGTTTTGTAAAATTTTTCATTCCCAGTTACGTGTTTGATACCCTGTTATGTTGAAACTGGCTGTTCTTGCCCCCCTAATCGCATGACTTTACAGATGACTCTCTTATAAAAGCTAATTTTTGCTCACTAACTTTTGCTTTCATTTGCAGCTGGAGTAACTAGAAAGTCAACTGAGGTATTGCCCCCCCTTCCAGAGCTTTGTGTGACTTCTCCTTTGAAGGGAAGACCATACAAGGCCATGTACTGACAGCAATTGCACTTTCAAGATCTGGTGCTTGAATAATGTCTACACGCTTTCAGAGCCAGTGTGACTAAAAGCCTCTTTCTGACATCATAGCAATGTGTCATCCCAAGCTTTTGGGTAGTGCTTTTTTTTGGGTGGCAAATTTTCATTATTTTGTAGATTTTTTGGAACAGCTAGGAGAACTGTGTTTTAGAAGTGCTAGTAAAATGTATGTTTTCAACCAATTTTTTTTTGGATACTTTTGTGTAATCAAATTATTGAAACAAACAAACAAAAAACATTGCTTACTATGATGCACAGGTTACTTTCTTCTTACCTGATGGTACCTTGATTGTGAAGAGGATTTCATTAGCCTACTTACTATAAGTTGTCAATTTGCAATTTATAATAAGGAAAGGTTTAGGTAGTTACTTTCTTCTTACACGTTGATCCCTGAATTGTGAAGAGGACTACATTAGGCTAACACCACTCCATTAGAAAGCATACATCACACCCAGTCCGAGTGAGGAGGTAATACCTACGATGTAAGGAAGAGGCATTTCAATCAATACTCTAGGGTGTAATAAAATGAGATAATATTATTACGTAGCATGAGATAATAATACACCTTGTATGCTTCTTCTTTTTTCCAGACCAATTTTGTCGTTTTTTTACCAAAATTTTGGATTTTTTTTTTTAGTTTTTTTTTGATGAATTTTACTATTTAAAAATCACCAAGTTTTCAATATTAAGGTTATGAAAGAAAACCCCTTGCTAGCTGCTTATAGCATTCGTAGTGTTTGGGAATTTTTTATCACCAGATTTCAGGGTGGTGGAAATCATTAGGTATTGTTAGATTTTGATATAGTTTCAGTAGCTAGCCAACTTCACAAAAGGATGAATTTTTTTTAATGAAGGTTTTCTTTTTCTTGTTTATAGCCAAAGTTGGCTGAAACCTTCTTGTGGATAATCATCACTTTGAGTGCATCAGAAATTAGAAAATAAAAAATTAATAAAAGGCACTCTAAATAAATAAATACAGGGTTTTTTTAATGAAAGATTGTGAAAAAAGAAAATTAGCCAATTTCTTTTACCAAAAAACAAAGAAAGTTCTGTCAAATTTAAACTAGAGTGAAAAAGCAGTTTTAATCTCCCCAATTTTTCGACACAAAAACATAAATTAATAATAATAATAATAATAATAATAATCAGGGTTTAGCCTAAATATACCCTAGTGTCTAGCCAGCCAAGTTTTGGCTAAACCAGCCAGGAATTAGTACCAGTGTGTGTGTGTTTGTTTGTTTTTATTTTTATTTTATTTTTTTGGTGTGTCAAACTTTTGGCGAAATTCAAAAATAAAATTAGCAAATTTAGTCGAATTTACACCTGGGAAAAAAAAAACTACTGTTCAGAATGCTATCCGACCCGGTCCGACCCAAGTCGCCGAGCTGAGCCGGCTATACCCAGCCGGGCCCAATCCGAGCTGGCTGGACTCAGCCCGGCTCGAACCGGATCGACTCCGTCCGGTCCGACTTGGACTGACCCGGTCCGAGGTCAGGAGGTCGCGAGACACAAGCAGCAGGCAGAAAACCTCGTGTTCTCTGTACTCCGCGAGCATCGAGGATGGCATCCGCGATCTATAAATGGCGCATCGCGCGTGCGTCAGTGATCATCAACACATGCAATGCGTGCAGTGCTCGAGAAACAATTGCGATCTGCATGCTACTGACACAAGACTTGCTGTGCAGTGTGAAGGAACCGCAGCTGATCATTCTCATTTCCTTGAACACAGTCAGCGCCCTTGTGTAAACTGCACTAGTACTACTGTGTGCAGCAGAAATCAGATCACAAACCAGCTGCTGATCGATCGAGTACTTCGGGTACCTGTTGTTGCTGCAGTGGCCTGTGGAAAGCTTAAGTCGCACTAGGTAATCTTTAAGTGAGTTGTAGAACAAGACAATGAAGTCGCAGCCAAGTGTGGACATAGCCCATAATCGACGTGTTGTAGCTTACCAGCTGCAGCTCATGCTTAATGGGTTTCTGTTTTCTGGAGTTTTTATTCTTCTTCTGCTAGTGTCGACCCAGCTGCAAATGACTGAAGCTCATCACTTTAGAGTTATTCCGAGAACACGGAGGAGTTTGCTTGAAAATAGTGGTGGTACTTATAGTACTGTTCCCAACTATATTGCGCCTCCTTTGAAGTTTGATTTTTACAAGAAGACATGTCCTCAGTTGCCAGAGATTGTGGAGAAAGTGGTGGCAGCAGAATTCGCTTTCGATCCGACCAGTTCGGGGCCTCAGTTGCGTTTGTTTTTCCACGACTGCTTCGTGCAAGGCTGTGATGCGTCGGTACTTATAAATTCCACCAACTTGAACCAGGCGGAGAAAGACGCGTCCATCAACTTCAGTATTGGGAACTTTTTCGTGATCGACGAGATCAAAGAGCAGCTGGAGAAAGAGTGCCCGGGTGTAGTCTCTTGCGCAGATGTGCTCGCACTAGTTGCCGTCTACTCCATCAAAGCGGTACGTGGTATAAGTACTAGTCGATTGCTCACAAAATATGTAACTCCAAAATTTGTTCTTCTTTTGATAAACTTTGTGCATGATGATCACTAGTACTAGTCTGCAGCATTTCCGTGACATGATCTGTGATCTGTTTCGATCCGTGTTTGCAACAGGCGGGAGGACCACTCTACGACATCGAACTCGGACGCAGGGACGGCCTTACTTCCTATGCCCCAAGCTCCGAAACTTTTCTGCCTGCTTTCAATCTCAATGTTTCCGGCTTGTTGGAAGACTTCAAACTCGTGGGTCTGAATCTCGTGGATTTGATCGTTCTTTCAGGTGGGTCATATTGCACTTCTTCAACTCTCTCTCTCTCTCTCTCTCTCTCCCAACTAGCTAGCTGCATCCTATGAAGCTGCTGGTATATATCTAGTATCCACAACAGCAGGAGCTGCAGCACTGGCCGTTTACGAGTCTAAGAGCATCTTCAGCGGTGCTCAGTATGCGACCCTGGGAAAATATTTTTCTCACATCCAAGTTTAGTTATTTACTTTTTGTTTCTATCCCCACCCATAAAACTAAAATTAGGATTGCAAATAGGTGGGAGACCACTAACAGTGCGCAAGCATTCCACCTCGAACTATCTAGTCAATCACCAGCGCCTGTTAGGCTTTGCTCACATGCCTCAAGATTACCAACCTCAGCAAATTGTGCAAAAATTAATTCTGAGCCAAATGGACATGTTTTGACTTGTCTTCATCCCATCTTAATTTTTGTAGGGTCGTATACTGAGCAAGTCTGTTGGAGTTGCTCTAAAGTTGGATCGTGCATAGATGAATCCATAGTATATGCAATTTCTAGAAATTCATTGAGCCAGCTCCCACAAGTAGAAAAACCCCATTTTTCGACTTGTCTTATGTAATTAAAAATGTCTTTTGTGATTATTTTTGATAAAAAATAGTTACAAAAGACACTTTTAATTGCTTAAGACAAGTCGAAAAATGAGATTTTTTTTCTAAGGTCCCCAACTGAGAATTTGGCTAACAATCAGCTTCAGTACTAAAAGTTATGTATAGGGGAAGAAATCCCTTTGAGGGTCTTCATGGATTATAGGCCTTGGCCAGGCCCCAAAGTCCAGGATTAAGAGCCTCAAAATCCAGGATTGCTTCCCCAACATGAACTTTTCAAATGTATGAAATCTTACTATGTGGAAGCTACCTGTTTAAAGATTTGTGAAATTTGAAACATTTGTCTTGCATGAGGCACCTCAAATTACACAAGCAAAATTTAAGGGACCATAATGTGCAGGATAAAGCACAAGGGCGAGGGCATTACCAAAATAAAGGCCCACATGAGGGGAGAGGTAGCCAAGGGGTGACCTGATTTCAGTAACAGCCTTTCCCCAAGTGTTGTACCCAATGTAAAACTGGGCCACAGAAACTTTCCAAAATGGAAAAAGCCTGATGCAAAATGAAATTTTCTTCCCAAGATGGAGGAAATTTTTTGCTTACAACTGACCCTCCAACTAACAATAGCAAATTTTTCTCAGGTCTTTACGAATAGGAGAAGGGTCTATCAGCTGACCCTTCTCTTCAGAAAGGCAGCTGCAATGATAGAGACAATGAGAGGGGACATGCCAATGATAACTTTCACTTGATGAATTGTCTAAATTATTATTGCTGTGACATAGCTGACATAAGATTTCTTCAGCTCAGCTAGGGACCAACATACATTTTCTGAATTGCTGTGCTGCTGTGTTTCATGCAGGTGCACACACAATCGGACAGGGTCACTGCAACAGCATCATCAATCGAATCTATCCACATGTGGATCCTCAGTACCCCAAGTATTACAGCAAGCAGCTGGTGGACAACTGCACGGACAACGGGAGCTTCCATCTGCCCAACTACGACAACAACACGCAGTTCTTCAACGACCCAGTGACGCCGCTCAAATTCGACAACCAGTACTTCATCAACCTGAAGAACAACTTGGGTCTCTTCACTTCGGACGAGTCTCTCTTCAATGACCCTCGCACCGTTAAACTGGTGGAATACTATGCAAGCCACCAGAAGGCTTTCTTTGAGCAATTCGGTATCTCTTTGCGAAAGATGGGCAAGATCAGTGTCCTCACTGGTTCTCAAGGTCAGATCCGCAAACAGTGTTGGGTGCGAAACTCTGACAATGCTGACCCTGCTCTTGACCCCATCTCCTTCAACTTCACGGACAGCACCGCCAATTGAGAAGAAGATCAATTCTATGATTTCAATCCGTTTTATTTACAAGCAAATTATTCAAACAACAACGCAATCAACCAAGCAGCTGTAGTCTTGTACAAAGTACTAAAATTATGGAATCTCCGAATGCGCCCGTGTTTTGTTGCAGTAGCTAAACTCATGTGGCTATGCTACAGAAGAAATCGATACTGTTATTGTAGGACACCACATGTCAACAAATAGGGGGATCTATTGTGAAATCCACATAGATTTTTGTCTCTGTCTTAGGTGCAGGAATGTGGATTCAGCTGTAAGATTTAGTTGAAATCTAATTCAGATTTTGGTGCCTCAGGGAGAATTGATCATTAGGGACGTTGAACACTTGGAAACTAGAAACCGAAATTACTTCAAAGAAACAAGGTTCATGCAACAATTTAGAAGTACTTACCTTTTGTTTGAAAAAATGTTATCATTTCTTCTAGTGCAGGGCATTATTAGTTAGCTCTTGTTGTTATATGGGTGCCTGCCCTTTGTTTGGTTTGGGTTTTCAAGTAAAATGAGATCTTGACACTAATATAATATTTTTGTCAAAGGGAGTTTGAGAAATGTGTGAGTGTCTCTTGCTTGACTCTCTGTGTCTGGTAGCTGCAACCACTGTCCTCCATATTTATGGGTACATGATCTCATTTGGAACTGGTAGAATTGAAATCTACCCAGATATGCTGCTGAATGATCCTCTTGGAGTCTGATAGTGGAGATCTTGTATTGTCTTTCAATCTCCAGCTTGCCATTCACGCAATTGTAGTGGCAACAATAAAGTTATCTGTAAAGTCAGGCAATTAGGGGGCAAGAACGGCCAGTTTTGGCATAATAGGGCATCAAATGCACAACTAGGAATGAAATTTTACAAAACGAAATAACTGGGACCCAAACTAGTTTTTCAACCAATTTTGGTAGTAAACTGAGGGCAACTTTAGATGATGGTCCAAGGCCCAGGGACCAATGAATTCAAGCAATATTATTGGTCGAAGGCTTTAAATTAGTCTCAAGGCCTTTAGATGAGGGTCCAAGACCAAAAAGTGGCAAATTGAGGCTAAACCTACATGGCACATGTTTTGGAGGGAAAATCAATTGGTTTGGACCAAAAAACAGTGCTAAAAGGAGAGCTCCTGATTTGGAGAATCAAGAATCAGGCTAGGGACCAACTCAAAGTCAAGGATTCACTTTGCTTCAAATCACTCCAAATTGGTTCCTAGGAAATTGGACCCTGGACCCTCGTCTAAAGCGGGCCTGATTTTCAACCCCTCTTTCCTTTTTCCTGAGCGCCTCCACTACTGCTACAGATATTTTTCACTGCTCCTACCTGGACAACTACTATAATTACTCTCAAACCTTGCGCTGAGATTTAATAAAATTTCCTTAGTTTGTGGATATCCCTGAAAGAGGGGATAAGGGGTGAAAGAGAGCGTGACTTTAGGGATAACTTTAACATGCGGCTTGTTCTAGATGCTACTTGTGACCATACATAGAACTTTAGTCCCCCTCCATACCTCTTGATTTGCAAAATCCCAGCCTTTGATTCTATGGGCCTCTCTTGTGGGTGTGTTGTTGTTGTTGGCCTATGAGCTCTTGAAATTTTCTTCATCACCAACTCCTCCTTTTTAGGGCACCATCCCTGCTACCAAAAAAAGAGAGTATCCATCAGTCCCGATCTGAGCAGCTCCAGATCTCTCATAAAGATCACAACTGGGTCCTAATATTTTATGTACAACACAACAGATTTGTTTTTCTCAGGCTAATTAATAAAATTTGAAGATTCCATTTTGAAAAACAAAATATTTAAGAATTGGATCTCTTCTCCAAATTCATTATGGAGAATTTGAAAGAGATCATGCCATGAACCTAGATACAAAAGGACCAAGTGGTGTGCCACATTGTGTCTCCGCCCTAATCAATGGGCGGGATTGATTATGAACTAGAGTAAACTGAGAAGTTATCTGGATGAAAAATTGCAGATGATATAACTCATGAACTCAAAGAAGAATAAACAAAAGCAGCTCATCACATAATTTCTCTTTTTTGCTGGCCTTTATGGCAAGTTGAAACAAACTTTCCATGAGAAGTGCCAATTGGAATCATGTAACATGGGTAGGTAAAGTTGAACTGAAAAACCCATTAAAAACTAACAATTTAAAAACCCTAAAGAGCACAAACAAGGTCTCCAGCTATTATCACTCACACATTGATCCAAGTTCAATCAGTCTAGTAGGTATGTACAATTGTGGGATAGGAAAGAATAGCAATAAAAGAATGCATCCAAGCATCACAGGCCTCTTTCTCTTAGTAGTTACTGGCTTTGATATCTTATGGTCATGAACATGATGGTATTAGAGATGATGGGTCAATAGGGTTTGGGATACATGATGCCCTAGTGGGTACTAAGTTAGGTCACATAATCCTTGCCAGTATGTCATATATAGACATGAGGAAAACCCTACTCAAGGTAGCCTCCTATCTTTTAAGGACCAAGACTTGGTGACTTCACAAGCTAATAAGGCGCCCTTCTGATGAGTGAAAAGCTTCCTAGAGAGACCCACTCCCTTTATATGACCATATTAAATAAAGATTGGCTATTCAGCATGTGGCCTTTCATGGAAACACACCCTTAACCAACATTGCTCCTAATAAATTAATCACCAAAAATCATGTGAATATTCCAGGTTGTGACTATTGTTCTCATTCACAAGCCCAATTACTTGACCCTTGATGAATGATCATAATGGTACATTTGATTACCCAAGGTAAGGTATATCCGTATGCTTTCACTAGGTCTTACCTCATAGTTTCTATCTCTAAAGGAAGGTTGTTTGTTTGTCACTCGTGTTTATGTCTCCCAAACCATGGCACCTCTTGTTGTGTTCTTGGTACTGTTGAAACACCCTTGATGAATAGGGAGTGCATCAAGTTGGTTTCATAAATGTTTTCACCTATGGTGGAGAAATTATTGAATATAGAACAATGTTTTTATTGAAATTTGATTTCAATCAGTATTGAAAATTATAGGGGAACTCGGGCACACTTTTGGTATTGTTGGAAGGCCCCTTAGTGAATAGGATTTAATGTTCAAGTGATCTGGAAAATTTTAGACCTAAGGTGCAAGACATATTCAATTTTGAGTAGTTTTTGTCATTCAAAATTCAATTGAATTGCAAAAAGTGGTTTTGAAAGGAAAGGTTAGTTGGGTAACCAATTCACATTTGGGCCAAGGGCACAGGCTACATAGTTTACGTGGAAAAAGGGTATGCCCAACATTACTATGAACTAGTCTTCTTGTGGGTATATTGATTGGGTATGTGAACGTATATTGACATGTCAATCACATAAAAACAATTAAAACTTTTCAAACAATATATTTGTAAGTTAAGAGGAAATTGCAAAATTATCATTTATCATATATGGCAAATGGTAGCACAATCCAAAGGAGTTTAAAGGTATAAAAATAATAATTTTATATTCAAGTACAACATGCAAAGCCTAGAAATAAAACACTAAAAAATAAAAAAATATTAATAATTAGTCACCATAAGTCAAACAAATTCATCATAACCAACCGCATTGCAATATGTGAAAGTGCATATAAATTACAGGATGATTATTGTAATTTGATCATTTATTTATCAAATTCTACAAATGCCCACCACAAATAAATGAAAATTTTAAATAAACACCAATAGCCAAGTAAATTGGAAAAGAAATAGGGTACATGTAACAATGTTCACTACCTTACATTAGATTAGTTTCATCATTAAATAATTCTTTAAATATCCAAATGAAGTTTTGTGAAAGTATGAAATTGAAGTGTTGAAAACATAGTTTTCTTTTTCAAATTTGTGAGGTTGGTGGTATTATAATGATCATAGGCAAGAAAATTTTGCCAAATTTCACTACATGTTAGAGAGGAAAGTAGAAAAAAATTAAAATTCCTGCTTTAGATTGGTGCTAAAACTTATAGTCTAAATGTGGTGAATTCAAACTTTTTTTCTCCAAATATGGAAATTTGGGGCCATTTTTTCCATTAAAACCTTTGTACAAGTGACATGGCATTTTGATTTGTCACTGCAATGCAAAAATTCACCACAAAAAGAAACATTAATTGAAAATCATCATAATTATTATATGTTACAATTTGAAAATTTTCACAATTCATATGACAATATCATAGTAAACAACTATAGATATGAAATAATAATAACACTACTACAAATCACATCTTTTGTGATTGGATTCTAGTCAAAACAGACATTTGGACAAACTAATTTTATAATAAAAAACAATCAATTGTTTGACACAACATAATGTAACATGTTAGTCACTTCAGACATGATTGAATTACTAGTTATGTCCCACTATGTCATGTTTATTTTGATTGAAAATAAATAATTCCATCGTGTCTAAAATGACTAAACACTAAAATAGGTGCTAGTTGATATTGTTAATTAATTGGTAGCATAAATCATGATTATGATTTTTTTATTAAAAAAAATAATAAATAGGTAAACTTCTTTGAATTTTTGATGGGTTTAACAAACCTCACCACACCTTTTTTGAATTTAAATAAATTTCCCTGAACTTCCACCAAGCCTATGCAAACCTCCCCAAGCAAAAACAAGCTTTCCCAAACCTCCTCAAGCCTAAGTAGGCCTCCTTAAACTTCCCCAAACTTAAATGGGCATCCTTAAACCTCCTTGGGCTTAAGTAGGCCTCCTTAAACTTCCTTGAGCCTAGGTAGGGCCTAGGTAGGCTTTCCCAAACCTCCCTAAGCCTAAACAACCTACCTACCTAACTTACCCACTCACATTCCTATTCACCTATCTACCTACATAGTTATAACCTACCTACTTACTTACTTCTTTACCTTCCTAGCTATAACCTATTTACCTACTTACCTTTATACCTACATAGCCATTTAACCTAACTACTTATTGACTATTCTACCTTCCTAACTATAACCTAGCTATAACCAACTTACCTATTTACCTCTCTACCTACATAGCTATAACCTACCTACTTACTTACTTGTCTACCTTCCTAGCTATAACTTACCTACCTAGCTATGCAACTATCTACCTCCTACCTACATATTAAATTATTTACACACCTATCTACCTTCCTACCTACATATTGACCTATCAACATACCCCAACCTACTTGTATATCCTTAGATATACCTTGGGCATGGGCCTACACATGTAGATGCCTAAGCACACCAAATTACAAAGTAACATTACCCATGAATAAAACTAACAAATGTTACACATCACCAATCACAATGTTAATAAGAGTGACTTATATTAATCATTATCCCTACGTACACCTCCATCACATAGGCATAAAAATGTCACATTTAAGTGGTAGTGTTTGTTTCAACTAAAACAATAAGTCATCAAAATCATTTTGAACAAATAGTTTAGTCATGTTAGTCGTTTTAGTCAAAATGGTAGAGTAGGCAAAAAAATGATTTGGTAATAGTGGAATTTTTATTTCTTTTAAAGGATTGATTCTTGCAAAAAATAATTACAATTCATTTTGTCAATGTGGAAGCTAACCCTCTCAGTTACAATAGTTGGGTAGAATAATTAAACAACTAAACCTAGTTGTTTATTTGTACTAATTTACCTTGGTACCTCCCCCCCGCCCTTTCCAAAGGTATATATGAGTAAGATACACTAGTGTGAATAAGTAAACCCAAAAAAGGCGAGAGTAAAAAAAAAAGAAGACCATTGAGCAATGTCAAACACTATGCTTGGACATTAGCATTTGTTTGTTGCTTTGATTTCCCTCCTTTTTATCCCATTTTTAAAAAAACCTTTTTTAACCTAATTTGGGATTTGAAATAGTTCATGGGTTAGTTGTTGTAACAATCTTCAATTTGGTTTATCATTGTTGAAGCTTGATCATTTGATGTAATTTCTCCATCATTTGATTTTTGGGATATTGTGTATATGATTTTAATTTGATTTGTTAGTAATTGTGTTCATTTTGTCTCATTGATGTGGCTGTAGTGGAAGTTGAAACATTGTGTTTTTTTTGCGACAAAAGGCATTAGCAAAGTGCTATTTCTTTTGTTGTTGCAATCTAAAAGGTTACCTTTTTCTCATTTTTTTTCCTCTTCATTTATGGGGTTATGAAATAATGACAATGGTTTCAAGACCCATCAAATTTGCAAGCATTTCAAATCTTGGTTATTTTACAAGTGGTTTTTTACTATTCTCCTAGATCAATGTAGTTCTTTAATCTGAAATTTCTATCAACATTGACTAGATTAAGATTGTGTGAATTCCCCTAAAAGATTTTTAATCCACACTACAAAGGATATGAACTTTTGATATGTATTTAAAGAAAAAATTATTTCTAGGTCAAGGAGTGTAAATGATGTCAAAGGTTTACTAATACTTTCAACATATAAGGTGAATGCACACTAAGGTGGTTCACTTTTTGATTCACAATGCCCATTTTTGCAAAGTGCCATTTCTTTGGACACTTATGACAAATAATGAAACTTATCATTGAAAATTAAGAATGAATTATACATTAGAAACTTGATTATGAACATACCCATGTAATTATTTTTCAACAAAAGTACACTTGCTTTTACTTTTGAAATATAAAAATATGGATTAGTGGATAGACTAGAATGGTAGAAAATAAAATTTTCATATTCAATTCCATTCAAAATTATCTATAGTGACTCAATATATGGTGTAACATCAAGCAATAAAATTTTATGTGAAATATTCCTTCAAAAATTATGGCCAAATTCTAATTAGGGACTTTTGAATGGTCAAAATTGAACCATATTTTCATAAGTCCCTAACATAGTAGTTTTTACCTCAATTTTCAATTTTTATTCCCTAGAGGTATATATATTTGGAATATTTAGTTGGGCTCCTATTAATGTGAACTTTATTTCTTTTCGTACAAGGACTTTATTACCGTTGAACTCATGATACCAAAAAAATCAAAATTTTAACATTATAGAATGGACTTTTGTGGACACTTATTTTTTCAAAAAATGAACCACCTTAGTATGCATTCACCCTATACACATGAATTAAAAGTAAGTATGTTTCAACTTTCTCTAATGGCTTGCAAATGGTGCAACCATGATTTTGAACTAGAAAATTTTGCAAACCTCAATTCACCTTATATCCAAACCACCAAACTATAGATCACAATGTATATTTTGACTAAATATTATAGGACCATCCATTCCCATGGTTTGTTTATATTTGCAGTAGTTTATTTGGTTTTTTTTTGTAGGTGACTATTGTAAGGTTGTGATTGTATTGATACATTATGATGTCAATTTTGGTTTTGTTAAACTTTATAAAGCAGTTACCTTCAAAGTGTTAAATTTCAGGTGGAGATTTCCTTAGAAGTTTATAAATACAATTTTTTTTTTTTTAATATTCCAATTGGGTGGTGTTTTTTGGTATCTATAAAACATCAACATTCATGACTTGTCAAAATCATGAGTTGGTTATTGATTCAATGAACTTGAATTCAATTATGGAAGGTATAACTTGGAACCTACAAACATTGTCTTGAATATGTAGGTAGATTGAAATTTTAAATAGTAATTTCAAGGGTCCTTATTAGGAATTCATGTCTATCTTGTCTTCAACAATAAATAGCCATCAAGGGATTTACCTAAACTAGAAGGTGTTATGGCTTGTTGGGTTTGAATGGTTGTGCTAAGTTTACCTTGCTTATAATAATGAACTATCATGAGGTTCCAATTCTTGAGCATATGTATGGATAGTTAACATTTAACACATGAAATTGATGAAACTAAGATGAGTGTGTTGAAAGTTGTCATGAATGTTGATGAAAGAATATTAAAATTGAATAAAGAGGTCATTTGTTGGCAACATAAGTGAAGCACATGTCTATGTTTCCTTAATGCTTTCATGATAGGATTATGTTTAGTTTGATGCATGTCTTATATTCATGGGTTTAGGCAAAAACATCCTTGGGTGGTACCACTAGAAGCCTCATGTACCCTTAATTTATGAAACCCATAAAATTTCAAAACAATGAAAGACACACTTAAGAAAGGTTTTGCACTTGAAATGTTTTGTAAATATAATCCTTTAATTTGTAATATATGAAATTTTCATTGGATTAAAAAAAATTGAATTTTCCAATGTCAACAATGATTGCATACGAAAAACATTCCAAGAATGTCACTCAAGGGGTTCCATTGGTTATGAACACAAAAGAAATGTTATTTATTCCTTTTTCTTAACCTTAACTCTTAATAAATCTACCTCATATATGCCACTCTATTTGTTTTATTAATATGTATTTGATTGGGTAATATTATTTAGTTGTTAACTTTTTAAAATACAAAATAAGGAATTTGGAAAAACCATTGATGTTAGGAACACAAATAATGTATTCATGTCTTTTATTGAAATCTAGAAATCTTTATTGGTACTTTGCAACTTATCATTGAATTTTTGATACTAAAAGTAAATAGTGTTTTTAATAATTAAATTTGTGGTAATACAAATATGGTAATAAATCCAATAGCAATTTTTCAATATTAAAATTTGATAATCCAAATTAGTAACAAAGTTTATATACAAATAATCCTAACAATTTTTCTAGCTTTTAACATCATTTTCCCTCCTATTTGTGATTACATCTTTGTGATCATTAATCTTTAAATTAATACTATTGAGAAACCAACCTACTTTACCATGTTAAAAGGTCTTACAACACCCCCTATTCCTAGGTCTACCTCCATATTGGTTTCGATAGTGTCCTCCTCACTTTAAAGGCTATCAAATCTAGTAAAGGTCCAAGTCTTCATTTGTCTTTGTTGTGAGGCACCAAGATCAAATGTTAATTACAAAAAATGAAAAAAATGTAATCTAGTAAGCATTTTGTTTGGTACAACCACTTGTTCGTCCATTAGTTGGTGAAAGCATCATTGATCATATCACTAATCAAATCATTATACAAATTTCCCATTACTAGAAATAAGCACCATTTTTGGTAACCAACTTCCAATAATATTTTCAATAATACAAATTTGATACGAAATTTGATAATGATTTCTTGATATCAAAATTTGATAATCCAAATTGGTAACAATGGGTGTGATCATCGTTAAACAAACCAAAAACCATGTTGAATGACCAAAAAATTGTTAATTTTTTCAAACATATTTATGCATTGCCACTTTAATGTCATGTTGATTAAGGAAATTTGTGCTAAATGATTTATATCAGTGTTGAAGAATTCAAAAAATTAATTTAATTTTAAAAATTGAGTTTTGGTTTTAATAAAGGACTTTTGAATTTTAACACCCCAAACTTAGTTTTATAAAGCATTAAGTTAAGGATTTTTTTAATAAAAAAATTTTGATGGGAATTTTTTTGAAATGATGATAATCTACCATCCACATATGAAAAACATTTTTAATTGAAACATTGTGGTACTTGAAATTTTTTTGATTCAAAATATAATTTCAGAATGTTGAAATTTCAAGAGTTAGTTGCTAGATGTAAATGGGTCATAATGTGTATGACATATGAACAAAGTTGTGACTTATGATATAAAACATTAAAGTTTAAAGTAATTATCATATTTTAGCATGATTTGAAATTATGAACATTTTTCAAAACAAAATGTAAAATCTAGCAAAAATTTTACATTTTTAGAAAATTCATATTTATTCAAAACAAAAGTCAACACAAGTAATGTAATTTATTGGGGGAATTGTAAATGTTTTTAAGAACATGTTGCAAAAAAAATCCTTCAAATTTATTTTTTTGGTGAAAATGTTAAAATGTTGAAAAAAATTTTGTGGTTGAATCATGTGCCACCGTTGGCTCATTTGATTATGATTACACCCCAAAGTTTTTATACAAATAATCTTAACAATATTTTCTAGCCTTTAATAATAATAAAATGACATGTTTCAAATGTGAAAATAAGTTATTTATTTTGAATTTAAAAACATGTTTACTTTTCATAAAATCTCATTTTATTATAAAAATTCATAAATGATAAATATTATGTTTGTGTGATTTTCATATGTCCAATATTTTGCTTTAATCATGATTATTTTGATGTAACATACCCATAATGTGTTTGTCCATGACCAATGTTATAGAATGTATATTATTTATGTAAAAAATGTAAAATTATTTATAAAATGAATATATTTAAATTAGATTAATAAATACTTAAATATATCATGTCAAGATATCAATGAATAATGAATTCATAATTTTCAACCACCTTTGTAATGGTAAAACATGTTTGTTCAATTTGTACTACATTAGCAATTTTCTTGAAAAAATATATTTAATGCATCCATCCATGAATGCAAATGCAAAAATATCCACTCATTAATCAACATATTTTTTTGTTACAAAGATTCAAAAACATAAATTCATTTTATAACCATATAAAACTATATTCAATATCTGAAGATTTGTTTTTCTTAAAAGTGTTCTATAACTTATAAAAAACAAAAAAAAATCTTGTTATTTGTAAAAGCCTAAATGTTTTAAAGGACACCAATGAATTGATATGGTTTTTTGACATGTTCCAATAAGGATAGGGGCACCTAAGCATCATTATTGACTTTTGTAAAAATTATAAATTTTATTATATTATTGTGGGCCCATAGAAATGTTAATACCATCTAGTAATATCTCGAGTTTGAAAATGAAAATATAAGATGAGCAAAAAGTGAAAACCCATTTATGCAACTTTTGTGGGGACAAATATTCATTAAAAATTGTTTTTACAAATGATAGTACTAATAAACTATTTGAATTTTGATCTAAATTTAAATTAAAATTAATAGTAAACTAAAACAATTGAACATTCAAACTTTCAAGCTTGAAAAACAAATACAACTTTGAAATTTAAAAAATCCAAGATTCTATAATGAAAAAAACAACTTTAAGAAACACAACAAAACAACTTATATTACTTCAACATATAATACTTTATAAACAATTAATGTTAACCAGCATGCACAAGCCCAACTCTACTACATCCAAGTTAAAGATGAAGCATAAATCCAAAATAGTAATTCCACAAAAATAACATATTTCTTTTTTTGAAACCCAACGGTAAAATCTTATCTACAATCTAAAAATCATAATTAATAGTTTTCATCTTATCACATTTAAAATTTTGGTATTAAAAATAAGTAAATGATTTCAATAATCAACTTTTGGTATTAATTTTTAGTAGTCAACTTTCAATATTGAATTTTGATAATAAAAAATCAATAATCAAAATTTTGTATAAAACATCCTAATCATTTTTTTACCTTTAACATCATCCTCCCTTTTATTTGTAATCACATCCTCATGATCACTATTCCAAGTATAACTACTCTTCCAAAAAACTAAAACCATTATGCCACATTATAAGGTTTTACAACATCTCCAAGCATGGAATTTACCTACATGTTGATTCTAAAATCTTGTTCCTCACTCTAATGGTTATCAAATTTGGTGAAGGTTTAGGTCTTATCTAGGTTAGAAAAACATTGATCAGAATTAAATTTTGATAACATGTAATATGGGAAAAACATTTCAGTAAACATAGAATTTTGCTTGATAAAGCTCTTCATCTTTCAAATGGTTAATAAATGCATAGTTAAGCATTTTGGTAACTTGGCTCTTGTACATGTCTCCCTACTCCAATCTAGTCCTCTTGGTCTTCTATTGATAAATTATTAACTCTACCTTCATGAAAGCATGTTGCACCTTGAAACTTTTAGGTTTTGTCATCTAATGGTGGTGAAAATCTACATTTTTTGTCTTTCTCCTAATGGTTTTTAATTCGTAAAGCAAAGCATCAATCTCTTTTTGAGTGGGGGCATCATTTTTCATCTCTTGGATGTTCTTTTGACAAAGTTTAATTTTTTCAATAGACTACCATGAAAAGCCCACCTCCTACCTTTTCACTCTCTTAGTTAGGGAAAACTTATCATGTTTTGCCCCTTGTGCCATTCCATGTACATCTATTATGTTTATTTAAAGTTCTAATGTTTTCCTTGTTGCTCTCATCCTTCAATTTGTTTCCCAACTTGTCCCTTTCTTCCTACATATGTAAGGATGCAACAACTCAATTCTCCAATTCCTATCCCAAATTCCAACAATGGTGGTTTTCCTCATAAGTTTTATCTAGCTTGAATTGGACACCTTGAAAATTTTGTAACTCTATATGTAGGCATTGGATATGCAATGTATCCTTCTAGTTGGCTTAAAGTAGGTGGTTTAAATCTAGGCCTAATTTAAGTGTCACATGGCATGGCCTAAATGCCACATTGCCACATGGCTTAGGTTTAGGCCTAGCCTAGGTGTGGCTTAAGTCTATGCTTAACATAAATGTCATGTGGCTTAGGTTTAAACCTAGCTTAAGTGCCACATGGTGTAACCTAGGTCTAAAACTAGTCTAGGTGCCACATATTGTGGCCTAGCCCTAGGTCTAGGCCTGGCTTAAATGCCACATAGGTTACATTAGTTAATAGCTTAAGTTAATTAATAAGTAGTAAATAAGGTTAATTAGTAGTAGGTTAAACTAAGTAATAGTTAAATAAGTAGGTAGCTACATAATTGCTAATGGGTATTAGGTAATAGTTGTCACTAAGTTTCAACTAGGTTATAACTAAGTTAATATAGGTGCCACTTGGCCTAGGTCTAGCCTTGGTGCCATGTGAACTAAACTAACCTAAGTGCCACATGGCCTAGCCTAGCTAACACAAGTGCCACATAAGTTATACATATTAAATTTAGGTTGAACATAGGTGCCATGACGGTTACCTAGCCTTAGGCCAAGCATAGGTGCCATGTGTCCATTGATAATTCATTTATATAATAAGGAGGTCAATAGCTTAACCTAGGTACAATAATTGCACAATAGTTCCAACAACAACCACCATATATCATAAGATTATGGGTGAACCCATATACATGTATAGTAAACTATGAAAAACATTATGTTGCCTACAATTAATAATCAGATATAACTTGTAATTTGCTACTACTAAAAGAATTTTAATTGCAAATATTGCTTGCAACTAAAAAATAGTTGCAAAAACATGTTAATCCATGATTTTCTAGTAGTGTAAATTGATGTTAAACAAGTTCATCAACAACCAAAAGAACCTAAAGAACATGGTGGAACAACAAATTTTATTTGTTAAAACCATTTTGTATACTAACAATTACAACCCATGGCCAACATGCACAACCTTGTTGAAAAATGTGCATAAGCAAATAAAATTTAAACAAAAGGCATTTAAACAAATTCTTCAAGTTGTAAGATTTTGTGAAGAATAGTTGATGCAAAGTAGTTGCACCACTAAACTTAGTCCAAACAACAAAAGATCACCTATTATATTTACATTCATATTTATATGTTATTTTATTGTTTATATACATGATACATGATAAAAATGGAGGAATTTATTCTTTGTGTCTATTTTACCATTTTTTGCCCCCTAAACTAGAAATTATAGATTGAAATGCAATTTTAACATGAAGGCTTTGGACATCTTGAACAAAAGTTTTGGAAAATAACAAAGGAACCAACTTCATTTGCAAGTTTTTTGGAAGGCATGGTGGATGATGAGGTTACAACATTAGTTCCATTAAACAAGCTATGTGGGTTGAGGGTTAACATATTTTCTAAAATATGAATTACCAAAGGGAAAATGCATGGTAGGTGGACTATTTTTGGATTCACAAATGGTAAAGTTTTTGTATTAGTGTACATTGCAATTTCTACATGTTATTGTGTGTTTTAGGATTTGTCAATAGGGATTCATTTTAGGTTATAAACTTGAATGTGTATATGAATCAAATATTGATAGTTATGCGAACTGACTCAAATAGCAAAAGGTATAGACTTTTGAAGTTGAAATTACAATATATTCACATGCTAAATTTAATTTATTAGACTTTGATTAAGGTTAATGGTTGGATTTCAATTTTGTTAAGAACTTGGTTTTAAGTAGAAAATGCATTGAAGAAAAAAAACGAATTTGTTTGCATCAAACCATATAAAAATATTGAGTTATGAACTTTTGTTTGGGGTAAAAATTAGTTTTTTTCAAAAGTTCATAACATATAAAAAATGAGGTGGTTCATGTTGAAAATTTTCACATGTGCCTTACTCTGTGACCTCTAAATGCATTTTTTTTTGGTGGAATAAAGCCTTTAAGACTAGTACCTCTACGATTGTGATGTAATGCAAAAAGTTTGCAAAATGAACTCTTAAAATACATTTTTTGAACTAATCTTGGTCCATTTGAATTCACATTGAATCAAAATAATATTGTTTTCATTATTGATTAAAGGATGAGATGATGTTGTTGATGTTATAATCAAAGGAAATAGAATAATCTTAGAAATGGCATTATAGACAAACTTGCATTCAAAATAAAAATGATAGTAAGGTCAAAAATATTGACACATTTTCTCACGGGGGGACAATAAATGTTAAAATTTAACATTACTTGCATCAAACAAGGTATTGTTTGGAATGGTATTATATGCAGGATTTTTTTCCCCCAAACTAATGTTATTTCAGTTATTAATATGTATTTGTTTAAATCACCTTAATTTTAATTTTAATTTTTTTTTGCATTAGATTTCGATACTCTATATTTATTTAGATTTTTAGATAACACTTGAAGCTATGAGGAATAATGAGAATGTAATTGAACATGTTAAGATCATGTGATAAAACTATTAATTTTTTTTACATACCATATGTACTTAGAGCATTTTCAACAACTAACATTAAACCATCTAGCATATGAAAATATATATGAAGTACAACAATCTATGTGGGCCCATTCAAAAATCTATTATGACACAAGAAGTATGCATGTTTTCTAGGGCCCCTAGAAGAGCTTGGAAACAATGCAATTAATGATGTTCCCTATTTTTTATTCATCAATCATAATTATTTGGTTCAAGTGATTTGTTATTAACAACTTACACCTTTTACAATTCAAACTTTGTGACGGGTATTATTTTGTCATGAATATACTCCATATGTTCAAATTCTTTAATTTTTGTTGAATTTTTTTGGAATAATTGATTAAATGAAGCCTAAAGTTAATTGAATATACTTAAAATAAACAATAATAATCCAAAATGTGATGTCCACACATTACCAAAAAATTTAATTGCAAAAAAATTATATGTGCGACTACAGTTTTGGGGGGCTTAATGTGTTTTCACCCATTACAAAAGCATTTCTTCCTAACATATAGGTTGTGTAAGATGTGCAAAATTTCATTACTCCCGAAAAATGAAAATGGTTTATGAAAAATGATTTTACCCTTCTATAACCTAAACCATGCAAGATGCACCATGTTCCCACATGGCACCACATAATTCAAGGTAAACATGGTATAGTAATGCCAAAATCCAATATGAAAAATTTAAAGCATTCCTTTTGATTTGGTGGTGGTGGTGTAACTTTCACTCTTTTTCATATAATCACAAATGCTATCACATCTTAAATGTGTGACATTATGTGTACTACTCAACAATTTAAAAAGACAAAAGACAAAACAAAAGATGAATAAACATGAATTTTGATTTGGTTTAAATAATAAATGCATTTTAATAACAAAATAACACATGGACCCACCATAATTCTCTGATAAGAACTCAAAAGCCTTATAAAACTATAGTTGTAGGGATATTTTTCACATGTAACCTAACAAATAATTACATGGCCGCGCATTTTTTTGGATTATGTATCATTTCCTTGTGCTCTTGCAAATACATTGTTTTAAGTTTGAACAAACTTGTTAAACATAAATGTCTTAGCATATTCCTAGGGCAATGACTCCAATTCCCATCACCACCATGGAAGTCACCATTTGTTGGTCTTGGATAATGCACTTTATTTCACTTTCAAGTCACAAGCTACTTGTAAATTAACCACACATTTGTAGAAATCATTAGACACCATGTCACTTGAACCTACAATCAAGTTATGTTAATGTAATTTTTTGTACTTTTTTGTTAAGCATAGATGAACCATGTTCCATTTAATCTTTGCTAATTCACATAACAACTAACCTTTATATGTATGAAAAAAACTTATCATAGTAGACCAACAAGCCTTCAATAATTCACTTATTAACATATTAATTGAACCTATTAACAATTAATACCTAACATCTTTAGTACATATGTTATATATTTTTCTCTATTTTTCTTCCTAATACCAAGGATTGACACATACCTTATATTAAATATATCTTTGTTTTCAAAATAAACATGACTTTATTATTGAATTAATTTAATTATAACATTTACCCAACAATCAATATATGAGACCCTATATTTTTCCTTGCATATTTTTTTATTTAGAGTGTCCCCTCTTGGCATACTTTGTAAAAGGCAAGATATCCTTCACCTTGATAAAAATTATCCTTACAATTTTCAAATTTACGTGAAATACCTATTTACATTTTGTTCAAATTGCACAAAAAAAAAAATGAAGCACCAAAAAAGAATGTTACCTCTAGTGTAACCATACCACCTATGATAAGGAGATTGTGCATCGACAAGGTGTAGAGGTGCAAAACTTTACATTTAATAGTTGAAATCAACAATGGGATTGCAAAAGGGTTGGTGAATTTACAAGCACATCAATGTCCATCATGACCATTAATATAGCGCAAGAATTAAAGATGATGCATTTAGTTACATGATTAGAAATGTATATTTAACAATATCTAGAATAGTCATCCAAATGCTCAAACATATAAATAAATTGTCTTAGTTTGGGGTAGCAACATATAGTGTAACATGGTGTTTTTGATGGTTAACACTACAAACTTACAATGTTTTCCTTAGTCTTGATTTTGTTAAATCAAGATAGGAGTAATTGTTGATGTTGGAAAAAATGATCATATAAATGTGCACTGGACCATGATATGGTGTTTAGATTCTATTGTTGAACTTAGTAAACATGGCACATATAATGTATACCTAACACTAATACATGGGAATTGCACAGATGTACTAGTGTTAAGTATACCTTAAATGTGCTATGTTATGCGACTAAAAGTACCATCTCAAATTCTTTTATGTCCTCCATAAATGTACTTTAGATGATACATTCAAGAAATTGTGGAGGCATCTTCAACCTCCTAAGAAATTCAATGGTTGAATAAATTTTTCTTGCTTTAGTTTGAGGGGGGATAAAAAAATATACACAATATTCATAGTTAATGTATTCATGTTTTTTATTATTGATTGAAAAAAGTAGAGACAAAACTCAAATTCAGGCTTGTTACTTCTTGGAGTTGTCACATGAGGAACTATGATAGAAAGTCACATGTCTTGAACCTAGGATTATTAACTTATCCTACATACATTAAGAGGTTATTAGACTCTTGACTTTAGGCTTGAATGGTTGCTTTAAAACCCAAGCTTATCTTTTTTCTTTATAAGACCTTGAATGAAGATTTCATTCAGGGCTAAATCCCTTCTTCCTTGTGTTATCAAGCTCATCTTATCTTTTGTTGTTCATCAACACCACAAAAGGAGGAGAAAGTGTATGGGTGTTTAAGCTTGAACCTATTCTTGTGTTTTTTATTTATTTATGTATGGGTTATAACATTATTATTCCCATTTAGGATTTGCTTGACTTAACACTTGCAAGTGTAATTATGGTTTCAAAACAAATGCCTACGTTTTGTTGTAAATGAATTCTAAAAAAATGTTAGGGGATTAAGACTTAAATAACTTTAGGGTTTAATGGGTTTAGGGTTTAGAGGTTGTGATAGCAATTGATACCTGATTTGTTGATACATGATACGAGTCTTCAATATCGCAACAACAAACTGTAATATGTATGCAATTCTATGATTGTAGACAAAACACACTACTAAAAATAATCTCTTGACCCAAAAATGTTTTTTTGAAAACCATTGTGACCGAACAATAGGTCACCCGATTAGTGTGAACATAACCAGTTGTTTGAGCTGATTATGTAGCCGTCAATGGTTCTAGTTGCGGGGATATCTCCATTACTACTGGAAAAATGCATGGCGGCTACTTCTGGAAGTATTGCGAAATCCAATCACGCGCGAGTGAGGCGGCACGGATTATGGCGGAGTGGAGCTGCATTGATGAGTGGGAGTGGATGCAACGCTGACGGGGGAGAGGAGAGAAGATCGAAGAAACCAAGGAGGACCGGCAGAAAAAGTAGAAGATCAGAGAAATTTTTGGGAGGTGGTAGGCAAGAAGGTAGTGCAGATCATGGTAGAAGAGTGTAGAGATGCACAGATGGATAGCGAAGAAGGCCTTTTAGCTCTGGCTAGTTATTGAAATTTTCCGCTGTGCCAACAATTTAGCTGGGCAGATGTGAACAAATTTGCAGGAATAGCTGAAAAAGGTTGTAGCCGAGGACTTTGTTTTTTATGAATGCAATACAATAAGAATGCTTATACTCGTTGGGCTCTTTATGAATGAGGATGTAAACTTCAGATTCGATGATCAGAATCTGTTGGTTTTGTAAGCACACGTGATGTCTGTGTGAAGATTAGCGAGTGGAGGCAGGAGAGTGTTAGATGAATTCGGGAAAAGATCAAAAGTTGTTGCTTGGTGTCAGAATCGCAAAAAACTCGATTTGGTGTAGGTACATTCGATCGTCCGGTTTGTTGTTGGGTCTTACACCCTCTCTTTTGGTATCAGAGCTAGTTCCGATCTGACAGTTTCGGTAGAACCTGTGGATGTCTAGCGAATAATGATAATTGAAGTATCATGTCTACACCTAGTGCAGATGAGGTTGGAGTAGAAGAATTAACACAAGAGGTCCATGAACAACAAATAGTTAATAGGTTTGATTATCTGACTACTCAAGGGGGACCATAGAGAGGAAACGCAGGGTTTTAGAGTGGTAACGCTTGTGGGTATAGATCCAAAGGAAGCTCGAGTCGGAGACATATTAGTAGAAGTAGCTCACACTGGTTTTTACACGCACGCTAAGGTTTGGTTGAAGGTGAGAGATGGAGCAAGGGGATGGGAGTCAATCTTAGAGCTACAGACGCAGTACTACTACACCTCGTACCTTGCGTAGAGTAACGTCTTTGTTTGCTGAGAGGTAGCGTAGTGTGCCTAGATTAGGAGACATTTGGGTTCCTAAGTTTGTTGTATCACTTAACCATTTCACTAGATTCTACATCCCTGGTGTGGAAGATTTGTTCCAGATTGGAGATCATCTTGTCAGGGTGGAGCACGGTGGATCAAGAGCTCGCGTTATCAGTTGGAGAATATGGCGCGATTCAGAAGGAAAGTGGCAGTTCCAACAAGAATCCACAAATGAGCAGAGTTTTTCCATTCTTCCGTCTAATTTTGCACCTTTGAGACCAGTAGCAGAAGGAGATCAGTCTGAATTTGCAGATTGAATCACATTTATTATTCTCAAAGTCCAAAACGAGCAGGGTAGACTATAAAGCTGTTCGGTGCTTTGATCGTCGATAGTTGCCTAAGAATCGAGTGTATAGTAGAAAGTGTTGCAATTTTGGTGTGAAATTGAATGTTTACAAGATGACCAGTCCCCAGGGAATGGATGAATTGTTCTGGGGATGAGACCATGAGGACTTCAATGACTGGGCGGAGAGTGTCGCAACCCTAGCTTTGGGCTCGCGACCAAGGCTAAGGGGGTTGCAAGGTTGCGAGCCAAGAGGAAGGAAGCCCGGGAATCAAGGCAAAGGCATTGCAAGAGTGCAGGCCAAGAGGAAGCCCGCGAGTTAAGGCAAGAGGAAGCCCGGGAGTCAAAGCAAAGGCATTGCAAGAGTGCGAACCAAGAGGAAGCCCACGAGTTAAGGCAAGAAGAAGCCCGGGAGTCACATCACATAGTCCCAGGAGTGTTAGAAAGTGTGAGGGAGTATGAGGGAGTGAACCCTCACACTCCCAAGGCAACTCCCACTTTGGGAGATGGAGTCCCGGTGGACTCTCGAAACTTCAGAGAGCGATTGCAGG
>Ga0116231_10002495_pt1 | contig 38519 bp, 20 predicted proteins | sample S1TSphgellanicum_2_FD_89695 | JGI IMG/M metagenome (GOLD analysis project Ga0116231, IMG submission 89695) | Host-associated microbial communities from peat moss isolated from Minnesota, USA - S1T2_Fd - Sphagnum magellanicum MG | ecosystem: Host-associated > Plants > Peat moss > Unclassified...
TCCCATACTGGCCAAAATAAGAGCACCATGGTGGGAATGGATGAATGAATAAATGAATTCACAGCTCCTTAATAGGGTTTTGTTTTCAGTTTTGTCACATCCAAAATCTGGTGCATTTTCCCCTCCCCCCAATTTTCTTTTTAGCAAAATTAGTTAAATTTGCACTAGATGAACAAATTTTTCCTAATTTTTTCCTAATTTTTTTGGGGTGAAAGAAGCAACAAATTTTTGTCTCAAATAAATCATTGCTCCAAAGTTTCATGGTTCTCAGATTTTTTTTTAATAACCTCCAGTTTTAAGTTTTTTTTTAATATTTTAGAAATCAAAGAACCTTTGGCTTTTTTCTTCTTTTTTCTTTTAAGAAAAATTCAAAATTCATAGAACTTTCAGTTCCAGTTCTTTAATATTTTCAATTTTTCTAAAAAAATCCTTTGGTTTAGGGTTTTTTGAAAATTTACAAAGAACTCAAGATTCTCATGAAAATAGCATTATAGAACATGTTGTTTAGGGTAGGTTCTTTGACAAGGAAAAAAAAATTGAATCCCGGGTAAGAGGCAAACTTGATGTTACGTATTTTTGAGATTGTTGGAGCCAATTCTTCGAGGGTTTCAAAACCCTTGGTCAAGGTTTAGGGTTAAGGTTTAGGGTTTTTAATTATATACCATGCCCCTACTTGATAGTTCGAGAATGCAAAAGGAGATAACATCTCAGCATGGGGTTCGACTTTAGACTTTCTTTAGTGTTGTCCGGGTTTTTTAATTCTTTTTTTTTTTTTAAATACGGCTATGGTGAGAAATGTTGTTAGTGTGAAAAATAATTCAAGTATATTGTTTTGCTAATAGATTTTAGGGTGGGGGTGTGGGGATGGGGAGTCTAGCATTAAGAATGCGGTTGTTGCTTTTGGAACTCGGCTTAAGTATGCAAGTTTAGGAATGTAATTATATAAATTGTCACTTTTTATTGGTTGTGGAGTGTTTGTAACCAAAAAATAATTCTAGTTTTAGGTTATGCATACGTAGGTAGAATTGGATTCGGTTTGGAACTAAACTCAACTAGGATTTTTTTAAAGGAAATTGGGAGCCTTAAAATGTGAAGAATTAGACTAAGGGTTCTAGCAAACAAAAAGAAATTCTTGAACTGAAACCATGGGTTTTATCAAAAAAAATTAAAATTTGGAATTGGAACTAGAGTTTATCTGTAAAAGTAAAAATTGGATGACTAAATATTTTCACTCCAAAAAAGTTTTGGCTTCTAGGTTTGGCTATAAAAAACAAATTGTGCAAAATTTTGATAAATTTGATTTGGAAAAGGCCATTATGAACTCCTTGCCCTAGATTAGATTAAGGTAGATTTCTTCTACCAACATAGCCTAAATTTGATGACCAATTGTTTTTAGGGCCACATGGTATATCAATAATGGGTGTGAGATGTCATGAGTAGTGTATTTATTTAACGAAATTTCATTTTTTTGGACCTAAAATGTGAAGTGACAAATCCCACAAAGGGATTTTTTTTTTCCCCACCCCCATTTCACAAAAGAACCATTAGTTTCTATAATGTCATGATGATGAAAACAATGACAAGCCACATGTCACCCTCTCATGCCCTCAACCCTCATAAAATGACAATTCACACAACCTTTACCTTGGATCAATGTGGATCATTGGATTTTAGGTTTGTAATCCATTGATTTTGCAACCTTAATGGCAAGTTGAAATCTTGTTTTGCCATGCTTACATTCTTGTAAATATTAACTACTAACACTATGCATTTTATTTTCTAGATCCGGAAGCTTTTAAAGGCACGACAAGAAGGAGGACCAATAGCTTGGCATTTTCATTTGCTTTCATGGTTTGCAATTACGGAAAGTTGTTGATCTTGAAAATTTGTTATCAAGACTCAATGACAAACCATTGAGCAGTGAGTGCAGCAACTATTGACAGATTGGAATCGTTGTGCTTTGAAAAACATTCAAGGCTAAAGTAATGAACTAAAAGCTCTTAGCTTGATGCAAGCTTTGCAAGTAGCCGCAAATTGCAACAATCCAAAATCTAAACTCCAAACTGCAAATTCAAGAAGTTTTTAAACTTTTAAAGTTCAAGTGCATTGTGCGTTTCATTTCACTTCTTGGAACTTGTGTTCAAATGATTTTTTTGTTCCTTCATGTTTTGATGTTTATGTTCATAGCTTACATGTGTGTTCATTAAAGTTTTGCATTATGACTGTGTGTGGAATCCGCATTATGTGTATAGTGTGATGCTAGTGATTTCGGAAATTGTTTCATCACGACTAGCACAATTACTTGGATAGCTACAACGTCCATCACAATGTTGGTGATTTCAAGACGCACTTCATCACAACTAGTGTAGTTATTTGGATAGTTGCAACGTCCCATCGTGATGCTAGTAATTTCGAAACTTGTTTCATCACGACTAGCACAATTATTCGAATTTGCGTAACAAATTGCTCTTCATCATGCCATTATCATGCACTAATCATAATCTATACAAAAATTTGAAATAGGCACTATAATCCTAACTTGTAATCAATCAAAAATGAAAAGGTTTTCGAATTAAAGTTTTCTTGTGATGGTATGTGAATTTGCTAATCTTCTTTAGATCATGGCTTCTTCGATGTTACCAAAACAATTCAAGTTTAAGTATTTCTTTGGTGTTCAAATCCCAATAAAAAATCTCATACTCCCCAACCTTGTTTCTTGTGATGTATTTGAATCCAACAACACCAATGAGCAAAAAAACCTTCCTCATGCCCTTGAATTGCAGTCTCTTTCACTTGAAAGATTTGATGTAGATCCAAATGCCATGTTTGAAACTATTATTATAGATGTTGATTATAAATGTTTTCCTTTTCCCAAAAAACCTAAAAAAGTTGTTGATGTTAACCACAAATTTCAAAAGATCTAGGCTATGAAAATGCCATGGGCAAAGCCCATTTTTAATGAGGTTGGGTTGGTTTATGTTGTGAAATGTCATGTTTGTACCAAAATTGAGAGGAAGGAGAAAATTTTGGTTGCTAATTGAAATTCTATTGAAAACCCATGTAGGTAAAATAAAGGATTATAATGGTAACTAGATCATGGATAAAAAATGTATACACATTAAAAATGAGACTTCTATGTTCAACTTTCTACAACCATTATCCTCCAATAGCTAAATAATGGTCGGGCAATGGAGGACAAGCAAAAACTTGTTCAATTTGTAATTGTTTTGGACTTGTTGAGTAAAGGTAAGCCAATGACTAGTTATGAGGATTTTTAGCCCTTGTATGAGTTTTTTAAACTTCAATTTAATCTTTAAAAACTCTAGTCTAATGGGGTTGATTGGGAAATTACATAATACATACAACATGAAGTTTAAAGGTTATTAAGCTTGTTGTCCAAAATTCCAACTTTGTAACTCTCTGATGACATAAGAAGATTTGAAGTAAGAAGAATTAACTAAACAAAGCTAGCATGTTTCAATGTCGATGGGGTTAGAACCTTCCAAGGCCTTAGATCAAGAGTGACAGTCCAAATCCAAAACCAATATGTTCCATTTGTTGTTGATGTGCATTGTATGGCAAATCGAACCAATCTTGTTATATAAACCCTTTCAAACCTACCTTGGGTTTCTCACATTGAAAATCTACTGCAATGCTTATATGGTCATTTCAATCATAACCCCAAAAGGCATTTGGAGTTTACCAAATTAGTAGAGATCATGGAAACTAAGGGCAACAAAATTTTATGGAACATTAAAACTAGATGGATATTTACATGATTAATCTTGTCAAACATGTCTTGTCTAAATATTACACTCTTCTCATGAAAATGGCATTGGATGCACTCACAATACCTTCTACCAAATCTAATTTTTATTTGTTGACTAATGTGGAAACTTTGTTGGGCTTAAATGTAGTGATGTCACTATTAGAGGTAGTACATCCTTTGAATAAGTTTGCACAATTGACGGATGTTTTTGTTTGTGATTGCATAGTAGCAATGAAGATCTATATGTGAAGGGGATGTGTACTGCATGTTTTGTGATAGGTGGCCTTCTTTTGAGGGTAATGTGTTCAATAATTTCATTACCTTGATCAACATTATTCATGAAAGTGTCAATGTATATTGTTATAAATTTGAACATCAAAATTAATCATTTGGCTTTTAAATTTGCTAGGTAGCACATGTGGGCAACATCTTCAAGTTGTACTAGGGCATCAATTTGTGTTACAAGGGAGATATATGGAAATGTTATATCTATGAAATAACAATGTCAAGAAGTTCCCACTCAACTTATTGTTAAATTACATGGTTAATTCCTTGTTCAAGTTCTTATGGATGCATTGGGTATTGTTTACTCATAATATTGAATGTAACCAAAACCTGAAAAAAGGTTCATTACTCATTTGGTAATCATCAAAGCAGCCTTTTGTCAACCTAAAAAAGTAGGAACTAATGAGGTATGGGTTCTTAACTTGTTCTCAACTACTATTTTTGACCTTCAAACATCAAACTATTTGTGTTTAACATGATAAACAATGTTCAATTGTCAAGGCAAAAACCTTTTGATGTCAACCCAATCATTAAGTTGCGGAGAACCTTTACTTCCTTTCAAAGTCTAAAAAATAAAATCCCAAAGTGTATCAAGTTGGTTGAACTTATTGTGTAAGTAATTGGTTCTATTGAAAATGAATGTTGCTTTTCTAATATGTTGACTTTCATGAAAAAAAAATTATGGAATCGATTAACCATGCATTTTGGAACTTGTCATTCACATGTTTAACCAAAAGTTTTTCATTTTGCAAAATTTCCTTTTAGAACAATTATTCAAAATTGGAAAAATAACATAATTCAGTAGAATGCAAAAAATTGAAGCTTGAACTACCACCAACTTGCAAGCTATTTTTTTCTTTATATCCTTCGTATTACTTATTTCTTTTTTATATTTTAGACTTGTTTGGCATTCGGATTTTTGGATAATGGATAATAACATGGGCTTGGATGTTATTAAGATGATTTGGAATCTTGATCTAACATGCAAGCAACAACAACCGATTAGTTGAATTATGATTGGCAAAGTGAAGATATTGCCCTTTGTTTCCATGATATATGGTTTTTTAATATCTACATCCAACCCCCCTTCTTTGGGCTTACAAGGATTTTTTTTACATTATATAAAATTGCTGATTAATGAATTTTTTTATATGTTAGGTGTTATGTTGTAGTGGGCAAGGCCTTTTTTGGCCAAGGTTCGATTCCCCCATATGTTGTTATGAATTAGATTTAATATAACATTCATTAACAAAAAATCAGATTAAAGATGATGAAATGTAGCCACAAATTTGACTTATAATAATTCCCAGTAGCAAATTAAAATCGACCATTTTATTTCCTTTGTCTACAAAAATTTGCATATTTTCCCACCATGTAGTTGGACATATAAACCTTCAATGTGTCCATGTGGCAATTCAAGTTCCAACAAAGACTACCATGTAGCAAACTTAATTAAAACTAAAAACTAAAAAAAAACATTGGTCATAAGGGTCAACAATCACATGCATTATTGGATACCACTTTTCAATTAATGTCATCAAAGGGTCTTTTTTTCACTTTCAATAACATTCCTCACATCAACTCTCTTGGCACAACTTCCATTGCCACTCCCTTGACCACCTTGATGGTAGTTTAACCAATATTTTCGCTTATGTTCATGGTAACTTCATCAATATTTTTACACTTGCATTACTGTTTTGGGGTCATTCCAATTTTGATCTTGTGAATCTTGAATGATTTGTGTTGAAGCTTGCAAAATATTGAAGCTTGACATCCAATTTGCAACATTTTTACAAGCTTTCAAGCTTGGAGATCTTAAATTCAATCTTTCAAATCCACAATCGAAAAGAGGATTAACTTGTTAAAATTATAAATACCAATGTTACAATGCCAATTTACTTTTGAAATATATGTAAGTTGTCAACTTGATTATTTATATTATTTGTTTTTGCAATTTCAAAAATCTATGTTTTGCATATTGCTTTGCTTTAGGAGTTGTTTGCAATGTGCATCAACTTAAGCTACTTCAAAGTTCATAATATTATCAATTTTCACATCATATATTTTTTCATTGCACTTTTTATTTTGATTTGTGTAAGGTGTTGTTGATTGTTTTTGTTTTGTTGTTATCTTGTCATTTGAAAGTTTTATAATGTGTAAAGGAGGGCATCATGCTTTTGTTGAAATTACCAAACAAGTATAGGTACAAGCATTTTTTCCTTCTTCCCCACTTGAGATGCATCTTGGTTTGAATGGAATACCGTTTGGTTTCATTTCATCATGTAATCAACCAATTGAAAGTTCATGTGCCAAGGTTTTAGAGCATGTAGAGGGGGGAGCCCAAATTTCTTTAACCTTATGGATTGTTGGGGATACAAATCACTTTTTTAACAACTCCATCACCAAAGTGGCATTGCACTTAAAACAATGTCATCAATAGAATGAGAGTTATAGTGAATGTTCTAAGATGTTTTGGTTGCCAAATTGACATGGGTTGAATTTTTGATTGGGGAATTTATGGTAGGTTCAATACTTTATGGTAAGATGTAGGATTTGTATTAGTGTAAAGCATTATGATAAGTTCCTTCTTCCAAAATATGATGACTTTTACAAAAACATCATGATTGTCAAAAAATCAAACATGTGTTGCACATCTTATAATGCTTATGGAGGAATACTACATAAAACTCATGGTTATCATGCTAAAAATGGAATATAATTTATGAACATGCATGGGAGACAACTCATGGTTCAATAAGTTCATTATGAAAAAATATAAGGTTTTATAATTGGGCTTGCAATTGGGTTTTCCAATTGCAAGTGTCGATGTGGCTTTTCATCCATTTGTCGACGAATGACATATGTTAATACCTTTTGCAATTTATTTACAATTATTATACAACTAGTTTGATGAATATAATTTTTACTTATTTCATTCATCCATTTGATGAATGAATTATGTTCTTATATTTTATAACTTATCTACAACTATTTTACAACTAATTCAACAAATATATTCTTTCAATATTTCATTCATCCATTTGATGTAAATGGATTCTATCCCAATCCTTTGCAACTTATTTACAACTATTTTACAACTAGTTTGATGAATATATTGTTTCATATTTCATTCATCCATTTGAGAAATGAATTTTATTCCTATCCTTTGCAACTAACTTACAACTAAAAATGAAATGAAAATAAAAGATTTAGTGACTAATTTACAACTAGGTGTTTAAGTTTGGGTTTCATAGCAATTGTATGGTAGTTGATTTTAGTAGTACTAAACAACCAAATTACAACTTATAATGCAATTATACGAACTTCACACAACCATTATCATGTTGTCTTAATTATAATAAATAATGTTGAATTGCATTGGACATCACTATTTATAAACATGAAATGGATTCAAAACTTTAAATAGATCTACATTCCATGTTGAAAAATACATTACAAAAAAAAAAAAAATCTATCAAATGGCAATTTAATTATGAATTTTAATATAATTCCCAAACTATTTATAACAAACATTTTTCTCCATTTAAACAAAAGGTCAAATCATAAAAATGATGACCCACAACAATCAAATATTGTCATCTAAAAATTATGTTTCATAAATGAATGTTTTCTTCTATTTTTGTTGAAATAAAATTTGAACCATGCATTTTTTTCAATCCACGTTTTCTATTTGAAATATGCCATGTTATGATATTTAATTCCACATGTGAAATGAAATTAGTAGCATATCATAACATTGTAATGTCAAAAATATTTAAATAATTCCTTCAACTTGAATAAAACTAGTTTACAACTATACTACCATTAACATGCAACTTATTTGTCACTAAAATGCAACATATGTAGAACAGTGATACAAATTAAACTATAATTTGTACACTTGTAAATAGAATCAAATTATGTGTTTACAATCATATAAACTGAATTACAATTTTAAGTGCTTTTGAAAAAATCGGACCTTATATACATAATTTTGATGTTGATGGATTGAAACATAATGAAAGTTTGGCCCTAAAATATAAAAACAACAAAAGTCATCACAAATGTTCAAACATAAAACAAGACATATGTAACATGATTATCATTAAAAAATCACTTTTCATAAATCTCTCATCATTATAAGTTAAACTAAACTTGTACAATCAACTTTTAAATAAAATGGAATATATTTTCACATCAGTTTTTTAATATATGCAAATAAACAAAAGACCAAAAATTGACACAAACCTTCAACATCTAAGAGTAAAAATAAGAACCTTCAACATCCAAAAGCAAAAACCTTCAACATCTAAAAATAAGAGCAAGAACCTTCAATATCCAAAAATAAGAGCAAAAACTTTCAACATCTAAAACCAAAAGTATGAACTTTGAACATCCAAGAATAAGAACGATAACCTTTAACATCAAAAAGTAAAAGTAAAAACCTTCAACATCCAAAAGTATGAGCAAGAACCTTCAACATTCAAAAGAAACAACAAAAACCTTTACATTCAAAAGCAAAAGAAAAAACCTTCAACCTCTCTAAGAGCGAAAATAAAAACCTTTAACCTCCAAGAGCAAAAACAAAAGCTTTCAACCTTTTTAAGAGAAAAAACAAGACCCTTCAACCTCTAAGAGTAAAAATAAAATCCCATAAGCATAAGTGCATGAAGGTCATTCATGTATTGGGGCAGATTTGTTGATACACTGCCATGTATCACTTACTTAAGGGTTCACTGCCTAGATTTCAAATCTTTAAATTTCAAATTTTAAGTTGAAATACAGTTGCATACTATTTGCAAATAAGTTGAAATGTCATATATATTGGGCAGTGGAAATGTATACATGCGACATGATTGTATGTGTTACTCAAGGCAATACATTTGTTGCAAAATAGTCGTTGATTAGTAACTAAATTTATCTTGGTGTGATGTAGTTGTTACATGCAACTAAAGTGCAACTTGTCAACAAAATCAAATATGGTTGACTACAACCGTATATATAGTGCATACATTGTATTCTATAAATATACATCTTGCAACTAATTTGCAACTACAATACAATTATTTGATTTTCTAACATGACATTTTATTTATTAATTTGTTGTATTTCCATGGGACAATTGCAATGTAGTTGTATATTAGTTGTTTTGGAACTCTAGTTGTAGGGTAGTCTAGTTGTCATGGACACAATTTCTCATAGTGGTTATTAATGAAGTATTGGTTCATATTGACTAGAAACCAAAATTTGTGTAATTTGTGGTGATTTTCCATTTTTTGAAATAAGGGCAACTAATGGCAAATTTCAAAGGTACATGAAAGAATTATTCAACTCATTAAAATGTGGGTTGGATTATTTTAATTGAATTACATAGTAGAACATGTGCATGATGTGATTTTGCAATCCATGTGCATGGTGATGGATACAAAAAGCATAGTTTTTTATTTGTGAGTTTTGATGAAATCACAACTATCAATTATCAAAGTCAAGTAAGCGTGCATGTGTTTATTATAAAAGGTTGGACATGGATCCCCATCCTACTAACCTTGCAACAAGTTGTGAATGGTTTTTTTGGAGATAACCTCATGAATTTAATTGTTGATGTCTTGTTATAATATGATATACTTTCTAAATCAAATTTGGTTGCTAGTTTTAATTCAACTCTAGAATTTGCAATAAGTTCTTTAGGTGTACTATCATTTTATTACAATGAGAACCCTTAACCCTCTCACAATCATTAGTGTAATATCCAAGGTTCACTAATTGTATACAATTCAAGATGTGAAAGAAAGTGTACAATTATTGCTATAGGTCTCATTGAGCAATTAGAAATGAAATTTTTAACACAAGATATCATGAATGCAATGGGCATTATCTACCCACATTTTTGGGTTTAAAAACACACACATTTTTTTGCATAGTTAAGCATTATTAAATCCCATTATTTCCATGGGAAGAAGATCAATGCAAATAAAGTCTTCACCTAGCCCATCCTTAATAAGAAGTTATTGGACTAACAATAATCTTTCTTCAATATAATCTAATATAAAATAATTACCACACTACCATAAAGTTACCTCACAATGCTAATCCATATACTAAGATGTGGTGCATGTTATCTATACACCAATTCAAAATGGTTTAAGTTGATTGAATCATCAATGGCTATGGTTTTGGGCAACGCATAAAAGATGAAAGATATTTTCTAACTATGAGTTTTGTGAAGAACAAGTTGAAAAACAAGTTGACAACACATTTGGATCTAGTTAGAAAAATGTTTGCACAAAAAAAAATGGAGGTAGTTATTATGAAAGGTGGGAGATAGTTATTATGAAAGTTAATAGGAAAAGGAAGTAGTTATAAAAAAAGAAGCCATGAAATAGTTATGAAATACTTAGGCTTGAAAATGAGATAGTTATTTTTTAATTATCTTTGGATGACCATATCAAGGGATGACCATATGACTAGAATAGTCATGTAGAAGTGACATATGAAACTTTTTTCAAAGAACCCCATATAAACCAACTTGGGCTCCATGTTGCTGCGCACTACCAGTGACCTTCAACCTTTTTTTTTTCTTATCGTGTTCCCATTTGGTTTTTAATATCTCATTATTATTTATATCAATTTGAAATTTAATTTAAATTGTATCAAACATTATATCCATGGTGGGTACAATAAAAGATGGAGGTAGTTATTAAGAAAAAAATTGAAATAGTTATTAATAAATGAATGAGATAATTAAACTTGAAATAGGACTATTTTTAATATCCCTATCGATGGGTAGGGGAAAGGAGTGAGGTAGTTATTAAAAATTGAGGTAGTTAAGTTGGGAAATGATGAAATAATTATGAGTTGTCTCTAGAATTGTCCTTGGAATTGTCCAAGGATGACCATACAATAGGTTTTATGAGCCTATGAGAGATTATGCAAAATCAACCATATACCAGCTTCAAAATTTTGTCATTAGAATTCCTACATCACTAGAATTTTGCCAAGATGCACAAATGATTTCATAGGAAAAGACCCTCATGGTTCATGTTCAATGCATAAACAAACTCCTCACCCTCCATGACCTTGAATGGATTTTGACAACCTTCCACCATTTGAACATTTAAAACTTTAATCATGCTTGTAGAGTCCACCATCTACACATCTTCATCCATTGTTAGTTTTTTGGGGAAGGTCACCAATTTTGGTGGCGAATTTTTTTTGTATTACTTGCTTATACAATTAAACTTCCATGATGACAACTAATTGATCCTAAAAACCAAATGGATTAAACTTGATTTTGTAAAAGAATCATAAAAATGAAAAAAAAAACAAGAAGGTTTAAGCTATCTAACCCTAGATCAATGATTAGTCATAGCAACCAAATTATACTAGGCAATGAGATCCAATCAACAACATTGATTCAAACACAATTATTGTTATAACAACTACCATATCTAATCTATGTGCGAAGCTCAAACAATTACTAATTGATATCTCATTTGCATGCAAATGTGGTGACAAATAGTATCTCATCCAAACTTCATTCAACAATCTTCATTGGGAAATTTTGGATTTCACTTTAGCATGGTAACAATTCATTTCACAACTCCTAAGTTTCAATTGTCAACCCTTTTCTCAAAATCATTTTGACTCAAAATTCTAAAATTAACTACATCTTGGACTCACATACACTTTGATTGGGAAGTTTTGAATTTCAATTGAACATGGTGAGATTCATTCACAACTCCTAATTTTTGAATGCTCTCCTTAAAACCCAACTCTAGACTTTTTACTCCAAATTTTCAAAGTTTTGGCATAATTGAACTCACATACACCATCATTGGGAAGTTTTAGATTTCACTTGAGTATTACCACTTGGGTAGTTCTCAAAGCCTGTTGAACTACAAATTAATCCACACCCCAAAAATTAATGACCCCAAAAAAATTAAGCCAATTCTTAAAATTAGCTACCACCCAAAAATATATATTTCCTTCTCTAAAATGTAAACCCTAGGGTTACCTATCCTTCTCTCCCTTCCCTTATCATAAGCTGACAGATTCTTATACAAGAAAACAACCTTGTAACTACTAAACCCATTTGCTTTGCACAGTGTCCATTTATGACTCCTAGTAATTGATGAACTAAATTTCACCAATTCACACATCATCCCATTGGTGATGATCATTGTAAATTGTAATGTGTATTTTTTTTAATGCAATTTCAAAGCAAAAAAAAATTAATAATTTTTTTTATTAATGTATTTTTCAACACTGTGGACTGAATGTTAGGGCCCATAGATACTTTAATACATACATACATACATTGAACTACATTGAACTAGAATACCATATAGAAAGAAATAGGTTTCATTTCATTTTTGTATCCATTGATTCATTGGGTCCTTCCATGTAGGGTAAAGTCCCACAGTGAGGACAATCCCAATTTTAAGGGGCCCTAAGACAAGGTGTATCCCAAGTTCAGCTCCATGTTTGTGAATGTCAGCCATCCATGGGTCTTGCCCATCTTAAAGCACAAGGTGAACCTCAACATGTAAACATATGTAGAGCACATGACAATGGGTGTGGGATGGGATCTTATACCTACTTGTTAAGGAGTGAAAGGGACTTTATATATATATTTTAAAAAATGGGTGTGATTTGGGTTGGGTTTTTGATGCATGTTTTTTGTTTTAAAGGCCATTGATTTGGGTTAGGTTCTTTTCAAAGTACCCTTGTCTTTGTTATAGAGGCCCCCTTTTTTTTTAACCCCTAAATAATAAGTGAAAATTTGGAAATTTTTGGGTTTTTTTTAATCAATTTATATGGAGAAGATTTATTTATTTATTTGTTTGTTTATTTGGTTTAGTGCACACATCAAGCATCGTTCCAAAGGTTTGTTGCCCTAGCACATCTAAGTGGGGGAAGTTAAGAAAACCCCAAGCAACCACTTTCCCATGTGTGAGGAGGGGGTGTCCAAGGGTCTCATAGCCCACCCCAATCAACCTTCCTAGCCTAGTCAAGTTCTTTTTGAATCTATTTCCCAAGGATACTCACGTTCACACTTTCATCCTAAAACTTGCAAGGCTTATTTCTTGCTATTAAAAAAAAATTGCATGTTTTTGAGCAAGAAAAATTGCAAGAATAGACAAGTGAGACTTTGTGAGTGCCAAGTGTTTTTTTTTTTGGACTAGTGAAGCTTCAAAAAAGTTATATCTGCCCTTGGGCAGCACTTTCTTGATCTCGTATGAACTTAATCTAACTTTACTATATCATCATCCTTTGCTTGATTTTGGCTGAAATTTTCATCAAAGAACTATGAGCTTCAAATTTAAATGAATGAGCAAATTACACCAAATGTTTAACTAAGGCTCAAATAGAGATAAAATGGTTGTAAAATAAGCTTAAGCTCTTAGGAATCGAAGACGGGTTTGGGTTGGGTCAGGTTACAGCAAAAGGTTTACTTCTTGTCATTTCCAAAATGAATTTGTAAGACAAAAGTTCATAGGGATTGAATGTGCAATGAATTGGACTCAAGTAGAAGGTACCCTAAACACTCGTCCCCACCCGCCCCAAAAGATTTTGGCCATTCCCAAAGTCCAAAGCCTCTTGAAGTGAAAAGCTAGAAAAAAATTTGGAACAAGCTTTGCTTAAGTGGGAGCATATATTTGTAAATATTAATTATATTATTTGAAAAAATGTTGAAAATTTCAAATACTACTCTTTTTTTTCAAAGAAGGAAATTTTTTGTGAAGGAAAAAAATGGAGATTCATTTGGAATATTTTTATTTTGTCAACATGGAATCTTCGAACAAGAATGAAACAAGAAGATTTCTACAATTTCTACAATTTCTTCTAAAGTTTTGTTTTCAATAGTTACTTCAAGAGACCTTAATATGTGCTCTCATGTATGTGTGTGCATTGTTCTTTTTGTTCAATTGTAAACAAAAAAAATGTAAAAGAAAGAAATCCTATGCAAAAGAAAAAGGAGGTTGGTTGGCTACCAGAGGTTGGGTGGGTTGTTTAGTGATGAAAGCAAAGGCAAAGAAAAAAGGCTTGGGCTATTAATAAATTTTTACTTGCTGCCCCAAGCTCCAGCAACTCTAGCAAATGGGGTTCTTGGGTCACAAAATTGCTGTAATGAAGTGAAAAGGCATATCCAACATCTCAAAGAATTAGTTGTGACTTGTGTGACTTGTCTAGTAGTAGTAGTAGTAGTAGTAGCATTTTGAACATGTTCAATGGTGCTCTAGATCTAGAGCCATGTTTTAGAGTATATATCTAGAGGACCATTGAAAAGGTTCAAATGCAATTTTGAAAATAAAAAAGGCTAAAGAAAAATTAGTATCCCTAAACCCTAAAACATGGATCGCCCACCAAGGATATGATCCAAAATCCAAATTACACTTTATTATTGATTATATATATAGTTTTCATATTGTTTTGATTTTGGAGTCAACTTCTTCAATATAGATCATATTGCAAAACATTTTTCAAGTTTTTTTATTTAAGGTTTTGAAATTGGAGTATATGAGGGTTGGTACAAGTACACATTTTTCTTGTGTGTGTACATACAACCTTTTGTGTGTAGATTCAACTTGGTTATAATTTTGATATGGTGTTTAAAAACATTATTTGTGTCATTATTTGTATGATGTTATAATCTATTAATTTTGATCTTTCAGTCATGTACATTTTCATCATAGAAAAGAAAACAAAAAAAAGGAAACAATTTCCTTGTGCAAAGATCAAAAGCTCTTATAACCTTTCATTGTGAAAGGGCAAAAATATTACATCCTTTCATTGTGAAGGTCCAAGCCAAACCACACTTTCAAAGTGTTATTCTAAGTTTGTAAACAAAATCAAGGTTTATAAGGCTTGCCTCAAACTTGGAAAGAAAACACCCACGTGCTTTGTTAGATTGATTAATTATGAATCCTACAAATTAAGTTGCAATTTATTTTTATTTTGGCATTGGGTTGCAATTAATTATAAGGCCATCCAACTTAATTAGCCATGTAATTACATAATCACTATTGAAATCAAAATTGTATGCATTCTTTTTATTTTTGTATTTTAGGTATATATCATACATAATTGGACTTCTTTCAATTTTTGCATGACATCGATAAGAAGGGTTTATTTACCTACTACTTATCAAATTTTAATTAGGATCAACATCTAAAGTGGGTCATGTAGATGTTATGAGTTGAGTGCAATTCAATCTAATGATCTAATGATTCTATAACGTGGATTTATTTATTTATTGGAATTCTAGTGTGGATTTAATTTGTTGAATAATACAAGAGTTTGTAGAAGGAAGGATGGCTCCGAAGGTCAACAATTTGAAAACACCTCTTGAACATATTGTGCAATTGATGGCACCAATTAATATGGATGAAACAAAAGTTCTTGAACCAATCGTGCTGACTCCTAATAAACAACCTTGGAATCAATGGGATTTTTTCTATGAAAGGTGCAAAACAAAATATTACACTGAAATGTGGAATAAATTCACGCCTCATGAATTGAACATCATATTTACAAATGGTCCAATTGAAATGTTGGACCGAGCTTGGAAGAAATTAGATCGTGGTGATGTCAAGTATTTGATGACATCAAATCTTGAAGATGGAACCTTGATTGAATGGGATCCATTCTTTCTAAAGGATGAAAAGAAACGCATTTATCATAATTATTTTCCCTCATTGGTGGAAATGAAATCAGGTGAATTTAGGGTGATTGCATTTAGACCTCCTCTTCATAATTGTAAACAAGACCCAGGTCGTTGGTTTGCCATGCCATCATTAAATTTTCTTCCTATAGGCATCAACAAAGTGATTGCAGGAGATGGTGGGTTGCTAGTGTGTGATGGAGCAATGCAATGGACTACAGTGTTTCAAGAAAGTGGACAATTGCCACCTATTGCCACTCGACCACCCTTGATCATGGGAGGACAAATTGTCCCTATGGATCCTACAAACTGGACTAAAAAATCATACTTGCCTGGACAAACAATTCTACTTGTTTGTAACCCAACTACAAGAGAATACATGTTCCTTCCTCCTTTCAAATGTTTCATGACTTTGAATGCCAAGGTTGCATGCATAAGATTTGTGGAATTTGCCAAACTTGTTGCAACACCAAATAATCCAACATTAGATGACAAGATGGAACTATTGTTTGATGTAAACAATCCAAATCTAGTTGATGATCATATTTCCAAAGATGTCAATGGACGATCTTTAAATGAAATTATGCAAACAACTTCTCTAACTAAAAGTAAAAACTTTGTAAACTCCATAACAAATTATCTCCAATCAAATCAATTAGCTACAATTAATCAATCTACTTCCAAAATACAAATCCCAAATATCCATCCTAGTTTACAAAACAATTTAGATGAACTAGATTATGAAATACTAGATAGCAAACTTGAAGCATTACCAAACATTTCATTGAAACACATGTCTTATAACCAACATGCTTCTAAAGATATTCATACAAATCCAAAAGTGGAGGGGGTGATTGAAGCTCACTTCCAACGGATTTGGAAATTATACTTTGAATGTTTTGGTTATTACCCTATCACCATACCACCACCTAGCCGCCATTACATCATCGCCATTGTGGGATATCAAAAGGAAATCACACTCAAAGATGTGGAAGCCGAAGATGAAGATCACCTTGTATGTGCGGTGTATAAATCCACATCTCAAGGTGATTGGTATTTTAATCGCATAGTGCCATCATGCATGACAATCACCATGCCAAACATTGATGGACGAACAAGCCTTGCAATGTTAACAAGTGTCAACAACCATGATTGGATAGCATTGTGTTTTGGTGGCTTTATCATTGGCGACAAGGAGAATGTCATGAATGAGAAAGAATATGATTTAAATTCAATGGACCTTATAAAAAATAATACTATCAAGTCTAAGGACTCCAAGCCTTATAAAAGTATTATTAGTTCACATAGTATTAGTGCCCAAAATAAAGATAATTTGTTGAACATGTTGAAGACTCAAAGACTTTCCACAAGTTCAAAGTGGACCCAAAAATCAAGTGCTTCTCAAGAATCAACAAATTTCAACATTAATAATAATAGTTCAAAAATGATAGGAAATAGATTACTTACACCATCAATTTTCTATATGTCAATGGTGGGAAAAGAAGGGGTTTCCGATGTGGCTTTGGCATTTCCATTCCATCCACAAGGTTATGAAAAGAATGAAGTGCAATGTCCCATTGTATTACAACCATTTGGAGTTAAAAGTCCTGAGATTATTGTTGTTTTGAGTAGGAAGCCATTCATGGCTAATACAATGACAATATTTCAAGTTGAAATGTCACACGATTATGACACAGGGTACCCTAAACCCAATGGTTCTTTCTTGTGGGTGACAGAGATGCCAACATCAATCTATCGAGAACTTTTTAATTGCCCATTATCGTCTTTAGGAGTTTCAAACAAGTCATTTCAATCATCAGCTGGAGAAGGATTGATTTGTATCAAATCAATAGATGGTAAAAAATTAGCCATTTATGATATGTACACAACAAGATGGTGGTTGGAAGACTACCAAAAATATTATCTTCCATCTTGTTTGAAAAAAGATCAACCTTACCAACTAATGGAAATTGTGTCTTGGGAACCTAATTTTAGGCAAAGAGTTGAATATGATTTTAGATATGAAGGTGGGAAACCCAACCTTATTCTTGAAACTATAATCAACCCATGAGATTTAACCCCAAACTAATCTAATCAAACTTTTAAGTACAAGCAATAATAAACACCAAAGTGATCAAAAAATGAGTTGATTATTGATTTATTTGAATAGTTCAAGAACAATTTTGGTTGCCTTTGTAAAACTATTTGACTACAATTATAACAACATGTGAAGATATTTAGTTTTGAAACATTGGATTATATTAGCTTATTCAAACAACAACTTTGGATTTGATTCTTTTACCAACATAAGACATTCCATCCATACTTTTAAAATATCGATAACTTATTAAAATCAAATGAACTTAGAAATATTTCAAGGCCAAGTGATCCTTTGTTTGAATATACAAATCTAAGTATTAATAAGATTGAGACTTAGATTTGAAACAAATGTGTTCATTTAAATAATTTCATTTAATGATGTTATGGATGTTGTGGATCATTATTTGGGTCCTAATATACTATGTGAAGAAATGCAGTTCATGATGATGTAAATTATGTATTAACATTGGGTATGGCTTTGCAATCAAATATAAACTCAATTACATTGAACTGTTTTAATTTTTGTATTCTCAAATACAAATAATTTAACTTTTATAAGAAATGGGCACGTATTGTTCATATTCATGTCAATCACATCCAATTGTTAGATAATAAATCACTACAAATTTAACAAACATGCACAAATGACATTATTATTATTGTTGAACTTTCATTTGTTTTTATTTTTTTGAATTCCATGAAATTCACTATGTTCATTGAGATGCAATTTTAGGATTTTTGTATTTAAAAAGTAAGTTGTTAAAATGAACATATGAAAATGCCAATCCAAAATATTGAACTTGGAAGTTGGAAATTGTATTCATATTTGGTTTGATATATTTCCAATCAACTCATTCATTGAAAAGAACATGGTTAGACACATCTAGTGGAATAATATGTAGACATTTGTCATATTGTGATCAAATGGTGAAACATGCATAATTGAATTATCATTAGAAGAAAAATGCATATTTACAATTGGCATGTGTAATTATTGTTTAGTCGCACGTGTCACATACAACTAAAAATGTTTTTGTTCAAGCATTAATTTTTTAAAAGTCTATTCAATCATGGATTCCTTGATTCATGAACAATTAATTTGTGTTGAAGCTTGCTAAACATTTAGGCCCAATGTCCCATGTGTAACATTCTTGCAAACTTGTAGGCTTGGAAATATTGAAGTTGATATCTTCACTTGGTGGAAGCATCAATTTGTTGAAATTTGAGTCTTGGACTCTACAATCATATGTAGTAATGTTGCAATAGCTAACAACTTATTCTTTGGGCTCATGCAAATTTTCAACTCGTTTATAATTTATGTGTAATTTTGAAAACTTTTTATTGTTTTACATGCTACCTTGATTTAGGATTTGTTTACAATGTGCATTGGTTTACTCAAGCTTCAAAGTTCACAACTTTGTCAATTTTCATATGATGTCACTTTTTGTTGCACTATCAACTTTGATTTTTGTACTATGTTATTGATCAATTTCATTTTGTCATTGCTTTGCCATTTGATAGTTTTATGATGTAAAGGAGACAACGATGCCTCCATTGAAATTGCCCAACAATTTTAGGCACAAGCATTTTTTCCTTCTTCCCCACTTGAAACGTGTCTAAGTTCGAATGCACCACCATTTGATTTTTGTCATGTAATCCAACAATTAAGAGTTTGAGCACAAAGGTTTAAAACCATATAAAGGAGGGCATTGGAGGTGCTTCAACCTCAAATACTAATAGGGGGAAAGATCATTACGTGGTAACTTCATGCCCACATGGCCTTGCACTTAAAAGAACTCTAGAAAGAAGGTAGTTGAATGAAGTGTTCTAAGACTTTTGGGTGGCCAAATTCTCGTGAATTGAAGTTGTGGTAGGGGAGAACAATAGGTTAAGTATGATAAGATGCAAGATTTATAATGTTGTGGAGCATGGTGATAAACTACTTGTTCCAAAATTTGTAGAGCATCATGATAAACATCATCCCAATCAAAATGTTAGGTGAGCACAACTAAGGCACAACCTAGGGTGTTTGTTGGGGAATACTACATGAATTTTATTAATCAACATGCTAAAAATGAGAGAGATTGATTAAACAAGTTGTTAATGGGGTTAATGTTAAGCACAAATGAAAATTTGTGTAATTCATGGTGATATTCCATTATTGAAATAAGGGGAACTGATGCCTTGATGAAGGCATCAAAAACTTATTCAATTATTAAAATTGTAAACAATCCTTGAAAACATTGGTCAAATTCTTCTAGGTGGATTATGGCAAAGAATATGCATGAGGTGGTTTTACAATCAATGCATGTGACAATGGAGAAGGACTAGTTTATTATAGTTCATTATTCGCCAAACATTGGTTCACACATAAACCAAGTCATATCAAGTTTCCAACAGATGGTGCATTGTAGTACACATTGGATCACATAATCCTTTACACAATGGGAGGCACCTAAGTACATGTGTAAGGTACCTTCATAGTGGTCCATCTTGTACATACATAGGAAAAGGCCTTAATAGAAAGGCATCTCACCTTGAATTTCATGTTTACCCTTGATTTATTATAAACTACAACTACCATGTTTTTGTTCTATTTTTTTTCAACAATTTTAGTCATGTTAAATGTTTGACAAAAATGATTTTTTCAAAACAAATTGGTCATTTTTGACATAAACTTGACTAATTGAATAGTAATGTATTTGTTTTGCTTAATTCTATTATGACTACAATGACCAAGTTCCTAGTTAACATGGCTACCACATGGCATGTTTGATGTGATTACTGTTGAGTAACATGTGTGCCAATATGTGAGTGCTACATGGCATGTCTAAAATGAATAATTTGATTAACATGTGTGGTCCCACATGGCATCTCTAATATGACTAACTTGAGTATTGCGTGTGCCAATGTGAGGGTGCCACATGGCATACTTGATATGTCTAACTTGACTAACATGTTTGTAATTAATGTGAGTGTGCCACATGACTTGTCTAATATGACTAATTTGATTGTTGTGACTATATGTATGATTACATGGAATTAATAATTGTTACTATTTAGTTTTATATTATTGTAACCTAAACCTTACTATTTTTTTCTACATATATATGTTTACTTTATGAAATACATCAGCCAAAATGAAAGATTGTCCACATTCACATAACAAGATTGAAAACAAATGCCAATTCAATTTCTAGAAATGTAAATTCACACAACATGTGACACAATATGTTTATATTTGCACAAGTCTAAAAGTTGACAAAATATGATGATACAATTGGACATTACACATACAAAATTAGACAATACATGTATGTTTAGTAATTTGAACAAACTTGCTTCCAAGTCCACATTATAATAACCCCAATTGCATCATTTATAATGTGGAATGGCATGTCATGATCTACCCTTTGTGACGTGCCCCCAAGCTCCTTGATAGACTCAAAGGTGAATCTGAAGTGAAAACAACGAAAGAGCAAGGAGTTTCGGCACGTTCCCTAGCTTGTTGCACTTTGGGGGTAGAGGGGTGCACTAGAGCTCTGGGATGGACTAGGCATAATGACGGGCAACTAATCACTCACACGGACCTGCGCAAAACCAAACAACAACTTGGTTAGTGCATAGTTGGAGCACTTTTGGTGCTAAGATGAGACATGGGCAAACTTTGATTCACAAGACTCACCACGGCCCGGACTTGGGGGAAGCCACCACCTTCCCCCTTATAGTATACTATGTGCCTCTCCACAAGGCCCACATCCAAATGGCATTTTGTCCCGGGACTCCCAAATGGGAGTCTTGAAATTCCCAAAGTTGGGACTCCCGTGACTTTGGGGACCTATAACTTTATGTGCATACCTTCAATTGAGATGAGATCTAAAGCAAAGTTATAGCCTTCATTGAGAGCTTTTTAGCGATATGTTGCACGCCACCTACACACAAGGAAATTGGGTCGATTCCTAACTTTTAGTGGTCGAGAGTTAAATTGCCAATTTGATTCCCGGCCTTTCTTTTAGCCATAACTTGTGTTTCAAATTTCCAAATGGGTCACACAAACCCATTTAAGACATCTATGTTTTAATATCTTTCTAATGATATAAATAACTTTTCAATCCAATGGGTTTTGACCCCTGTAATTACTCCTTGAAGATTCAAGAATCCATTGGGACTCCAACTCCCCAAGTGGGAGCTCACTTGAGAGTGTGAGGGTTCATTCTCTCAACGTTTTTGCACTCCTGGGAGTATAAGATGTGCCTTTCAGGCCTCCCTTTTGTCCCGCATACTCGCAAGCCTTTGCCTTGGTCGTGAGCCCAAGGCTAAGGTTACGACACTTTGGACATGGTAGAAAAAACCCCTTTATTAATGTGGATACAATCCCAACAAATAAAAAATCTTTTAGCGTGTGATGGTTGTGATGCATAATCGTTTGAATCATTGCCAAACTTGACAAAATTTCCATTGAATTTTTTTTGCTCCATTGGAACTTTTCAAGAACATAAACTCAATTGTTCAAAACTATATAACTAGACAAATAATTCTATTATTGTAAGCACTATGTGGGGAATCATCCAAAATTAACAATCTAGTTTATTATTCACATGAGATAAACAAAATTTTAAAAATTTTAAGCAAGTTGGACGAACAAATAATATTATTTGTATATGCATTGTGTGGGCAATCATCCATAATTAACAATCCAATTTATTGTTCACATGAGACAAATAACTTTAAAAACATATCTAAGCAAATTAAAGGAACAAATATTGTGGATTATTGTGGAAATTTTATCAAACCGTCCTATTCAAAATATCACCAGACAAATAAAACATAAGCATGTATTATGTGACTTGTATTTGAAAAGTTTGTAATTCATAATTTTGTCATGATTATGTTTGCTCGTCAATAAAACAAACCTAAAAATAATTAATAGAGAAACCCAAAAGGAAAACTAGCAAACACATTAAAAAAGGTTGATAAAAGAAAAAAAACATTCAGAGCTTTACCATCCACATCTAACTTTCAATTATAAAACAAATAATAAAACATGAGAGAGTTTACATTTCAAACTTACAAACAAAAATATTATTCTTGTCACTACCAAAAAACTAACATTCAAAAAAACAAATAATAAGGAAAACACATATGAAACCTTTCATAAAAATCTACATTAGACTTTGTAAAATTAAAACAATGCCCTTCCTAAATAGTTTACACATGAGGGAGGGGGAGAGGTGTTTATAGCTTGTTTATTAGTTGTTTCCTTTGATGTTGCTTTTTGAAATAGTTTGTAACCTATGGAATTGAATGGATTACTCTTGTTTTTTTTTTTGACAAAATTGATGAGGTGCCCACTTGATTGCTTATTCCTCACATAACCCTTTTCATCTGCAAATTCCATTGTAACAAGTTCAACACATTGCCATCAATACCCATACACCATTATTACATTTTCATTATACAATTTTGAACAAGTGCATTTATGCATGGAAGTATGGGTTGTAGGTTTAGGTTTTAGAACCTATGGGTAGCAAATCATGCAAATTTTCTTATTGCTTTCCAATTGGGGTTTTGTCTTGTAATTCAATGTTGCCCATGTGGATTCTTTTCAATAAGTTTAAGGTATTTGGACTTTTAGACAAACTAACCAAGTAAACCCTCAAATTTACCAACAAGTAGCTATCTTCTACCTCCCTATTAAATGGGTGGGGTAGGATGTAGGAATATGGAACATTCATTATCCATTCATAAGGAAAATTGTGTGAGCAAGGTGTTGTGTGGAAACAAATCCTTAAAATTGGGATCAATTTCCTAAAGCACCCTATTCATGTTTTTCAAAACCAAGTCTTAGTGTTGATTCAATGGATGTAAAATGTGTGCATCCAAACATTTTTGGACATTCCACACAAACATGTGTTTGATCATCCCACTCCTTTCCCTTAACAAATATTATACCATGGACATCAAGTTTGGTTGCATTGTTGACAACCAAATGGTAATGTCAAATCTTGAATCACACAACTCTAAGAATTCACTAGAAGAAAAAATTAGTTTGCGACTTCAATTTGTGACTAAAAATTAATAACAAATCACTAAATTTTCCATTAGTTGCATAAATGGAATTGTACCCAACATTGGTTACAAACAATGACTTAGTAATGCACATGGGTGAAGTATATGGTCAACCATATACCTTTCCATTTGTTGACTCTATAATTCTTATTACTAGTTACCAATGACTACATTGTTCAACAAATCACATGGTGCCATGTCACATAATTTCAACTTTTCAAGAAAATAAAAATCTCCCATGTCCACTTTGGAAGGTTTAGATTGATACATGTGGCCAATTCAAAAGTTTCCATGTGGCACATTGAGCAAAATCTCAAAAAATTAAAAAATGTATACATTTTAATCTTAATCACATGGTCTAAGCCTAGGCCACGTGACACCTAGATTTAGGCCATGATGTGGCACCTATGCCTAGGCCATGTGACACCTTGATCTAGTTTCCAATAGCCTATTTGGCACCCAGGTTAGGCTTATACCTAAACTAGGCCACATGTCACCTAAGGTAGTATTAAGCCTAAGCCACATGACGCCTAACTAGGAAAATCCTATTTCATTTTGAATTTAACCTTTAAGGTTGAAATTTTTTTATTAACTCATCCCAAATGGCACTTTCATTCTAAATTTTTAATGTTTTTTCAATTTTTATAATACGCATTTTTATATAGTTTATAAAATTGAAATGGAAGACAAACCATATGGGAATATCCTTGGGTGGTACCAGTAGGAACCACTTCACCAAATATTCAAGGAAAGGTGGACCCAATTTGATTCAATTTTGAAAATTTAGTATTTTTTAATTGTGATTTTTACTATTGACTTGAATCACATGGGCTTTGTGTTCCCACTTATGTATACATTATGGAAAATTTGTAGACACCTACATAGGCTACACAAACAAGAGATTTGTGTTCTTGAAATGTTCATGACATTTGTTTTTAAGATTCCCAACCCTTTTATCATTAAGTGTCAAGTGGCACCATTGTAAAAAAACATTGGTTTATCAAATATAATCATTGAAGCATGACCCAAATTGTTGATTCAATATATTAAAAAAAACCTATCAACTAATATTTAGCCTAATCTATTACATATTAACTTAAGTACTACATAACCTAAATAATTACCTATTAACCAACATAAATTTATTAATTAACATAAATTACATGGCATCTAAGTTAGGCCCCCATGGCACTTCTACTTAAACTGCACATACCTAAATTAAAACTTGGCTAAACGTTGGCAAAAATTTAGTTAAATTTTTGTTAATATTTAACACAAATATTGGGATTTTACAACCACCTCCTTTAGATACATGTTGGTACAAACTTGAAGGGAAAAATAATATATTGACATTATATATATTAATGTATATAATATAACATGAATATATTTTTAATACAATTTTAATGTACATGTAATACCTTTAACAACACAATATATACTTAACATACCTTTAATAACTTAATACAAATATAATATTTCTTATAGCCGTGATAATAAATTTATAATAAACCTTATAAATATTTTAAAAAATAACTTTAATACACCCTAAGAAAATATACCCTTAATATATTCATGAGACAACTTTAAAAAATTATTTGTGATTGCAATTTGTTATTAATGCAATTAATGTGACTTAATCAGTAGCCTATTTGTGGGAAAATACAACTAAAGGTCGTTCACATGGAAGGATGAATCACATAGTTGCAATGTAGTTGCGGCATGGTTATAGGGTAATCACAAAATTCTCATGGGTGGTTAATAGTTGTGAAAATAATAATAAATGACACATTTGCATCTAGTTGCAAAATGAATATTTGTAAAATGCAAGATTTATTCTAACAATTCATCGGTATTTGATCATGGACTTACAAACTTGTTGCCACAACTCATTAATGAATTAATGGTTTTCGTTTTCTATCAAATTTCAAATGTTCTACTTCACACAACAATCCTTTTACATCAAACACCAAAAGTTGGCATTCATGTCAACTAGTTTTTTTTTTGGACAAGGATATTACATGCATTCATTAGTAAATATATTTCATATGTTTTGGGGCCATCATATTATGATTAATGTGGGGAACATAAAAATGCACTAGCTTTTCGTTGGCATTTATTAAATTTTTATGGATTCATGTATTTGATTGGGTCTACCTATCCAAGACTTGAATGTATACACTCGCGGTCAAAAACTTTAAGGGCTTGCATCACCACTATTGCAACTACAAAATCCTTGTTTAGTGGCATTTCACATGACACTACAATGGCTATAGGCATGGTAGAACATTGATTTCCATGTGGTTCTTCCTATTCATTTTATTTCTTGTACTGACTTTAACAATGTGTTTTAATGGTGAAGTGAAACCACATGTTCCTAAACAAGTCTAAGGACATGGAACAACCAATGTCAAAAAGACCTTTAAGGTTCAAGTCAAAATTTAATAACTAAAATTAAACGTGGTAATACATTGTTATTGATTTTTGGCACCCAAAAAAACATGTATTTAAATGCACTAGTTTAAGTAAATGAACATGAATAGGAATGAAACATAAATTAACAACATCTTAGGTCAGTTATTCAAGAAGCCCTTATCACATCCATATTGCCATGAAAATAATGTTTGATTTCACCATGTCATATACCTCTTGCATCATAATTGACATTTTTTTCTAACTTTGCATTATGTGATCTATGGTAGATTTGAGTTCTTTATGGTTGTTCTCTATTGCTTCAAGCTACATTTTTAGCTCTAATGTCAAATCTTCCTATAAAGTCAATGATACAAAACTATTGAAATCACATTAAATAAACTACATTTACTTTCCAGATGCAAACATAAAGAAAAAATGCAATAGTTATTTTCTAATTCAACTTGCTAGAAATATAAACAACATTGATACACATCAAATTGCAATATAATTGCAATATAATAATATAAATAATTTACAAATTATCAAATGTAAAAACATACTTTGGATTTTTTTGGTTAAATATCCAACTTGGTCTAGATTTGAAGAGGCCCAAAACAATGAAATATAAAATAAAACTTTGGAATTTGTTGCTTTTGTCATTTCTTTTAAACAACCAACCAAACCAATATTTGACGAGGTTTGGAAAAATGTTAATGCAAAAACCTAGCAAAATGAAAAAAAATCATGCAATCGAACAAGAACAAAACATATCAATTTGAGGTGCACTTGTTTTAGCTTCATTTGTTTCCACCTCAAGGGTGCGATCATGGCAAAATGAATCAAAAACCATGTCAAACAATTACCAAAACTGTTGAGTTTGTTACATATTTTTTGTGGTGCCACTTGAATGTCATGGTAATAACCGGAAGTTGTGTTAAATGATTCATATGAATGTTGAATAATTCAAATAAAAGATTCAATTTTTAATTGAATTCTTGGTTTCAATTTTAGTAAATGACTCTTGAACTTGAACAATAGTTCTATTAAAAGGAATCAATTGTGTTAAGGATTAAAGTAAAAGACCTTTTTAATATAAAAATATTGATGGTAAAAAAATAAAGATGATAATAACCTACTAACCCTAGAAAAACACTCAATAAAAGTTATGGAATTTGATTTCTTTAAAATCTTAAAGTATGAACTTCAAATTTTCAAGAGTCCTTTACCACATGTAAGTGGGGTGTATTATACATGACATATAAAACAAAGTTGTAGCTTATAATATAAGAAATTAAAACATAAAATAGTTAACATATTTTGGTATGATTTGAAATTATGATTATTTATTAAGACAAATTAAAAATTTTGGTAAAATTGGCACACAACGAATTTCTCATATTTATTCAACAATGATTAAAACATGTGATATATTGAAACAACTATATGTAATTTAATAACTTGTAAAAAATTTCATTCAAAATTTTCTTCATATGAAAAAGTGAAAATGACTAAAAAGATTCATAATCCTTTTATGAAGTCGTCATGTTGGTTCCTATTTGTGTGTTTTGATCTTCAACTCCTTTGCATTTGCCATTTTTCTCTCTTTCACATTCCTTTTGGAGTTTGAGCAACGTGGGTTTCCTACCCAATTTAGCTTCATGAATTGCATCAACCATAACCTAATTAAATCAATAAGGGAAATGCACAAACAAATGCATTCCAAGTGCAAAAACATTGGACAAAAAAATCATTAATCATAGGTTATGAAAATAAATTTGAAACATACGATTTGTTCCTCCAAACTAAGACCACTTGAATGTCCAACTCAACATGTAGTCTTTTGATGTGCCCAAATTTTTGTCATTTGTGTAACCCATTCCACATTCGCCTTTTGTTGTAACACTTCATTCATAAAAAACATAGTAAAGTAGACACAAAAGTGAATGCCTTTAACTTTACATTGTATCATGCATATAAAACCAAAAAAGTAGCATAAAATTTGGTGGGAATACAATTGAAAACCTTCCCATACCTCTTTTACTACTACAATAATTTATCTCCAAAAAATTAGGAACAACAAATTTTAAACTAAACCAAAAGTATCCTCATTTGCTAGGTGGTAAATTCATAAATGTGGATTCTTTTGGTCTATTGTTACAAATTAATTTCTCTTTTTACTTTTGGGATATAAATATTATTACATTATTGAAGTATGGTGATAATAAAAAATAAAAAATCTATTTGTTAAAACCTGCTTATCACATATTTTGCACAAGTCCTTCATTACAAAAATGCATTTCAATCAATAAGACAAAAAAACTAATTGAAACAATGTGAATAGTTGAAAATTCAATGTACACCAATTTTTTGATGGGTTTTATTGTTATTTTACATCTATTTTCATTTAGCTTTAAAAGGTAACAAGTATGTACAATTTATTGTGCTTACATCCAATGATCGAAAAGAAAGGGGTTGCAAGGTAATAATAAGAAAATAGCCTAGAAGGAGGCAAATAATAAAGATAATTCAAACTAACTCTACAAAATTTGACATGTTTAAACTTGAAAATGTTGATAATTACATTGCATACAAGTTCATATTTCAATTGTGGAATTGGTTCAACCTGTCACAATTGTGGGAGATTTTACTAATGTTGTACCAAACTTGGTTGTTGATGTATCACCTAATGGAAGGGGAGATGATGGAACAAATAGTATAAAGGAATGTAATTTTAGTTCTAATATTGATGATTGGTTTGGGCATTTAAGGTGGTTAATAATTTTTTTTGTTTAATTTGGACCAATTTGAGCTTTTATGGTGGTCAATGATGTTTTAGTTAAATTTGGAGCTACGTATATGTTTAAGTTTGAAAGCTCAAACAACAATGGTTAGTTTAAGTCATTAAAGTGAATGATGTAAATGGTCATTGGTGTTTTGTTTAGTTTGGAGCTTATTTAATTTGATGAACTACCACACATTTGTTTAATTTTGCAAGTGCGACCAATGTGGTTAGTCTAGGCCTTTAATTAGGGTGGGTGATGGAACGATAGTCATTAATTTTTTAATTTAGTTTGGAAGTACAAACACATAGATATATTCATTTGATTTATTATAAATACCAATTGAATTTTGGTATATGAATAGTTCAAAATTAGCATACACATTTAATTAATTATGATTTTTTTTGGTATAAAAATGCACATTTTTAGATTAATGCTCCAATTTTTCATTGCATTTTTTTTTCAAAATTTCTCCCTCATTAATTTATTAATTTTATTTGGACAATTATAAACAATAATTGAAAACATGAGTACTATGTTGTCATTTAAAAAAAAAATTAATATTGTCACATTGACAAAAAGTTTTATGTGTTAAATTGTGATGTTTAAATTTAGTCATATTAGTCAACATAAATAATTTCATGTGGGTTTCAAATTCAGCACATGTGAAAAATGTTGTCCAATTTGACTAAAATTCTATAATTTTTAGTGATAACAAGCATATCTAATTTGATATTAGTCATTATGGATAATTTTAGTCATTTCATAATATTATTTTTGACTCGATAGTTAGCCTAGTCATGATGCTAATAATGAAAAAATCATAGTTTTGTCGTAGTTATTATGGCCTTTCCTCATACTAAAACTTTTCAAATTTTGCTTAATGTATATGAAAGACATGTCACATTGCATAATCTCTTTAGAGGGTTGTAGAGTGTTTCAAACATTTGGTAAAGTCCTAACCATTCTCATCAATAAGGTCAAGCACAACATTTGGGCCATTTTAAAAATTCTTTAATTGTCCTAACTCTATTGGAGCATCCAATTATGCAAATTTATAGAAAATTCTTTGTCTCTAGTGCCAAAGAATTGGCCATATGTGGAATAACCATAATTTAGTCAAAAAGTGAAAGTAGAAATTAAAAAATTGAAAAAAAAGATTTTGGGAGTTTCAATTGCCAAAAGTGATTTATTATTATTTTTGGCCATATTCATGTATTATTTGGTTGCATTGTGTAGCAAAAATATAGAAAGATGATCAAATATGTGTACTTTAATTTTTTCTTTATAGCCAAATTTGACTAAATCTTCTTAAAGATGATTGCCACTTTGACTACAAACAAAAATTCTAAAAAATCATGGATGTGGAAGATTTTTTCATGTGCACACACTTGAAGCTTGCCCTAACAAGCTCACCTAGGTCGTGCATCCCAACCATATACAACCTATATTCTAGTATAAAATGGTTTTGGAAGTTCTAGAATTTGTTTGACATTATTATTGAATGCCTAGCCTAAAGCTTGGTGGTGCGGTGTGCCTAAGTATTGCAAAATTAATTTTCATTTTTCTTTCTTGCCTCAATTTTAGGAATTTCAAGAAATTTTATTTTTATTGCCAAGGTCGGATTTTTTTTAAAAATAAAATAAAATAAAATTCATCAAGATGATGCTAAAGTGAGAATGGTAAAGGTACTACAATATATGGTGAAAGAGAATGTAGTCTTGGTGGTGGTAGTGCGCGTGGCAGTTTTGTAGAATGGAATCTGTCAGATAGAGTCCATTGTGGTCGGAAGAGGAATTTTGGTGAGCCAAAATTTTCAAATGGGCAGCAAAATTGGCACAATGTTTTGTACCTGGCACTTTCCATGGCATAATGGTTTTCATGATTTGGACAATGGGGCATGTGAATTTTGCATAATAGGCATGTGGACTTTCAACAATGGTGAGGTGGGTAGACCCTTGAAGAATTGTATTTGTGCCTTCCTTATAAAGGGACTAATGAAGACCGTGTGAAAAGCAATATGTACAAGCCACTTTAGATGAGAGTCCAAGGTCGAGGGTCCAATTAAATAAAGCAATCCTATTGTTTGAGAGCCTTAAATTGGGCCCATGGCCTCAAGACGAGGGTCAAAGACCAAAAAGTGGCAAATCCATGCTAAACCTACATGGCACCATTTTGGAGAGAAAATGAATTGGTTAAGACCACAAAAAAGAGCTCAAATGAGAGCTCATGATTTGGAGAACTAAGATGTAAGCTAGGGTTCAAGGCATGGTCCAACTCAAGGATTCAATTTGCTACAAATGAGTCCAAATTGCTTCCTAGGAATTTGGACCCTACACCCCATCTGAAGTGTGCGTTCCAGGAGTTTAAGCCTATTTCTGGAAGTTAAAGCACCTCGAGAAGTGGCGTTCAATAAAAGACTCCACAACAGTATTTCTCACATCCAAGTTTAGTTTTTTTCTTTCTTTTTTCCAACCCCACCCATAAAACCAGAACTGGGACTGCAAATAGGTGGGAGATTACTAATAGCAAACCCACCTGAACTAATAATCATTATGATTGGCAAATCAAAAACATGGAGCAGCAGTTAGATCGTACTTATTACACTCTTCTCTGGCTGGTGTTACAGTTTACTGTACCCTTTCCGAGCCTCCAGAGACACTGTGCATTATGATTGGTGAATCAAAAACAGGGAGCAGCAGTTAGATCATATTATTTGTAAACACTCTTCTCTGGCTGGCTGGCTGATATTACGCTTTGTTGTGCCTTTAATCAGCCAAGCAAATTGTGCAAATATGGTGGGGCCATAGTAACCATTTTCCTGAGCCAAACCAGCATGTTTTGATTTTTCTTCATCTGATTTTAATGTGGAGGGTCACATAGTGAGCACCACTGGGGATGCTCTTTTAGTAGGTAGGTATGCAACAAAGGAACGTCAACTAAGACATTCACATGTATTTTTGGATACACATTCACACCTGAAAACTGAAAACAGATTTAGGGTTTTCTCTCTCTCTCTGTAGCTGTGCTTCTGTGCGTGTGTTTGCGAGAGAAACTAAGATGGCAGACTGAGGGGAACAGGACGAGTGACCACGTCCGGGAAGGGAAGAGGGTAGCATGAGGCGTCTCCCTGTGATGATCATATGACGAAGAAATGAATCTTTCTCTTCTTGGTAAGCTTTTTTTTTTCCCTCTCTCTCTCTCTCTCTCTCTCTCTCTCTGTGTCTCTCTGGTATTCGTAATCCTCTACGTGTTTACTGCTCTCGAAGTGTTGTTTCTTTTGTTCTGGCAGGAGGGAAAGAGATCACCTGGGGGATAGTTGCTTGCTGCTTTCCCTCAGGTTTCTTCGCTTCCGTTTCTGCAGACGTGAAATTGGGGTCGTTCTTTGGGTTCAATCCTGCTGCAACTGTTGTACACTTGCTGTTCCGTGTTCGTAACTGCATTTGTGTATGGCTCTTTGCCGTTGTGCCTTTCTTCCCCAGAGGGTTTCTGTTGGTTCATCTGTTCCTCTCTCTCATTACCTTATGTCAGCGCTAAAAGCACTGCGGGGAATTTCAATCAGGAGGAAATGAAAAGAACCTTGCGCTGAGTTTTTAGGGTTTGAACAGCCTTTGAAGGCAAGAGTTGTCGTCGGTACTCCTTTGCTGCTTTGTCGATCACAAGGAGAACCTGACGACATTCAAAAGCATTTTTCAAAGCTTCTGACATTTTTCAAAGCAAAAGTTTGATAGTTTGTTTGTAGCCATTATGACCGGCTAACATTAGTTTGCAGTATGTTGGCAACTCCAGAATTGGAAAAGTTAATCAAGAATTATGCAGAGCTTCACTTCAATTCCTCAAAATTCAGCACATATTTGATATGTGCACCTGCTGTTTCTTTGAAACTGTACTGGGTTGAGCAGGATTGGACTAAGCAGGAATGAACAAGCAATAGGGCTGCTTTGTTGTAATACCCTTTAGCTCCTTTTGGGTTGACCTGTTTCATTGTCAATCCAGACCCGTTTCAAAGTGATTTCCCAGAGGTGATTGAGGAGTATCTGGAGCATAAGATAACAAAATCAATTGCCTTTAATCGGCGAGGAACACTGCTTGCAGGTGATTCCTTTCATTACCAAATGATCTAAACCCTAAAGTGAAACATGCTTTTAACTGTGACTTGAGCTCTTCAAGTCTCCAGCAGTGTATAATTTGTTTGTTCAAGAGCTGCTGGATAACAATTTGCAAACACATACATAATCTTTTGTGGCTTAGGAGGAAGAACTCTGCATGAGTGACAAAGTGTTATTTCTGGGTTGGTTTTGATAAAATGTGTGCAGCTGGATGCACTGATGGCACTTGTGTGATTTGGGATTTTGACACAAGAGGAGTCGCCAAGGAGTTGTATGATAAAGACTCAGGTGCTCCAATCACCAGTGTGAGCTGGTCAAAGTGTGGGCATCGCTTACTCTCAGCAGCTACTGACAAAACCATCTCACTATGGGACGTTGCAAAGGGAACCAGAATTGCTTCAGTCACTCTGCAGCAGATTGCATTGCATGCCCGTCTTTACCCAGGAAATGCACATCCTTCTCTGTGTCTTGCATGTCCAATGTCTGGGCCACCCATTCTTGTTGACTTCAACTCTGGAGTCATACAAGCACTCCCTGTTGTGGTCTCTCCGTCGGATGGGGAGTCTGGTACTCCTCACACCAGGACAGGTAAATTTGCTGAAACAGGTGCTCCTTATTCACCCTCTGCAGCGAGTTTTAACAAGAAAGGTGATCTCATCTATGTTGGCAATTTTAAGGGGGAGATCTTGATTGTTGACACACAAACAAAGCAGATCCAAGCACATGTTCAGGTCAGCATCTGCCAATGATCCTGTTAGATGTCTGCAGTATTTGTGATTTGATAATTTCAAGAACCACATGTTGCAGTTATCAATTTGGTAACCCAACATCTTTTGAGGAGACAGTCCTCAATGCTTTTGGAGTCACCAAGTGTGCAAGTAATAGTTATCAAAGTTTGATTATTGTCACAAGATAGAATTTCTGTTGGCAGGTGCCAGGGAATTTTGCAATCAGGCAGATTGTGTTCAGTCGCAATGGGCAATACCTTCTCACGAATTCAACAGACCGAATCCTAAGAGTGTTTGAAAACCTTTTGCCCCGAGATAGGGCAGCTGCCGCCCTGGCAGCTTCAGCAAGTGATACTGCCAATGGAACTATTCATCGGACATCTGTCAACCCTGGGAAGGGTCGAAACTTGCCGTGCCTTCGTTTCACTAAAGAATTTCAGGATGCTGTAAATAAAATGCACTGGAAAGCCGCATGCTTCAATGGAGATGGTGAGTGTGTGGTTGGGGCCTCAGCTAACAAGGGAGAGCACAAGATTCACATCTGGAACAGGTGAAACTTATCTCTGACTACTTGCTTTCACAGCTATATATTTGTGTCATTCTGAGACTAAGAAGATTGAGTGGTTGTAATTTATTTTGTAGGACTGACTTGAGCCTAGGTACAACCAGCTGTGCAATTTTGCCTAGATGAAAAGTGGTTTAGTAGGATGTGATTGGTGCCTGAGGATCCTGCAAATAGGGGCCAGAGGTCAGAGGCAACTATTTCTGTGACATTCTGTGACTTCAAGAAAAATCATAAGAATTTGTCTATCTGTGCTACACTGGAAAACCTAGCTGCACTGATTATCACCATGTTCTGTATTACTTTTGAGGCATGCAACCCCATGCCTTTGTTCACAGCATTCACATTTCTGTAATGGAATCTGTAATGTAAAGTAGTGTCAGACCTGAAAATATATTAACTGCCTGAACAAAAATGGGTGGAACAGGAAATTTGGCCAGTTGGCACGAATACTGGAAGGACAGAAGGAAGGGCTTGCTGACCTGGCATGGCACCCTACTCGCCCAATGGTGGCTTCAGTGTCTATGTCAGGTGTCATATATTTGTGGGCTAAGGACTACACTGAAAATTGGAGTGCATTTGCTCCTGACTTCAAGGAGCTGGAAGAGAATGAGGAGTATGTGGAGAGGGAAGACGAGTTTGACATTATGCCTGAAACTGAAAAGGTACAACTTTTTGTTACAAAATGTATCAATTTGATTTCAGATTGCAGTGCCTTGGCTATCATAGTTAATATGAGTATTATGAGAATCTAGGACTATTTGATTTTCTGTCAACAGAGCAATCCAGCTGAGAGTAGTATGTAAAAGGGGATATGAAGGAAAGGACTTGTAAGGAGATGAAGTTTGAACATCCTTCTTGAAATGTGAGAAACAGCAGGTTCCTGATGGCAGGTTCTACGTCTTGTGGTGTAGTCCTTCATAAGTGAGAATATAGAATGTTTCCAGCAGTCATTCCAGGTGTCCAAAGGCTCCTCACCTGTTATTTCCTTGGATTATCAGGTAAAACCAGTCCGGGTGGATGATGATGCGGATGTAGACATACTCACAACTGAAAAAGTGGCAGCTTTTAGTGACAGTGACAACTCTGAGGATGGGCTCTACTTCTTACCAACTGTCCCACTCCCAGATGTTTCACCACCACGTCCACACCCATCACCACAGCCCTCTCCACAGTTGCCTTTGGATCCAGAGCTGCCAAGCAGTGTGACCCCATCTGATTCTGCCAGGTCTCAGGACTCTGAGCCTGAGGTTGATGGACAGAATGAGGAACTTGGCTTTCTTGCAGGTTAGTCCTGATAAGATGCTTCACACCATGTTGATCTAAATAGTGGAGGTGTGCACTTCAACAAAGTTGTGTGTGTGCATGCAGTTGTGAACCAAACAGTAGTCTTACACCTAGACAATGTCTGCAGATGAAGAAGTGGGCCAAAATGGGCGCATCAAGCGAAGGCGAAAACTATCAGAGAAAGCAGCAGAAGCAGCAGAGCTACAGGCACAGAAGGGCCGTAAAGTTTCTATTAAGAAATCTGTGCCAACTCCCAAGTCAGCTAAGGGTGATATAACAGGCAGTCCAGCAGCTCTGGACCAGACTGGATTGAGCAACGGGGCAACCTCAACTGTGGCCCTGAAAGGCAGGAGTGTCAACAGACAGGATTTTGCTGAAGATGCTGATGATGAGGTGATTATCTGACTTGGTCGTGATTTGTTGTAACTGGCTGCTTTGGTAGGTGCTTGTTTGGTACATCACCTGTGCAGAGGTCATTGATGCATAACCGAACTGGTATCCTGGAGTAATTCTTGATTGTAGCAAATGAATCTGAGGTGATCTTACCCTGTGTAATCAGAATGTGAATTTGTATTCTTATTTACATATGATGGGTGATGACAGGAGGCCGTGGTTCCAAAGAAGAGTGTGAAGCGGGTGCAAAGGGTGAAGCCTGTCTCCTCACTGACCCACATTTCTCCTGGTACACCCAATGGGTCGTTATCAACATAAAAGATTTGGCCGAATCATTTGCACAAGATGTTGCTTTGGTAGACTGCTAATGAAGACTTTTTCTTCAATACCACTGTGGAAAAAAGTCTTAGGTTGTAACAATTATATTTACCACAGTGAAACATGAACTTGTGAAACTCAGTTGCATTATACTCTGTTGCCACTAGTTTCATATCAATGCAATGAGAATCTCAGTTTACTGCAATTTGTGCTTCATGGTCTGTCTTACACGATTTTTGGATCCCTGATGTTGGAGTTTTGTACTTAAGCCAATTCAGGAAGTGACTGCAAGTTTATCATAGGCATAATCTAATGATATTGGCCAAGCCCTAAATACCTCAAGACCCTGGTTATTTTGTGCTTTGATTCTGTCCTATCAGCAGGGACAGAACCAGGAAAAGCTTAGTCTCTCTCCAGTGCTGACTGAAGTTCTCAGAATTGTTTGGAAGTTCTTGGAATTGTTTGGTTTTGTCCAAGATTGCAGCTGGTTAACTGAACAGTCTGCACCAGGGCTGCTACTTCACTAAACAGATTCGACAGTGAGTTATTTGAGCGTCCCAACTTGCTCATGTCATAACTTAGGTAATGAAAGCTCATCTCAAACATCTTGCTTCTTTGAAGAGGAAAACTTGCAAGGAGATAATATATTTGAAGAGGAAAGAGGAGAGGATGAATGATGCACTCCTTTGGAAGAAGAGACAAAATGGTTTCCAATGCATACACTTGAAAGTGAGATAGCAGCCGGTTTCCCACAACAAAATAAAAGGGTTAAGGATTTGCTCAGAATATTAAGCTCTAAACAAAAATTTGCTTGGCAAACATAATATTGCTCCATGGCAGGCATTCAAGGTCATGCTTGATCTTCTTGTTCCATGACCCAAGTAGAAGCATCTTGTGGGAAGCATCAAGAACCCATAGCTTAAACTGTGCAGCTACATAAATGGTAAACAGATATGCAATGTTGTACATTGCCATACAGAGAATCTCAGGTTCTTGCTCTGCTAGTTTCAATTCAAAATCTGGATTGAGTTAAATGCAAAAGAAGCAACTGAATTTTCAAACCAAGGGATGGTATCTGAATAAGTACCAAATCTCTTTGAATTGGTGATCTAGTAAACCCTGGAAACTCTTTACAGCCCTAATTGGAGTGCACAAAGGGGCTGTGGCCATCAAAGAGTTCTTCTGCAAAGAAGACTTTGACTAGAAAGATGGCAGGGCTAGAGCTTGACAATTTGGAACTAGCAACAAACAAAAATCCCAACATAATTTCTTCCAGCTAGAATCATGAAAAGGATTCTTTCAAAAGAATTGCTGGCTAATTGCGATGCCGATCCCTGCGCCGGAGCTTCCTCTGCTTGTGTTTATTCATCTTCTTCTTTCTCTTGCGTTTCACACTGCTGGCTTCTAGAGGCAGGGCATCATCATCATCATCCTCCATGCCAGGCAATAGCATACCATGAGCAGAAACTAGAGTTGTCTCACGACCTTGTTGTATACAAACTCCTGACATCGTAGTAGAATAATGCCAGGGCACCATGAGCAGTCGTGATGGTTCCGCCAACCTTGTATCGTTCATCAGATACGGTGAAGAAGAACACACATCTCTCGGACTCACCTTCAACAGTGAAGCGAACCGATCCCATAAAGCCGTCCCATATTGCTCTCGTCGCGTCTCAGTTTCAGCGGACATTGGCAACCACGTTCTTCTGCAGATTGCTCCTCCTCCTCTTTCTCCTCGTGGTTCGCAAGTCTTTCGTTCTAGCTCCCATCGGGTACAAATCTGCGGCTCCTCCGCGCTTCTCTCTCCGCACACAACCTGTGCATGCTTCTCCACCTGGTGTTTTGCTACCACAGACTTTTCCAGCAACGAGCTGCGCTGTACAAGCAGTCGCAAAGCTCGAGCGGAAGAAGCTGCAAGTCCCCCTCCTCCTCCTCCTCCTCCTCCTCGGGCCGTGCACGAACCCATTTCTGAACCCGCGAAATCTGCTCTTCTCCAATGTAACCCCACAAAACCCTAAATCTGCTCTTCTCCAACGCAA
>Ga0116231_10002496_pt1 | contig 38515 bp, 25 predicted proteins | sample S1TSphgellanicum_2_FD_89695 | JGI IMG/M metagenome (GOLD analysis project Ga0116231, IMG submission 89695) | Host-associated microbial communities from peat moss isolated from Minnesota, USA - S1T2_Fd - Sphagnum magellanicum MG | ecosystem: Host-associated > Plants > Peat moss > Unclassified...
GTAATTTTATTTTGGAATATTTGTGGTTTTTAGATGGGGTTTTTAAAATTAAAAAATTTTCCCCGAAAACCACCCCCCCCCCCCCCCCCCCCAAAACCTACCATTCAACTACAGTAACCTTGTAGGGTGTTTTGTAGTAATTACTTCTGAGGGTGCATCCAAAGGTTTTTTGTTTTTTTTGGATGATGAGCATCTTTGATTGGCCCATCATCAAAAATAGTAATCACATTATGTATATTGTAATATCTTTACCATTTCTGCAACAAACTATTGAATAATTATTTAAATTTAAAATCTTAACTTTGGAACTTGACTTTTTTATTCTGAAATTTTTGACAAGTAATGATTATCCAAAATAATAAAAAATGGTTTACCAATGTTATGGAGTAATCTAGTGTTGGAAGTCACAAGTGTTGTTTCTCAAGTAGACTTCTATTATGAATAGAGAAAAATCAAGTTATTTTTGTATAAAATATTGTTTTGGACCATGCAAGCACTTTGTGGGCCTTGTGGGGGATGGCAAGTGAAGATGTATGGGGAAGGAGCGCAAAGAGATAAAAGTGATTAAAGGTGTTAAAAAACATGTTTGAGGAATGAATTGTTAACGTAATAGTGAAATGTTGATTGCAAAATATTTCAAAACAGTTCAATCACAACAACAATTTAAAGCTAGTGGCATGTGCACATCAATTAGTTTTGAAGGGTTACAATTGGCATGTGCACATCAATTAGTTTTGGAGGGTTACAATTAGGGACATATATGTACTTGCTTATTTTCTCTATGATTAGGTTTTGCCTTCTCATGCCATTATTGTTGAACAAGTTGCACAAATTGTCTTTATTGATATGATCATTCCTACATGGATTCAACAAGGATCTATGGTCTTTGATGGGACAGGAACATAAGGTAGTAACTATATTTAGTGCCCCCAACTATTGTTATTGATGTAATAAGTCATTGGACTTTCTATGCAACTCCTATTATTGATTTATTTGTCTTTTTTATGCCTATTGTCACCATGTATGAAGATGTAGTTTTCATTTTTAAGGTTCTGCTAATGACATGAACATTTTTAGTGGGTCAACAAGAGATATGTCTAATCTTGGTCCTTTTTGTTGCAAGTAATATGGCATCTATTTTGGAAGTAGATGATAACATGGGCCACACCTTCATCTAGGTCAATCCTTTTTCATGAAAAGATGTGACTTGTTGATGTAGGAAAAACTTCTTCTTGTAAATTGCCTATTACATTATTGATTTTTATTGTACTTTTATCTTTTGACTACTAACCAACATCATGCCTAAGTCTTCACGTTGTTTTTCAGAAGCTCAAGATGCAATTTTTTTATATAATTGTTCGTTAAGTTGTTGCTAAGAAGTCTCCTCATGTGGCAACACCTACTCTTAATAATGTTGTAGGAGTCACCACCACTACACCTACTAAATATGTAAATAGTGTTTCGATCGAGTTGCTCCCAATGACCTTGTTCTTCCTTCTCAAACCATGGAGGTAGATATTGTTGTTGTTGCCTTCAAACTTGTAGGACTCACTACTGTAACCCCATCTTCTGAATGTGCTCTTGTTCTTGTTATTATTGCTTATGTATCAATTATTGTTAACAAGTAGGATAATCAACATGATAGCCATAATGACACAAAAAAAATGAAAATAGAAATCCCATTACTATTTGTACCACCAATCCTTGCCCTAAACCAATGGTGCTTGAAATCAAGATGCGGTGACAATTCATGGCAATGTGTGAAAACATGGGTGGAGATAGATTGAGGAAGTATATAGTTGATCACCACAAGGATGTTGGAGCTTTGAGGAAGGTTGGTGGTGTTTCTTCTCAAATGATGGGAATCCCTTTTATAGGACCCTCCATCTTTGTTTACATAGAATTCCATCACGTGGAATTCTATCATTCCAAGCTCATATATGAGTAGAACCCTAATTACCATGCCCCTTACTTAGCCAATCCGCTTCCTTGGATGGCTTATCATGATCTCAAGATAGAGTATTTTGTTGGCATTTTCAATGGACTAGTTTTCTTTTTGAGGCCAAAATGTTTTCTTTGGACAATGGGACTTTTGTCTCTTCTCTCCTCATTGATCCTAATCAATGCTAGACTAAATCGCTTCATTTAACATGTGCATTGAAACATTTACTCACTAAAATGTTTAGTTGAATGATTTTTTTCTATGTTAAGCTCATATCGTGCTAATGGTTATAAACAATCATTTGACATGTATTAAAACTTATGTATGTTAGCTAGATTGGAGCCATTCATAACCATTTTTTCATTACTTGTTCACTGTGCTTATGTGTGTGTCTAGTTCAATTTGTTGCATTGTTTTGGACATGGTGGGTGTTTTATGTTTATTCTAAAACACCACTACCATGATGAAAATTGTTCTGAATTGATTTTGAATACCATTTATATGTATTAGGGCCATAAGATGATTGGATTTTGGCATAGTGATATCAAAGTTTGTTAATGAGTTATGACCTTGCTTAAAACTCTTTAACATGGTTGAATTTGAAAATATGTTCAACCCTTTCACTTTGATCAATAATAGTTTCCTTTGCTTCACTCTCTGAGTTGGGCAAGACTTTCACTATAAGTGCACTAAAAGTTTTCCACAAATGAGATCTAAAATAAGTTAATTTGTTTGTGAATATGACAATTGTGGGTTATTCCTTTGTTGAACTATAGAAGAATGACATCAAAACTTTGCATCACTAGATGAAGGCTTTAAAGATACATCCAACATTTTAAAATAGTTATAATTTTATGAATATGTGATCACTATTTTACAAACGAAAATTGTAAAATTTTTTTCTTGATTTGATTTTGTACTTGAAGTATCATGCGGATTTTAGTCGCCATATCAACTAAGACATAACAAAGAATATAACATTGAAAGGAATCCCATCCAAAAAATATAATCCAAAATTCCATGTTTAAAAGTCCATGTTTAACAATTGTTTTTCCTGCAATAATGTGAACCTAATTCAAAGGAAGGACCTAATAGCTCAATATCCCGTTAAATATTCAAGACATGTTTAATAATTGTTTATTTTGCAACAATATGAACACAATTCAAAGGAGGGACCTAGTAGTTCAATATCCCACTAACATAAAAACTTAAGACATGTTTACTTATTACTTATCTTGAGCAATGTGAACCTGATTCAAAAGAGGGACTTAATAACTCAATATCCCATTAAGTATTCAAGACACATTAGTTATGTCTAGTCCTTCTCTGCATTTCTTTCAGTAAATAATAAAACATGTTTTACTATAGCATGGTTAATGAATCCTAGTAGTTTGAACATGACATACAAGTTACAAGATTAAACTGAGAGTTTTGGAAAAAGGTCACCTTTGGTGGGTCTACTATCTTGATACTTAAGATTTGTGTGCAAGATAAGAGGTTTTAGCAATAATTTATAAAAACCAAGACATACTAATTCATGATTGCATTGGAATAAGTAATTACTCCTTGCATTGGAATAAGAATGCAATTTGGATATCACAAGGCAATTTCCATCTTACTGTGATTTAGAAAGATAGCCACATATTACACCAATTTTGAAGTAATGTTAAATAAGAAAAGTTAGTTTGAAATCATGATTACAATTTACTATGCAATTTCAGCAAAGACTTAACTCAACTTTCATGATCATAAGAATTCTTTGTCACCCATTTAATGTTTTCACACTTATCATATTTTCTCATAATTAGCAACTTCAAATAAAATGTGCTACATTTTTTTAATCGAAATCATGTTATAATTCATTGATGCACCCCCAATTCCTTGATAGACTCAATTATGAGTCCAAAGGTGAAAACAATGAAAGGATAAAGAGTTGGGGTACATTCCCAGACTCATAGCACTTCGAGGGTAGAAGGGCATGTTGGAGTTCCATGATGGGGACTAGGACAAATGACAAGTGGGTCAATTATTCACACGGACCTGCACAAACCAAACAACAAGTTGGTTAGTGCGTAGTTGGAACACTTTTGGTGCACGAATGAACCACAAGCAAACATGGACTCACAAGACTCACCACAATCCGGACTTGAAGGAAACCACCACCTTCCCCCTTATAGTATTCTTTATGCATGGCCACCAGGCCTACACCCAAATGTCATTTTTTCCTGGGATTCCCAAGTTGAGAATCCCAAAATTCTCAAAATTAGGACTCTCGCGGTTTTGGAGGCCCATAACTTTTTGTGCAAACCTTCGATTGAGGTGAGGTTTAAAAAAAAGTTATAGCTTTTGTCAAGAACTTTTCAATGATATATTGCATGTCACCTTCACACAAGTAAATTAGGACAATTATTGACTTTTAGTGGTCGGGAATCAAATTGGTAATTTAACTCCCAACCTTTTTTTTGGCCATAAGTTATGTTTTAAGTACCCAAATGGGTCATGTGAGCCCATTTTAGACATTTATGTTCCAAGAGCTTTCTAATGGTATAAAAAAAAATTTATTCAATGAGTTTTGATTCTTTTAATCGCTTTTTAAATATTCAAAAGTCCATCGAGACTTTAACCCCCAAAGTGGGAGCCCACTAGGGGGTGTGTGAGTTCATTCCCTCACACACTCCTAAGAGCATAAAATGTGACTATCAGGCATTCTTGGCTCGTACCTTTACAAGCCCTTGCTTTGGTCGTGAGCCCAAGGCTATGGTTGCGACATTCATAGTGGCAATATTGATCAACTTGTGCATAACATTCCAAAGAATAAATGATGAACACCTAACACAATATATAAAGTTGGTCACAAAAAAGAAAAAAAATGCACTAAAAATCACTTACACAATAGATGTTTTGCATATTATGGGATAATGTTTTGTTAAATTGTCATAATGAAGATGATTACCAGAAAACACATTTTCCATGGTAGGGTTTCCATATTGTGTGCATGACTAGAGAATTCAAGATTTCTAACTATGAAAAATAATAATAATGGGTGTAGATGTTTGTACAACTTAGCACCCATGTCATTAGATGCATTGCAAAAAAAATTAACCAAGTTAAATAGAACAAGGAAAAGATTGTTGTACTAATCTCCATCCCCCTTTCCCTTTGACCCTTTTCTTCACACCAAACCCCCAACCCCTTCCCCTATACCCCATTAAAAAAAAAACAACCACATTTTTTTTTAACTTTCAAAAATGGTGCATTCAAGTCATTCCTTCTTCAGTTATAGATCTTTACAAGATTCTCAAAATTATGTTGATTCTATAAGAATTATAGATCATGTCCAAAAAAAGGAGAAAACCCAACAATTTTTTTTTTAAGGTTTACCCATTGTTGCAAACACCAAAGACTTTCAACACTTACAAATTGAGCTAATGATGATAATGTGATGCAACTGTTCCAAATTGAAGGAAAGAAGTTTCGAAATGTAATCTTGCTACAAAGGGCCTAAGATCAACAATGGTAGGGTAACAACACCATTGTTGATATTGCTTCCATTTTGCATAGCCACAACCATGGTGGCACACATTATTGTTCCCCTTCCTCCTTCCACATGAACTTTTCCAAAAGTCCCAAAAAGAAATGGAAGTTTTATTGTCCCTAAAACATGCGAAAAATGGAAGTCAAGAAATAAGAAGGAAAATGTAACCCTAATTGTAATATAATGTTCCTCTCTCTCTTGCTTCTAATTCAATAGTAAGATTTCTTTCATGATTATAGCATGGCAAGGATGGAGGCTACGAGGATGCTAACAAGTGGATGGAGTTGGTGCGAATGCCATCAGGTCTAACAACCCCATTATCATTACTTAACACAATTGCACTAAGTTCAAAGCATCGTTGTTGTGGGTGGCTTCTAAAACATCTCCTTGCAAGGATGGAAGAAATAACAAACAAGACACCCACAAAAAAAGTGAAAAAAAACAAACAAACAAAAACATAGAAATAGAGAAAAACATGTGTTTTTGCATTTACCCTTAAACATGAAATAAATGATGAGAGGTATTGTCATCAGATTTTGTGCCTAAAGAACAAGCCAAATATTGTTGTTACATGTTATTCTTTTTGCCCATCGCATTCAACAATGACAACATGTTCACCTAAAAAACAAGATCATAATTGTTTCGAAACGATGACAATGACAATGATCCTCACATCATTTTCAATTCAATCCATGATGATATTACTAAAGTAATCGCCTTATGCAGCCAAAAAAAAAACCCTTGCACTTTTTTTCAATTTTGGTCATGTGTTTCCTACCTTTGTCATTATCGACATTTCATTATAAAGACTATGGCAAAAGACATTGTCAATTGGTGTGACTAGCAATCCTTCTTGTCAATCATGAATTGAATTCTTTGCACTTGTTTTCCATAACACAAGCTCATGACTATCATAACATAACCCATAACTGCTTTGCAACAACCTTGGAATCTCCAAGAATTAACACCTCATACCTCACCACAACGCAACCCCATCAAACCCTAACCAAACAATAAAACTGCAAAATAAAACTAGTGTTTTAAAAAAAACCAACTTTGAACACAAAATTATTCTCTCTTTTAATTTCTCACACTCACACTAACTTTCTATCACGAAGTTTTACTCTCTCATACTAACATTTCCTTTGACACCAATAATCATTTGTTACCAAAAATCTTTATGATTTTTTAAGATGCACTACCATTTTATTTTTCTATTTATGTTACTCAAGAAAAAGTAATAATAAACATTTTAATGAATTTTACTTTTCATGATCACATCTTCTGAAGAATCCATTTTCTTAATAACTTGAAAAGGAAAAACATTGCACTCAAATAACACACTCTTCTGAAAAAATTCATTTTTTGCATAACTAGAGAAGGAAAAAAAATGCACTTAAAAAGCACATTCCTTTGAAGAATTCATTTTTGCATAATTAGAGAGGAAAAAATAATAATAAATACAATTTTAGAGGTACTATTTACAATTATAATTTTGTAATTTTGAAAATATATATATATTTTACATCATTAACATTTTTACACAACATACAAAACTTAAATCATATATATATGATCTCACGATCATTAATGATCTAATTCACTCAAATATCCTTACATATTATAAATTGGATAACTTTAATATTGGAAATGAACATTTTTTATATAAATTGGGTGAATTTTGATTTTTTTTCATTGAAAATCTTTTTTATAAGTTGAAATCATATCTCCAAGTTGATATTTGAAACTTTTTTGTGTCGTAACCTTGGCCTTAGGCTCGCGACAAAGGTAAAAGCTTGCAAAGATGCGAGCCAAGAGTGAGCCTAGGAGTTACATTTCATGCTCTCGAAAGTGCAAGAAAGTGTGAGGGAATGAACCCCCACACTCCCAAATGAGCTCCCACTTTGGAAGTTGTAATCCCAATGGACTCCCAAATTTTTAGAGAGTGATTGTAAGGGTCAACACTCATTGGATTGAAAAGTTCATTATATCATCGAGAAAATGTTGAAACATAGATGTTTAAAATGGGCTCACATGACCCATTTGAGCACTTAAAACATAAATTATGGCCAAAAGAAGAGCTGAGAGTCAAATTGCCAATTTGACTCTCGACCACTAAAAGTCCAAAATCACCCCAATTTCCTTGGATGCAGGTGGCATGCCACATATTGTTGAAAAGCTCTCGACAAGAGCTATAACTTTTCTTTAAACCTCACATTAATCGAAGGTTTACACACAAAGTTATGCGCCTTTAAAATTACAAAAGTCCTAACTTTGAGAAGCCTCAAATGGGAGTCCAGGGACAAAATGACATTTGGGTGCTGGCCTCGTGGCCAAGCATAAAGAATATTATAAGGGGGAAGGTGGTGGATTCCCCCAAGTCCGAGTCGTGGTGAATCTTGTGAGTCCGTGTTTGCCTATGGCTCGTCCGTGCACCAAAAGTGTTCCAATTATGCACTAACCAACTTGTTGTTTGGTTTGTGCAGGTCCATGTGAGTAATTGAATTACTTGTCACTTTTCCTAGTCTTCATCCCGGAGCTCCAACACGCCCCTCTACCCCCAAAGTGCTGCGAGCTAGGGAACATGCCCCAACTCCTTATCCTTTCGTTGTTTTCACATTTAGAATCGTAGTTGAATCTCCCAAGGAATTTGGGGGTGTGTCATTTTGATTCGAATTATCAATAATTGACTCATTTCCACATGTAAATTACACATTTTATTGTTGCCCAACACCAAATATTACGTATATATGCCTATTATTGAGAAAGAACCTTGATTATAAGTTATTTGCCCTTTTTCATTTTTTATTTTTTTTCTGAACATAACAAAGATAATTTCAATCTTATGTTCAATATTTAGGCTTTTTAATGTAATTTTAATCTTTTTAATTTAACTGTAGCTAGAACCAAATTTAGCATGAAATTTGACAATATTTTATCACTAATAAAAAAGGTGAAAACAAAAAAAATTACAATTTCCAAATGGATTATTGGTAACCAAAAACCATTGAAGTCTTAATTACAATTCAAAACCACCCACCCAACAAACATTAGCTAATGTAATTTGTGTTGGCCCTATTTTTTGCATTATTTGTCAGGATTCTAAGCGCCCTTCCAATCTAAATCAAATAGAGGATTTGATTATGTGTTGTAAATATCTTTGAAAAATCCCATAAAATGGATCTAATGAAAATTAGGTTGTTTGATGTGGGGAATTTGGGAGTATAGCCTTTGTTGCCATGCCTTCAGGCAACATACCACTCACTAGACTTGCCCTTCCACCACACATATGAACTTGTTGATAAAATTTTTCACAATTGATAATGATTGGTCATATACATATATTGAATTAAATAAGACCATGACACAATCAATCATGTCTATTGCCATCTTGTTCAAGCAATTCATAGTTTCTTCAGTGTACATGGAGTTGCCTTCCCCTCGTTAAAATTTATGCCAAAATAAAACATTGGGTTCAAACCCATTAATGTGCAAAACTTTACCACTATTTTATGTCAAGTTAGGATATTCAAAGAAGCTATTATAGGACTTTAAGTGCCCCGACTTAGTTCCCACCTTATTCATGGGCCCTTTGTGACCAAAACAACCATGTTTTGGGGTCTTTACTAAGTATACGCTAATTCACCAATTATTAATTTTTTGGCTAGTTCCAGTTCTAATTCATGTTTTGATTGCTAGTCGCCCTAGACTAGTGGTTCAAAATTGTGAGGAAAAAAAAAAAAACCTAACACTATTGAATAACATCAAAATTGGAATAAAAAATTAACATCCAAAGTCTATCTCAAACTAGAATTAAACCCCAAAACCTAGTTTACATACGTTCCAATTCTTCATGTTAAACATTGTTAGAAAAAATTGAATTATTTTAGAAAATAACATGATTATTATTTTTGGCAAAATATACTGTATATAATTTTAAAATTTTGATTTTGCACCCAAAAAAAGAAAAAAGTTGCATTTAGCTTGTTAAATTGTGTGAAAAGCATAGGAAGATTTGTTTTATTAAGCTAAACTCATTAAAAACAAATAAGTCTAAAACAACATATTATCTAAAACTAACATTAAGTAATCTAAACAAAGGTGATTTAAACATGGTTTTTGATGATAATGAAAGTTGGGATGACCACACTATTTTGACATGGGATTATGAAGGAGGAGGTGTTATATATTTTTCAACTAAGGCAAAAGGAAAATATCACGTGGATATTACGTGGTTATCAGAAGATTTGTTGTACAAGGACATCCCCATGACCTTCCATGTCAACATTGAAGGTGTCATGGATGATAAGCATTTTATAGTTTGGAATTACAATGGTGTGAATGTTAAATATCTCCCATGTGCGTTTGACAGTGTACATGTTTTGGATGTCATGAATATGCATGAAGATTTTTTGTATAATGACATCCTTGGGGAACTTCATGTTTACAACACACATGATTATTTTAGCACAATATGATCATAAAAATAATGTCAAAAATAGAAATGCATAATTTTTTTATGAATGTACAAATGTACAAATGCACATTTCTATAAATAAAGTATAGTGGTATTCCCAGACTTTGAGAAAGGGTGAAAGTATAATACATTGTCCATAAAATGTTGTCAAGGTAGTTTTTACAAGATTTTGAAATTTGTAATTGGCCATGTAATTGAATAGAAACGATTGAGCTAATAAAAGACTCAACATTACAATGATATATATAATCACATTGTATGAATTTTAAAAATAATTTTTGGATTGTCACAACAAAACGGACTTTTTAAAAAGTATCCAAAAACTTATAACAATCCATAATCAATGGATATATGAACTTCATGGACCTTCATATAATGTTTTTGATTGAATAAAAGATTCAATGATAATATGGTGTCATAACATTAATATTAGAGAAGACTTTTTGAGAGGATTTTGATAAACAATTTTTTCTATGCACTTTGAATTATGGTTTTCTCCCATTAAGTCCTTTCTTTAATGGAAGTAAATTTAAGAGCTCATATTTCAAATTTAAGTTCTCCATAAGGTAAACTAGGGTTGGATTTTTTTTTATAATGAACTTTTTATGATAACTTGCAAAATGACTTGTGTGATTCAAGGTATCTTGCCTTCACACTGCTTTTGTGGTGTTAATTTAAGCAATTATGGACTTCCATACGTGCTTTAAATTGTTACACCTAATGTGGTTTCACCTGAAAATGAACCATATTTTTATTTTCCAAAAAAAATTATTTGAAGAATTGTGAAATTATTTTGAATGATTTTTCATAAACTTAGGCCACTTTCTATAAGTCGTTATCATCAATTTGGCCATGCTTGAAAAGGTCAAATTCCTTATCGTTTGACATTCATCACATGTGACCTATGGTTCAGGATGTGAAAAACTAATCTTAAACCCAAATTAAAGGTTGGAGGTTCCATTAAATTCAAAATACACAATTATAACCCAAATTAAAGGTTCCATTAAATTTTTAAATAATTTCATAGATTTATAAAAGGTTATATTCAAAAACCAGAAACTAGGTAGCATTGGTCATAACTCACAACCTTAGAAGTGTTAAGAAGTATGAAACCATTGCTTTCGTCATGAATAACAATGTCAAGTTGCCACAGCCCTCCCATTGATCCATAATCTTCTAACCATGGGCACAGTTAAACATATAATAACATGTTTAAACTCTTGGGCAAACCATTTTACGAACAACAACATTTTGAATTTTTGTCACATTTCCAAAAGTAATAGGAAGACTATATCCCAATGTTGGTTAGCACTCATGAGATTATAACCAACATATAAAATCAATAGCCTATTTGAACTAAAACAAGCTTATGAAGGTAAGCTTCATTTCATCTTAGAAGGTCCTTATACAAATAAACAAAGCATCTAAGCACAAGGTGTTAAAGAGGGTAATAAATACATAATTCCTATTTTATATTATAGTTTAATTTTGGACTAAAAAATTTATCATGAAAATAATATTAATAAAATTTTCTCATTCATATCTATTCATGTCTAAGTTCAAAACTTTAATCCAATCATGAAAGTATGAAAAAAACATCCAAAAAAAAAAATTGGCTATGGAATTGAAGCTTTTCCAAAAAAAATCTACTCTTGTTTCATATTCTCATCAAAACTCCATGGTCTACAATGAATATTCCCATCTTCTAAAAATGGTAAACTTAAAATAATCCTATAATCAATTCAAATTCAAATGATGATAAAAACTATATAAACTAGCTAATAAATCGTAAAAAAGTAACTAGGTAAATAAATTTTAACTAACTAAATGTTTACAATAAGTAATTACTCCTTTAACATTTCCCCACATGTATTTTGAATTATGTTTCGAAATTTTGAATCAAAGTATATTAAAAAAGTTAAATTTGATGTATTTCCTAATCTTGTGGGTCAAAAATTTGATACGGATCTTGCTATACTATAGTCTAATCCATTTGTATTATAGTTTGATCTATCTATGCCTCTTGTATTTCAAATTGAATCAAAGGTTGATTCTTTGTTGTGTTCAAAATCTGTTATTATATTTCTTATACCTCTATTGGTAACTATGCATTTATTTGTTGATCTATTGTTGTCTACTCATGGAACTACAATTCTGATGTGACTTGTATCTGTTGTTATAACTATAGATCTGAAGTGATATGAGTCTATTCCTATTTTGTAGCTTTGATGCTGGATTAATCTAATCTTCATGTACTTTTTCAAATTTGTGTTCCCTAGTTTATATTTACTCTCCTATTTTTGTGGTTGCACAACCATATTCCTAGGAATTAACCTCTTGGGGAACATATTCTAATGGTTATGGATTTTTTTTTAATGCATATTTCATACCATCAGTTTCCTTTTAGAACTATCTTTTCCTCCTCTAAGGTCTATTAGTTCCTACTTTGTTGTTCTTGCCTCTAATGGTCCTACACCATCAGTCAATCTTCTTTTTTTCCTCATTAAAGGTTTTTAATTTTTGAAATGGAAACCAATTCTGAAACAAAACTTACAGGACAATAGTAGAATGGCATACATCCTTCTTGGGCTCTCTCTTAGCAATTACCTCAATCATGTTTTTTTGATGTTTTTCCCATTTGATACTCTTTGACCAATTGAAAATATATGATAACGGCCTAATTAACAAATTCTCCATGATCTACTTTGGAGATCATCATGGCAGATTTGTTGTTAAAGTATTACACCTTATCTTTCTGATAGATAATGGGCAAAATTGTAGCAATCCTATTGACATACTTTGGTTTTATTTTTTAACAACCCATCCTTCATTGGTGTTATAAGTATATGGAACCTTGTTAGCTATGTTTGCTAGAAATATTTTAGCATTTGACATTTTTGCCTAATCCGTTTTTGTTTCACATGTATGGTAGATTAAAAAACTTCTATTAGCAGATGTTTATCTATAATTTTATGTTCTTCTTCCATTGTAACTTTGATTATGTTGTGCTCAAATTCTAGTTTCCAATTGTTCAAAAATTCAACCAAAATATTATGATGGGGAGTCTTCCATTCAACCTCAAATAGACCTACCAAACCAGCTATGTTTACCCATTTTCTCTCCTCTTCTCCAAAACTTATCTAGAGCATAATGATTTTTAGATTATTATTATAACTCTGCTTTGTAAGAATAAAATTATACCTAACCTCATAAACTTGTTGAGTTTGGACCTTTTTACCTTGGAGATTAGTAACCATTTCTTGTCGAGTTCTTCTCTTACTATGCATTCTATTTAAAATTCAAACCTTCTTTGGAATATGCTCCTATGTAGACTCCTCTTGTTGTAATGGTCCTTTTTGGTTTTTTTGCAAATCGTCCCACTCTTGTTCCTCTTTTGTGTCAAAAATGAAAATTGGACCAACCTATTCACTTGTGCTAATCTCTCTTCTAGGCTTTCTAAAACTATATTTTCTCAAAGTTTCTTTATAAGTTTTGTTGTACTTTTTAATCACTTCAAAACCTTTTCAAACTTAGACAATGGAAAAGATCTTTGAAAAAAAATAAATAAACAAGAGATGGAAATGGCGGACCTCTCTTTGGAGACCTAGATTACAAAGGCAAAATGTTGGAAATTTTATTATGTTTTCTTTGTCTTTCTTGCTTTTCTTCTCTCAAATAGTCTCTCTTTAGATTGTTTGTGCAACTTCTCAACAAAGCTTTCTTTTGTGTTCATTTTGGAGATAGAAAATGATAGAAATTTATTTGTAGAAAACGAAAACAAATAGTCACTCTGTTATTTACCAATTGCAAAAACACCATCACCTCTTTTAATATAATGATGTTTCACTTTTTGCTTTAGGGTTAGTGTTTTAATGATTTGTCATTTTTTCCTATTTTTTGACACTTGTTGACTTTTGTTTGAATTCATGCTAACAACAATATGGGCTATAATTAATGCATGCTGACATAATAACTCTACAAATATGGTAGTGGGTTCTTTTAATAAAACTTTATTTCTAATGACATGGTGTTGTTTACATTACTAATTTCTTTTGTCATGTGCTGAGTCATCAGATCAACAAAATTTTGTTAGGATATTACAAACATATTTGACCCATAATTTATTGGTTGTGAAATTGTGTAATCATGGTTTTTGAGTAGTATCATAATTTGTTGAGTCATTAGATTCACTAAGGCTTCTTTTGATGTGACTATCTAATCAATATTTATTATTTTATTTTATTTTCTTCTAAATCTTCATTAGATTTTTTTTCTATGGTTAGAATGTATAGATCTTAAGGAAGTCTGATTCTTTGAACTTTGAATCCTTTTCAATGTTTGGTCCACATATTTATACAGTTTCAACTTATTAACATTGACCAAAAATTGGGTTTGGTTCAAAATTATTTAACAAAAACATATAGAACTATGTTATTGGGTAAGTAATATTATACCTTGAATGGGCCAAACCATCTTTTCTTATATTTTCCCAAATGTGTTTTTTCTCCTTTGGGAAACCAGAGAAGATAATTTCCAAATTAGAACTTATACTATGTATGTTTTTATCGACTCCACATAAATTTGTTCCATTGGTTTTCTCCAACATTGTTTTAAACTTCCAATCTATTATCCTGTAACTTCTCCAGTTTTGTAATCCTGGCAGTTAATACTCTAATGGGTTCTACATCTTCGTGGTCTCCACTAATAGCTAGTAGAACATATTCTATTGGTATTAGAGGATGTAGACCATAGACTAACTAGTAAGGTGTGTATCATGTTACCACCTTGTAAGTTGTTTTGTATGAAAACAAAATTGTGGGCAAATGTTCATCCCAATATGTTCTCTTTTCATTAACACTTGGTCAATAATCTGCCAATAACTTTGTTAGTAGATTATGCTTGTCCATTTCCATGTGGGTAATAAGTTATAAAACTAACATGCTTTAATAAAAATTGTTATGTTAGATGTTTAACTATATCATTGATGAAATGTATTCCTTGATTTGTAACTATAGTTAGAGGACATCCAAATTTGGTTAAAATATACTCTTATAAAAATCTAACTATAACTACTATAGTATTGGTTTTGAGTGCCTTTACCTCTACCCACTTGGTTGCATAATTTGTAGTTACCAAAATGTATATGTTTCATGTTAGTCTTCCTTATGGTTTAATTAGACTTATAAAATTTAAACCCCACTTCATAAAAGGTTTATTTCGAAGTGTTGTTATTAGTTTGGCCAAACTTTTTGTTTTTTGTCTTCCAATTCTCTGACAACTATCACAACTTCTACAAAATTCATGGGTATCTTTGAATAAAGTTGGCCACCAATAACCTACATCTAGAATTTTCTTTGCAACAATATTTACAGCAAAATGTCCTTTTGCCACTCCTTCATGTAGCTCCTTAAGAACAATATGTACTTATGAGAAAGTCAAACATTTGCGTAATCTATTGTTTTGTCCCACTTTGTACATTTTTCCTTCTTTCAAAGCAAAAGGTTATGCCTTTTTGGTTAATTTTTATTTTTGAGCTAAGTTTAGAGTTTTTAGCATCTGAATTGTTTTTAAATACTTCTTCACCTCCTACATCCATATAGGTTTTACATAAAATAGTGATGCATCTATAGTCTAATTTGGGACTCCCAATGTTTTTGAACTATCTAGTAATCTAGACAAAACATTAATTACCACATGTGTTCTACCAGGCTTGTAGATTACTGTGAATTCATATTCAAAAAATAATAACAACCATTTGGCTATCCTTTTAGACACCTGTGGTTTATTGACCATATATATGAGAGCCATGTGGTTTACATAAAAGACAAATTTATTTCCCAACAAAAAATGTCCAAACTTATGCAAAACACAAACCATAGCTAAGGCTTCTATTTCTATAGTAATATAATTATGCTTTGTTTTAATTAACAGTTTAGAAGCATATACTATATAGGTTGGTCATATTTACCAACTGCGTTATGTGCTAACATTGCACCTACTGCTAATAAAGATGTATCTATGTGCACATGGAACTCTAATTACTAATTTGGAGGTATTAGAATTAGTGCTTCCATATATCTTTGTTTAATATAATCCCATGCTTCTTGAGATTTTGTGGTCCACATAAAGGGTTTTGTCTTCCTCATCAACTTTCTGATTGGTGCCATGATAAAGTCAAAGTTCTTGATGAAACATCTATAAAATTGAGCCATATTGTTAAAGACCTAAATCTATTGTGGGTTTGTAGGTACTAACATATTAACAATTGCTTGAACCTTTTAGGGTCTGGTATTTTTCCTTCCTTCGAAACTATGAACCCTAAAGTCAGTCCTTAAAATATCGTAAAAGCACATTTTTTTGGGCTAAGACTAATTTTGTATTTTTTGCATTTTTGAAAACAAAGTTTGAGCTTCATCATATGACTTTCCATATCACTTTAAATGATGAAATCGTCTAAAAATATCTTCATGAATTGGTTTAAGCACTTTTTGAAAGCTTTTTTGACTATTCTTTGGGCCCATTTTTTACACCAAATGGCATCACCATCCAAACAAAAGCTCCCCAGTTTGTTACAAAAATTGTTTTATATTTATTTTCAGGGGCTATGGAAATTTAATGGTATCTTGAATATCCATCTAAAAATGAATAGGCTTCATATCCTACTATAATGTTTATTACTTCATTAGAAAATGGTAAAGGATAAGGATTTTTTTTGGTTGCCTTGTTCAACTTCTTGAAATCTACATACATTTTTTTGTTTTCCATTCTTCTTAGGTACTACCACTATAGGTGATAACCATGTAGCCTCTTTTATTTGTTGAATAAATCATGCTACTAATAGTTTGTCAATATCTTGTTTGACAACTATAGTAGAATTAAAGTTCAATTTGCACCTTGTTTGATGTGTTGGTGGTATTGAGGTGTTTAGTATAATTATGTGTCGAACCAAGTCTGGAGGTATGCCTTTCAAATCCTTATAAGTTTAAGTAAACACATCCTTGAACTATTTGAATAAAATATGAAGCGCTTCAATTTTCTCCTTTGTTAATTATGCATTAACTTTGATGCATTGTGGATTTGCTTATGTGCTAAGATTCAGCTTTATAAGTTGTTGTTCTTCGGTCAAAGTCCAACTTGTTATCTAAAGATTTTGTACTTGAATTTTGGTTGTTGTCTCATCCATTTCAATATCAGCTTGGCTATGATGATGATAGGCCTTTAGATACACCTTATCTTCTAGTGATATCTTTGGTTTGACATTAAATTTTTCTATTTTTGTTGTTGGAGCCACCAGTTTTATTGCTCCTTAATATGATATCCCTTGTTTTGGTTCAATATCTCCATTGATTTTAATCTTTGAAAGTCCAAAACTTAGCAATGAAATTGTTTCACCTAAAAAATGATTGTGCCAATGGAGAACATTTATGGTTTTGTTTCAAATATCAGATCTTCCTCCTCCTTTGTTAAACTTTCCATCAAGTCATAACAAATAAGTACTTGGGCCCTCTATATTATGTTATTAGTTTATTGTTAATTGATATTGTTCTGATTATTCCATTGCTTTGAACAATAATCACATTGTTCCCCTAGTCATGTGTAACCTTTGCATCTCTAAGCCAAAATATTCCTAACAACATGGAATAACTAAAGTTTACCACATTATTTTGCAAAACAGAAAATGTGGTTATATAGGGTATGCCATGTATGTGAATAGGACAATTTGTATAGTACATTCTTGTTTTCTTTATAATTGTATGAGGTTTTTAAATTAATATCATCTTACTATTATGTGATATTATTATTTATTGCCTCAACTTCAAAAATTCTTTATAAACCATTGTTTATTAGGTTCTAATTATCATAATCACCTAACATTGGTTTTTAGGGTCCAAGCATGATTGGGATACTGCATTTGAACCTTAAGGACTCACTCGAAGGATTCCCATATTCACCTTTTTTTTCATTTTTCTCATGACCAATTTTACATTTCACCATTTTTCTCATGTCAAATGAAATAATTTTGTTCCAAATTTTATATAGGCCTCTAAAGTTTTTTTTTTTTTGGGTTCATTTATGAAAGTGAGAATAGGAAAATTTATCTAATGCGGACCATGTTCTATCAATGGCCCAAAAATCTTAGAATTCTTTTTTTTTTAACATTACAATAAAGCATTTGATTTTTTTCACATCCATACATTTTATACACATTAACACATAAGGTGTTTGTGGTAAAAATATTGGGCCAAAAAGTTTTGTTTAAACATTCCTTATGAATCCTTGAACTTTCTTTTTTTTCTCATAAGATGAAGTCCTAGATTTTTTTCAAAGACTTGGTAGGATTCCTTAAACTTGTTCAAATTTAACATTCTATGCATGTAGAATAGTACCTTTATGATGTATCCATCTATGAATAAAATCAAACTTTCAATATGAATGTGTCATTAAGTTTCAACAACATATTTAAGTGAAGGGGTCTTGTGAAATAAAATGGGATAGTTTTTTTGGGTATTTCAACCATGCTTTAACCTTTTAAAAGACCTTTTTTACCATTTTAATCCCTAACCAAGACAAAATGGAAAGGTTTTGTTGATTTACCAAACTTAAAACAAATGCCAAAACCTTCTATCTATAAGACCATTTTGCAAAATCCACATGACCACTTGATAAATACACATGAACATTATACAAATCCACATGAAAACCATTACAATATGGAGCATGCTAGGTATAAGCTATTGTGCCAAATACAATTCACCCAAATAACTTACATGCACCTCATTATGCATAACTAATAAATTTTATAATATTTAAAGTGTTGGGAAAAATATTTTAATGTATTTGAATGACATATTATTTCAATGAATATCCATCATAAAAAAAACTTGTTATTTAAGAATGAGAAGGACCTTATGTCTATTTATGAACATAAGGTTCTTATGAGTCTTACATAATAGGTGTAAGATCCTACTTTAAATTCATTTTATAAAAAAAAAGTGCATTTGCCATTATTAATACAAAATTTGCCTTCATAAAAAAAGGCATATTTAGGCCATTTTTTGAAATGTGCTTCTCTTTGGTGTGTCATTTTTTAGTGTGATATCTTGAAGGTGATTGCTTGTATCATGGGGAAAAAATAAAAAAATAAAAACATCTTTACATAAAATAAGGCTTTTAGGGTCAATTGTTGCCAATATTTCCTCCCCCAAATGTGAACTCTTTAAGCTTGAATCACACATAATGTCAAGTCACTGTAATTCAATGTTACCACTAGCAATTTTATTCTTAAGTTCATACATAAATTGTTACAAAACGTTAAAAATGATGTGTCATCCTAAATGGTAGGTAATGTTAGTTTTATGTTAAGTAAATGTTAAACAAAAGTTAAATATAACATCTTTCAAAAATGAAGATTTTGCATGAAACGTCCAATGTCATTTTGTGATTCTTAAGGGAGTTTTATTTCAATGCTAGATAGCCCTTCAACTTAAAATTTGTTCCCTTCTTTATTCCTTTCACATTTCGTTCCATTCAAACACACTTACCTTTTCCTTTTATTTTATATGTTTGATCAACCCTATCTTGTTTTTGTTCGTTCAAGACTACCCATGTTCAAGAACAACCACAAATCCACAAAATTATATTGGAATCTTAAAAAAACACACAAGACCATTGTATCCAATTACAACAATATGCAATTTAAATAATGTAAGCACTTCAAAAACCAAATTTCCTTGATTTTCGTCTTCAATGTGCCTTGTCAAGAAACATATTGTTTATCTAAGTCCTTTGTTTTTAATAAATATTATCTACAAAACCATACAAGACGTAAGCAAGTCCTATTTTTGAATATAACATATGTTTATTAAACAAGTGATTTGAATGAATTATTCAATCATCAAGTTTTTTTTGGCAAATTGAATAAAATAAAATCCTACTTTGTCTTTTAAATGTCTTGTTTAAGAACACACCCACCAATGACAAAAGTACAAGTCCACAAAAAAAAGAAAAAATGTAAATGCAAGAAGGTCCAAAGTTCACATTATAAAGTTGGGCTGCAAAAGACCATGTTAGCCTATTTAGGAACATAATGAAGTTTTGGCTTCTATTAAAGCTAAAAAAGAAAATCACCTCACAAACCTTAATAAAGTTGATGGATGAAATTAATTTAAAACTACATTAGCAAGATTTTTTGAAAATTTTGTGATGAATGTAAACTATTCAATTCACATAAGGAATGGCCCATTATGCAAGGACAAATTATCACATTCCATATTTTGAAACTTTACAAAAATCTACAACTACATGGTAGGTACCAAACAAAACGAGGATATTGTGATCCACGAACATTATAGACAAAATTTCTCTCAACTTGCCAAAGAATTTTGGGTGAGGCTTGTATGACATGCTTATGGAGTTCCTTAACACAAGACCCAAATTCAAACCACCCATATGAAGGACCTCATGGACCATGCAAATCATGTCTACAAGTCATCAAGCTTCACCATGGGTGAAACCATCTACACAAACAATGATTCAAGAATTGTAAATGAAAAATGACTATAAAATTATAATATTAATAATGAAGAGTCTTGGATGCATAAAAAATCACCAACTACATTGGTTCAACTTCATGTAGATACAAGTCTTGCAAAATTAATTCATGAAGTGGCAAATGTTACCATAGTTTTCATTTAGCCAATAATAATCACAGTTCCCATTCAACATGATCCCATCCTAAATACTAATCATTTGAAAATCAATTATGTCACAAAAACAATTCATGTAATTGCTCAAATTGTTAAAGTCATTGGGGTGAAAAGGATTTACTATTTTGGCCTTTAATGTGACTCATTGCCTAAATATTTTGTTCAAGTAGTTGGAATGTGCAATTACTTGTCATGTGAATTTACCTTAAACTTAATTTTTTTGAAAAAAATGACTGATGTTTGCTTTTTCTTTAAACTTTAACAAATTATACAATAAACATGTGAATGCATCAAGTAATAACATAACATGTAGATCTAATTTGTGCATTAACTCTTTGAAAGTCTTTTTTCAATATCCCAAAAGAATTTTCAATTACATAACAACCTTCCTATGTTTCCCATTGTAAAACAAATTTAAAATCATATGCTACACATTTTCTTTGAAGGGTGTCATGATCCAATTAATAAAAGGTTGACCTTTGTCACCCAACAATTAAGGAGGAATCCCATTTATTCCTTTATTAACATCAAACAAACCTTGTTCAATCAAACATGGCTATACAAACGAGACTTATGCAACATTTTGGAATCATTCACATCTCCCAATAGATCGACCATATTATCGAGATTTTTTTGGACTAAAAATTTATAATAATTAGCACAATAATTGAATATAATCCCCTTGCCACACAATCTAATGGTTAAAAAATCTTCAATGTAAGGGGTGAAATGTTTAAAAATCATGATGTGTGTGCCATTAATAGCACCCTATATGTTTAACAACATGCATTATTGCTAAAAATCAATCATCATAATGTGCAATTTTATTCTTAATGGCCAAAATATGAGCTTTTTGAATACAACATTCACAACATTACCAAGTTCATGCAACATTAGTGACATTGAGGATTTCTCAAATGCAAAAAATTCAGTACGACATAAAAACATTAGCAACATGGGCCAATTTTTAAATAACACAAGACACTTGGATTTTGAAAAGGATTGCATTTTTATACCATGTGCAATGTTTCAACAATTTTTAAAAATAATTTGACAATAATCATAAACATAATACATATTTCATCATAATGAAATTATTAACCTATCTATTTATCGTCATATTTGGTGACAGAAGACCATGAGAACCATGTGGTACATGAAAGTGACAAAACTTGCAAAACGATTGAAACTCAATGCTAAATTTCAAAACAAATGGTGTCTTCAAACTACAACTTTTAAAAAATGTTACCAAATGGGACATGCAACCTCATTTTCTTGTAGCTCTTGAGAATATATTTTCAATGTCATATCAAGTTTTTGATTTGGACATCATTTCTCATTATGAATGTGTGAGTGCCTATGTAAATTCATTTTTGAAATGATTGATGTTATTTTAAAATGAAAACATTACCTATTCATAAGCAAGTTGGTGAATTTTTTTTATAATGACAAATAATCAAAATTGATATATGGGGGATTTTTTTGAATTCTTTGTATGTTTGTCCATGGATGAGTTAAAAAACGATTTAAAAAATAACTACCTCATTTTCAAGCCTAAATACTTCATTTCTTTGTTAATCACCACTTCCATTTCGTGTTAACTTTCTTAATAACTATGTTTCACCTTTCCTAATTGCTACTTTCATTTTATAACTACCTCAAACTTTTTCTTGATCCCCCAAAAATGATATCAAAAAAATTTAACATGTGTCTTTTCATGTCCATGAAATGTATATTAATTTAAATTAAATTAGACATTGACATAATTAATGATGAATTATTGAAAAAATATGAAACATAAGAAGAAGAAAAAAGTTGATCATCATTTGTAATGCGTAACAACACATAGCTCAAATTGAGCAATAAATTAATAATAGATGAATATAAGAATCATGATAGAAGAAAAAACTTGATTAAAAACATTGGAGCATGAGGAATAGGGTGGAAAAACATGCTTGAATTTGCATGATAGAAATTTGAATTGCGACTTCATGTAAGTTTGTGTGCCCATTTTTTGTGTTTGCATTTTAAAATTGATGTTTGTGTTAAAATGTTGAAATGTGGAATGTTATTTTACCATTTCATGAAAATCTAACATCCACATTAACATTCTTCTAATTTTGGGCGAATGCATACCTTTAATGCAAATCATGAATATGAAATCATACATCTTTTGACGAAATCAAAATTTCATGCAAAAGAAAGCCTTCGATGTTTTGGAGCTTTCCATGAAAATATGTACCTTATATCCATCTCATTCATATCATTTCTAATGCACATCATAAGGAGAACTAAACATGAAACAAAATCTTTAACTAATACCATGGTGGGCCTATGACACTTGTGGCAAAACCCTATGACATGAGACTATATACCTAGAATTTATTGATATTCTCATTTTGTTTTCACTTGTATCTTTTTCCTTGCTTAAAGGTTTTGATTTGATAACTTTGAACTCATGTGTATTTTTTGATTTTAAGTGAATGATTGGTTGTAGATGAACAAATGATGTAAGATACATCCAATCAGGATGAATGTAAAAAAAATGATAGATGCATGTAAAGGAATTGAAATGGATGACGATGAATTCAAATCGCACCCAACCATGAGCCTAGTAGTTTGACCATCTGGGTCATGGCTGACCGCCTGATGTCGCATGAGGTATAGAATATTTTTGGTCCGGGCGGGCTTGCTAAGCTAGCTAGCACGATAAGTTGTGGTCACACTGCCCGGATCGCCAATCTTATTAATGGACAGAGATTGTTTTCACGACACGTGGTAGAAGAGGAAAATTCCACGTTGATAATGCCACGTGCGTTCTACTCCTGGGGCGGAGGAAGCTCTGTCGGGCAGGCAGTGCTGCGCTTTGAAAAAGGCTGCAGTCTGGCAATTGGCGCCATACTCGGGGGTGACATGGAAAGTGGCCTTGCCCGTTACATTAGGCAGGTGTGTAGTTTGTTTTTAGGGTTGTCGGGGCTGGCGAGTTGGCTCCTCAAGCATCGGCCCGGAGTTTTGGCACCGCCCTAGCCGGCCTCCTCCCTCAACCCTGTGTACTTCTTCTTCTTCCGTCTTGTTTCCTCGCTCGCTCGACTTAGGACCCCGGCTTTTCCTCCTCCAATGTAAGCTTACTTGTCGTGTATGGGTGCTTGTGAAATCAAACTTGCACACCTCAGTAGTGACCGTTCTTGCCTCGCATGAGCTTTGCGGCTCCAGTGCTGTTCTTCTGTCCCAACTGTGCCTGTTGTTATAACATCAGTAGGGTGTGCAGTGCAGCAAACTTCTTGGAAGGGGTATGACGGGAGTGCACACGACTCGAGATAGGATTGCAAGGTAGGGGTCGCGGCTGTTTTCCGTATTTGGGGAAAGCGTCTTTTTTTTTTTTCCTGGGTGTGTTTTTCCTCTGCCTCTGAACAGAAGAGAGAGTGTGATTGAGAGATAAGTAGGGGAAAAAGGGGGATTGATTGAAAGAAGGGAAGCGACAGTGGAACCCCAGTATGCGAGGAGGAGGAGAAGTAATTTTCTGAGGACAGATTTTGAAACTCCGGTATAATTCTTTTTGAAGCAATAGTAAATTTGCATCATCTGTTGGAAGCGACTTACTTCCGGACGAGGGGGAGTGAGGTCGACAGACTTGGAGAGCTTGTGAGCCAGGCTTTTGGGGGGAGGGTGTTATGTATTCTTAAAGGAATTGTAGAGCGGAGAAGCCACTCGCTCTCCTTCAGTTGGAACCCAGCCGCAGAAGATTGGGAGGTGGGTTGGTTTCCCACTTAGTCACAGTCGCAGAATGTGAGGCACAATTGAGTTCTAAATCAGGGACAACAGGTTAAAGGGGATGCCAGAAAGCTTTCCGAAGCTCCTGTAATCATCACAGTCTGACGGAGAGCCAAGAAAGCTTAAGAAAGAGAGGTAAAGCAGTTGCTGCACATGGGATGCACAAGGCATGCAATAAATTGAGGTGTGTAGAAAGTGAGAAGGTGAATGGGATTTTTATTTCATGTGGTGGGTGTGTAGAAAACAGAAGGTAAGATATTGAGAGAGGAACAGAAGTGGAGAGGGTCTAAGAGACATGCAGAGATGGTTGATAGTGACATGATGAATCTCTTCTATGAATCTGAAGAAGCAAGATGCAGCTCACAGGGAACGGTTGGGGGACCATAGTATGTTGCAATTGGATATAACATCTGTTTCACAAAGTTTGTAGTAGGTCAGCCAAGAAGAAAATAGTACATGATGGTACAGACTTTTGGTCATGACATCTTTTGAGGAATTTGGCATGTGTTTCTACAGAATCTTTTACGGAGCTTGGTGTATTGTGGCAAAATTTGTTCCTTTGAAGACAGGAGGAGACATCATATCAGATATCCTACTTGACTGGAGACAGTGAATGCTTTTGCAGAAGATTGTCACAAGCATTTGTTGAGAAGTACAAAGCCTATGGCAGCTGTGCAAATGCACGAAAATTGGAATGCAAAGTGCATTCCAAGGAGATCATTCTGAAGGTGAAGCAAACACTGTAGCATAGTCAACAATATTGGCAGAAGGGTAGAAGTGGGGCTGTCCCATGACACAAGCTTAAACAATACATGTATCTTGACCAAGTGATTCTTTGTGTGCTGTTAAATTTGATGTTGTTGAGTTGATCCATTTCAATTATGGTGAGAAGGAGAGGAGAATGCTGGAAAGTAGCAATCCAGGCTTGGTAATGCAACCAGCCATCGGTATTTTGGATGAATGATGCCATGGCGGAGGGACAAACTAGTGCAGTTGAACCAGAGAAGCAGGTTTCTTCTCTCTTCACTCAGACCACAGAAGAGGAAGCAAGACTTGCAGTTGCAGCAGCAGCAGCAGTTCGGCCTCGGCCATCCATTGTTGTCTCTGCCAGGAACCTGCAAAGCCCCACAAGTTTTTATAAGTGGAGAAGGCAGCTGCAGAAAGCTCTGAAATGGCCTGTCAATCATCGGGATCAAGCTCAGAGAAATCTGTTTAATCCTGAGGTGCTGACTCAGCAGAAACGGCAGTGGAGTGAGCTACAGATTCAAGCATTGGTGATCTCTCCTTCCTTTTCCGGTGGCACCCCTTTCGAATCTGATGCAGTTCTATTCTGATTTTCCTCACCTATTCAAGTATGTGGGCAGGTCTTGATTTGCATGGACTTTTTGGGCAGTTATTGAGCAGGACTTAGTTGTGTTGTGTTGTAATGATCTTCATTATCATGCCATTGATGCTAGTTCAGATCAGCCATTTGTGATCTGAGAAGAAAAGTGTCCGGCTCCAGTTGCTAGCAAGCTTGAGTGTTATGCACCAGAAATATACATTCCAGGTGTTCTATTGGACCTGGAGATGTAATGAGCTTGAATTTAGGGCACCAGGGGTGCAGTAAGATCCTCAACAAGGTTTCTCTACTCTAGATATGCATCACTGTGAAAGCCCTGAATTTATAACCAGATTAGTATATTTGTCTAGACCCACTATCAGGAGTTCATGAAGTCTGTGGTGGAGATAATGCAGCTAACCACTGCTATTCATGATGAAGGTGATGGTCTAATACATTGTGAGTGATATGACACTCATTTGTGTCTTGTTTGTTTTGGTCTAGCCTGGACTGACATAGCTGTTACCTTGGATTTGTTTATGTGGAGTGTTATGTGCAATGTCATTGACCTCAGCATTGGTTCACTAAAGCTGATATGTTGTGGTTCTAGGATCCTTTCACCTGTCTCAGGAATTCATCAAATGAGCTGTAGAAGCAGGTTATTTTTTGTCTGGTCTGAGTGCAAGTTGCAAATAGGTAAGTGGTCACATAAGGAGCTCAAGTAACTTCTAAAGTAGATGCATGAATCTGATGGTGGAGATTCTGCATGTGCAGGAGCGAAAGCAGCAAAAGAAGGAACCAGTGTCCATATTTGAGCATTTTGTAGTGGTGGGTTTGCACCCTAATTCCAACGTTGCTGCCACAGAGGCTGCATTTGCCAAGAAGAAGACATGGCAGCGTAATGTGGAGAAGGCAGAGCACTTGAGTGGAGAGGTCCTGAAGTTTAAAGGCCCCCCTGTTCCTGCTTTGGAGGCACAGGTAATCTTTCTTATTTGCAACCTTCAACAGTAAAGCTGATTGTTTCAGCTGGTCAATGCCAAGGTGAGTTTGTCAAGTGGACATGCTTAATTAGTGGTGCATGTTTGGTAGATGCACCAATAGAAATGAGAATTACTGAAGTTCTTTCCAACTTTGCATCTTCTCATCATGGTGAGTTCCTGATATTGGATCACTAAAATTGTTTTCTCTATCTTCTCCTTTTATTGCAGTTGTTATTCAAGTATCCCCTTGGCAAAGGATTGCCTTTAAAGACTAAAGAGTTACCAGACTTTTGCTTTCCTAGTGGAGTGGAGGTAATTGGGTTACATGTTCTTTTGTCTTTTACCTTGATCTATGGCACTTGTGTTCTGCATTTTCTGTCAAAATGTCTTCCTGCTATCTCCTGATTTTAACTAGCTCAGCAATCTTGGAGGGACCTCCCATAGATCTGGACATGGCTTAAGTTGGTCAAGAGCAGAAACACCTGTTCTTGGTGCAGCTTACATGAGTCCAAGGGTTGCCCTAGTTCTTCTCATGACTAGCTGTTATCTCATCAGAGGAAAATCATGTTGGTCCACTTGGAGGTTTTGGGTAGCAGACTGAGGAACAGTAGGTCTGAGATTTCCTGAAGTGACACAGTAAGCATTGTATGTTTTTTCTTCTGTAACATGTGTTGTCACTAGTAAATCCTGTAGAGTTTGGGGTATGCGGGAAGGACTTGCTCTGCAATGAAGGAATCAGTTCCGTTTAAGTCTGGTCTATTCCTGTGTGGCATCTCATCTTTGTCAGGAATTGGTTCCCGAGTGTCTAAATGTCTTGCAGGCCCGGGTATTGGAGCGAACTCCTTCTTTGAGTGAGTTGAATGAAATTATGTATGGTCAGGTATGAAGTCATAGGCTCTGTGACTGCTGTTTACTCCTGCCATTGCCCTATTTTCATCTAGTTGATTTCATATGCCAAAGATAGGTCAGGGCATGCTCTCGGTATTGTTTCAGGATTTGGAACAGGGCAGTTGGTGGTTTTGTTGCACTGAATTTGATTTTGTTTCTTCTAGGACAATTTGTTGTTGTGATCACATGGGTAAGTCTCTTTGACACATGTTGATATGTTCATTGGGTTCTGAATATGTTTGCTCCTTCTGGGGGCATTTATTCTGTGCAGGCACACCAAAACCGTGATGATCAATCCTTTGTCTTTGTTCTCAAGGTTGGTCTTTTTCCTCAGGTTGCATGCAAGTCTGACGCATGTGGTTGAAAACCTCCAACTGTTGTCTTTTGTATGCACAGAAGTCAGGATGTTTCATTGTGCTGGCAGTCATTTAGCTCAATTGCATAGATTCAGACAAGAAGTGCTTCTCTTCATTTCTGAAGCAGTCAAATGGATCCCTGGTTTATCTATATTGGTGACCGGTTAATTGTGTACTAGCCTTAACAGTTGTTGGCCACGGTGTTATTCTGTTCCTATGATTGGTGTTGATTCCAGGTAGCGGACAATGCAACGTTGTATGGTGTTTGTGTATTTGTTCCGGAATTAGTACAAAGAGCACCTGCCTTTCTTGCCATGAACACCGACCTTTCTCCTCCTCGATCAGTTCGAAGCCGGTTTTTGGTTTCTGCCCCACGCTGCTATTGCCTCCTTACCCGACTGCCTTTCTTTAGTCTTCATTTTGAAGTTTTAAACAGGTAAGTTTATCTTGTGCCTCCCTGTTCCCATGTGTGCACTTAGCAAGAAAAGAAGGATGTAGTTACAGTTCCAGGCTACTGCCATTTTGTTCTCTTCCCTGTGACAGTAGGACTTAGTTTTGGTCAGTAATGATAGTATACTGCATAGTAGTTGCATCATGTTGCCATGGTTATCAGCAAATGTGTTTTGTGGCAAGTAGAATACTGACTTGTGTGTGGGGTGTGGGTATTTTGGCTTTGTTCACAAGCATTATTGCTCAAGAGCGACTGGACAGGATCACAGAGTGTGTAAATGAGATGAGTCTTGCTGAACAAGTACCACCCATGGTTAAAGTTGGAAGCAAGAATATAAGCAGAGGGGGCTCTCCCGCTGTGGATGACCCTGATGGATGGATGGAGAGTGCCATACCTGTGGATAGTGTCTTAGGAGCAACAGCAGCAGCGGCAGGTCTGATATCAGAGAGTGAGATGAATTCTTTTTCATTGAGGGTGTCAGGCCATATGTCTCCAGACACTGCTTCTGAGTTGGCATCACCTCAAAGCCTTACCCCATTGGCACAGACACAAAGGGAAGCTTGTGTGGGGGAAGGGGTGCATGGTGAGGCCAATGAAGGATCACTGTCAATCAGCAGGTCTCAAGGTGGCATGGAGGTGCAATTCTGAAAAGCCGATTTCAGGCTCAAAGCTTAATCTACTTTTGCCTTTTCAAAAGTTGAGTCAAGGAAAAAATAGACATCCAAAGCCTAGTGACACAAAGGCACCTGTTAAGGGTCACACACTGTCCTGATGGCAATCAATTGGGTTTGGGGATGAAGCTTTTGATAGAAGCAATCTGCCAATGCACCATTAACACTTTTTCTTTGTGATATGCTTGAAGTGTGGTTATTAGTAACAGTTTTTATTGCATACATTGATAATTTTAGTGTCTGCAGATAAATTGCAAAAGCTACCTCTACAGGTGAATCCAGAGGAGAGCGCATCCAATGGGGATATGGAGAATCCTTTGTCAAATGCCAATATTGACAAAACCAAGGATCTAGGGTCAACCTCTAGCGTGGGGACATTTTCTCTCCAGTCAGGCAGAGGACATGAGCGGGCTGATAGTTCGGAATCAATTTACAGGTGTCGATGGCATCAAGTCCTTTGGAGAGGGTGTTGTAGATCATTCCATGATATCTATATATCACTTGTTTTGTAGATTTTTTCCAAAAAACTTGTCTGTTCAATGTGGTATTTGTGTGTCAATGGTGTAGTGTTGTCATCTGCAACAACTTAAAGTGTTTATTTGTTTACAAGAATCTTGCTTTATGAGAATCATATGCTAAGTTTGATCATGAGCTGATCCATTTCCTGTTGTGACTGTAATCCTGTTATCAGCAACAGTGGGCTTGAAAACTCCTTACCAAGAGATGACTCTGATGAGGATTTTGGTGAAGCCTCACTGTCTGGACAGGAAGATACAGATGGATCTGAAGCTGTTCTGGCCTGGGCTGAGGTGCGTGAATGTGATATTATATTGTCTCTGACACGTTTGTATGTAGGTGGACAAATGCTAGTCAAGAGCACGAGTAAGACAGTGAATTAAAGCTCATTGCATTCTTGATGCGCACCTGAAAGGGTTATTGCTGTTTGAGGAGTACCTAGTGTGGATTGCAATTTTTGTTAGAATACATTGTCAGGCAGGTAGAGACATATTTGGTTCCCTGATTCTCACGGTTGTATCTAATTTGTTTGGGGACAGGCCAACAACAACAATTCACTGAGAATATTATGTGCATACCGACGTCTTCCTGTTCCAATGAGAGGTGATACAATCCAATTCCAGCCCCTGGAACACTTATCACCAATTACATTCACTAGGCCTGGCAACTTATCCACAGGGGTGACTGGGGGTGGCGTCCGAGACCTGAAAGCCTGCCAAACTAACCTGGAGCTTGCTGAGGTGAACCCTTCCATTCTTCATTCAGAGATCCAGTCCAGAAAAGTATGCTTTGTATGTTTATTGGCTGGATTAATGACATTATTTGCAACTGTTCTGGGATGATCCTTTTGTTTTCAGATTCAACTTCTTCCAGTTCTAAAGATGTGCTAGCCTTTGTTGGGATTGGCAACATTCAGCTCACCTCAGCATGCTAGAGAGTATCTTTTGTCACAATTTCTGTCTCTGTGCTCATGTTGAAGTGCAATGTTATGAGTCTCACCAAGAGTCACATAGCTTTCTTTGAATTGTAGCATCCTGCATTACTGACCTCTCCTGTATTCCCCTTGCTCCCAAGAATGAATAATGTGCCCTTTCTTTTCACTTTTTGTTGTTTGCAGGCACGTGCATCAGCTATGGCCACAGAAGAAGCTGAGGCCTTTGCTACATGGGCAGTTGCAACATTGTGTCGAGCACTTTCTCTTGAAAATGTAGAGACATACAATCTGCTGTTTATGTGTGACTGTCTTTTGTTCATTTGTTGATGTCACATACAGGAGCAGTTAGTGCACACCAATGCATTAGCAGGCATATACATCTCTGACAATGTGGATGAACTGATGGGATGGCAGGTGCTAGCTATGTTTGTGGGTAGTCTTTTGGAAAAGCAGATGGTGGTTATATGCCCCAATTTGGTATGTTATCACTCCCTTTCTGGCATCTGTGTGTTCATTGTTTACAAGTCTATATGTGCATCCAGAACTGCTCATAATGGTGGGACCATAGGCATAGAAATTGGACCTTTGTTGATATGAGATGAACTGTGATTGGCTTTGGATGATGATAAGATTGCAATGTTTATCTGAATTAGGAATGGTATGGTATTTGCTTGAGCAGTTTGAATCAGCTGATGTCCTTTGGGTTGAATATCATGGTCTAAACAACATGTTATGTTATGCTTGATCTATTTATGAATCTTCCAGCTGGTTCTATAATCAGAAACTAGTTACAGATGTGTTTGGAGTGAGGTTAACAATTTGATAAGTATATTTCAGATTATTGAGTGTTTCTAATCTTTTGCTGCAGGGTGTATTGTCTGCAGTGGTTCTCGCAATAAAACCTATGATTCAGCCCTATGAATGGCAATGTCTCCTCCTTCCGGTCATCTTCATCTCCTCCTGATTGCTTCTCTTTTACTTTTTAACAGATTGGATTAACAGACTTGTTAACAGAGATAGATGATCTCTATTTTTGGTGGTTTTTGGTATTTTTTGCAAATTCTTCTGTGGGACAATTGTGTTTGTTTCTTTATTGATCCATCTTTTGTGCCTGGACAGATCTTACCCAACAAAATGCTTGATTTCCTTGATGCACCTGTACCATTCATTGTGAGTCCTAACTAGCTCATTTCTGGAAAGTAACTCTTTTATGTAAATACTCATAAAAAATGCTAGTAGTTGCAATACCAAGAAAAGCTGGTGATTTGAGCTACTGTGGTGAATAAGAGAGGTCGATGAAGGGCATTTCTATGGTGCTTAAATTCATATATGTCACTGCATATTGTATCTCTTGGTGGACATGACTTTTTACTTGTCAAACCTCAAGCTCTTAACAAGCTTGTTGAACCTGCTTGACATATGGTTTAGGATCTCATGCTTATTTCTTTATACAATGTCTGTCATATCTGGAAGGTGGTGAGTTTGACACTTGATTGGAAATTTCAGGTGGGAGTGCAGCACAAGACTGCTGAAGTCCGATCAAAGTCATCAAATCTCATACGTGTCAACGTCTACAAGGACAAGGTGTGTTTTGCTATTTAGTTGGCATATACTGGTAATGACTGAACTAGAGTCCAAGAAGAGATAGTCTTGGTTAATCTTGAGAAACTTCAGTGCCATTGTGAGATTATTGCAGGTGACCATGTCATCAATGCCACAGCTGCCACGCCAAAAGGAACTCATGTCAGCCCTTGAGCCATACCATGCAAAATTGGCAGCTGAGAAAGCTTCAGCAAAAAGACATCCAGTTCATCAATCCAATGGAGCTCAGGTATGTGTGTCTAGACTGGTTTGAAAGAGGCAAAGAGCTTTTTCCCACGCTTAAGGTCAGTGGAAGCCAGTTATGAATCATGAGTGCCAGGATGTTAAGGCACAGGACAAAACCATTTACTCTGTGTTACCATAAATAAGACTGAAAGTTCCTGGATGTTCTAGAATGTCAGATTCTGAGCAACTTAGGTAAAAGCAATGTTTGTCCAATGGCTAGTCAGCTTTCCATTGGGTGGGATGCAGATAAGTGCAGTAGAAGGTTTCCTGGCAGTTTTGAGGAGCTATTTGGAGTCATTGTGTACCAATCTACGGTCACACACTATCACTAATGTGCAATCAAACAATGACAAGGTAGGATATATGGTCCTCTTTAGCAATCTTGGTTCCATACGGATGACTTGCTGAAATGAGTAGTGGTAAAAAGCCAATCAGTGCAGTCACATGGTCTATACACACTTAAAACCAAAAACTATTGGTGGTTACATCTCCACAGTTTTAGGTGTACCTTCTTTGTGAAGCTTGACCTAGACAGCTCTTGTTGCCTGGATGTTCTTGGATAAAATTTTAAGCCATGCTGCAAATTTTGTCTCCATATAAGACCAAGGTGAAATAAGAACAACACATAGTATATTATGTTGAGATATCCTGAATTAAAAGCCTTGGCTTTCACAAGTCTTCTTTGGTTTGTGCCTAAGTTCAAAATGGAGGCAGACAAACACCCTCATTGCAAAAATTTCCTGCTGATCTTCCAGATCTTGTGAACTGAAGTCTCCCCTAGTCTATTAGGCATCATTGATGATTTCCCTTGCATTGCAGCCAGCAGCAGTGCTCAGTTGTTGTAACTACATTCTTCCATTGTCCAGTTGTCCCTCTTTGCATGTGCTTTTTGTGTTGGAGTCCTGACAGAGTGGCATAAAAAAATTCGTGACCTTGTTGAGACCAAAAATCATGTTTATTATCATGCACATAGTTTCTGAGTTTTAACATGACAACTGGAAAAACAGGTATCACTTTTATTGAAGGATAGCTTCATCGATTCATTCCCACCCCGGGACCAGCCATTTATCAAGGTACAGATGGACTGACTTGTTGTTTGAGATCCACTGCATGTTGTCAGGAAAAGGTCTTGTGGATTTCTAGCTGACATGTATCAAAATTTGATTAAAATTTGCCCTAATATACAGAGCTTGCCAAGTTTAGTAAAACACCTAATTCCCATCTGGAGAGTCTGTTCTTACAGAAGGTTTCACACTTCAGCTTTTTGCAGATACACAGCTGTTCGCAGTATACACAGATGCAGTGTTGTCAAGCTATCAACATAGTTGAGATTCCCATGTACACTAACTTGTTTTCCCTATACGGAGCCAGCAAAAGGGGTAGACTTTTAAGTTACCACATGAAGGGCAAATGTCAGGGTTTGTAGATGAGAAAGAATCCGACGATATAGTGTGGTCCATACCTATTATTTTACAGTCCTTTTCACTTTTCAACCTCATCTGTGGTTGAGAAATCAGGGTGGGGTTTGTATCCACCAGAGAGAGCTAGGGATGCCAGATGTAATATGCTAACTACTAGTGGAGAGTTCAATCTTGCCATGTTGCAATATTTGCAATTGGTATGGTCACACGTTTGGACATACAGGGACGCCTGTGCCACAATGTTGAAGATAATGATTTGGGTGAGGTTTTTTTCCTTGGAATAGGTGCACTGTAGATAGCATACTAGTAGCCATAATTGAGGCACAGTCCTGGATCCACTTCTTTAAAATGTCAATAGGAAGGAGTCTCCAGAATGCTAAGTGCACAGGATGGAGACTTAACAATAACTCAATCAGTGTACCCTAAAAGAGTGTTTATACATGGCCTCCCACATCAGCATCTTGGGAGATTGGTGCAGCTGTCTACTTTTCTGTTCTTTATTTGCAACATACCTTGCTTGGATTTGCCAATTCAGGTATCTTAGGAGATGGATTCTCAGGAAATTTCTCACAATACTGAAGAGTCTACAACTCAGGAAGGCTTGTGCTTAGTGGAGTCCACTAGATGAGGATGTGGTACAAGACCTCAAATTGCATCTTCAGTCTTTTGATGAATTTTGACTGATTCAGGCCATGTGACTGAGGAATGAATTCAGTAGTAATATCTGTAGTGTTGATTTTAGTGATGATCAAGGGAGAGACCTTTTAAGAAGAAAGAACAAGCAATCTGGTACATCAATGTGAAAAATTTGAAAAGTTGAGGAATAAATTAAAGGGGGTGGGGAGGGGGGGAGGGTTGGGGTTTTAAGGCTCAGTTATCTTGTTCAAATTATCAATGATTTAAAGTGTCAATGATCTTATCATCAATGGTGAACTTTGAACATCCCACAATGATTTTTCCACTTGTTTCATGACTATTTAGATGAGAATTATAACCATGGTCAATGTTTTCCCTTGGGGGTAACAAAGAGAGACCTTTGAATCATCCATGATTCCATAATCAATCAAATCGTATGCAACAACATAGAGAGTTCAGATAATTAACTTGCTGAGATTATTGCACCAAGAACCCCTGCTAATGAAAGGTGTTGCTATTCAACACTGGCTGCTATGTATCCAGATCCAAGTGCTGATTAAATCTGTTTAAGGTGTCCATTGGCTGATACAATGTGTCACATGTGTGATTGAGCTACCTGGGAATTTTTTTTGAAATTGATTGTTTGTGTAAGCTTGAATATAATTTATGATTGTTGACCACAACATCAAGACAGTCGAAGCTTTTACACAAAAAAAAGAAGTGATATACAATCTAAACTTGGGCTGTATGTTAGTGTCACTACTAGCAATGATCAACTAATCAATTGATGAAAAAATGAATTAATTTTGTGAAAATTAACTTCTATTTGAATGCATCTATGCACTTTGAACTGAATTCTTAAATTGAATTCAAATACATGGATTGGAATAGAATAGAATAGAATAGAATTCAACAAAATAGAAGTCAATAATTGAATTAAGATTGAAAAGAAATGGGATGCAAATTGATAGAAAAGGTATTCAAAATCTGCTCATGATTATCGTGTTGGAAAAGAAAAGAAAAAAGTAAAACACAGATATGAAAAGATACTTTTCCATGCCTCTTTCCTTGGGAATGACTAAACAAATTCCAAGCTGGAATTTGCTAAAACAAAATACTATAGGATCCTATACTCATCTTACTTAAACCAACTCCAATGAATCATTGTCATTGAAATATGTGAACATAAGGTGTGATTTTGCTTTTTCAAACTCATCACTAAGTAACAAGTGAAGGGAAACTTATGGCTTCGCATTAAAGCCATAAGTACCTTTATTGGCCCTGCCTTGGTAGGCAAGGATATTGTGTTGAAAACCATTATAAAATATAGTAGTTTCAAGGTGCTTTACCCCTACATAGTAGCCTATTCTTTTTATAATCTCATCATTCAATCTTCCATAAGTGTAAGGTGAGTTGTTGCATTCACCAAATAAATGAAAATATTATGTTAATTTTATTTATTTATAACATAAACATTCATCCATTATGAATAAAATAAATAAATGGTGTAGACCAATATAGATGTAGGAGGATCACTATTAATTGGCTAGGATTTTAATAATTTAGGTTTCCAAGTTAAACAATGCACAACAACTATGGGAGAATGCAAATCGACGTAGGGGTTTCTTGTTTGTCTCCATATGAAGCTCTACCATTGTGATGATTGGCAAGAGCCAATAAGCTTTATAAAAAGGTAGGCAAAAGATGGAGAGCTCCTAGTATTGGAGATTGTGTAGAGCTTGGTTCATCTTCATCTTTTGATTTCTTTGAAATGTAAAGAATGAGGTACAACAAACAATGGAGCTTGTGAATGGTTTTGCCAACTAGTGTTACCAATGGAAATGGGCTTCATTTCACTTGTGCTACCTCCTTTAGATGTCTTTCCAAAACAAAGGCTTTGGCCAAAGTAATCTCACTTAAAACAATGTGGTTAAATCCTCGTTGCTCTTTCCATGTATAGTAACAACATGAGGTTGGATGCTACTATAGTAAGTGCATGATGTTAGTTGCTAAGTTTAATTGTTGTTTCTTGGCACATGGAGTTTTCTTGGTTCTTGGAATGTAAAGGTTCTAGATATAAGGGTTGGACTGTATATATATATAAAGCATTCTACAATGCATATGTAACTCAATGTTTTATGAAATGTGTAATGATTATTGTGCCCTTTGATACAACTCTCAAATGTCATAAGATTTGTTTTTTTTTTTGGCATGTTTAAACCATAGAGTTTTCATGTGAATAAATTGCTTTATATTTATAAGTTATGGGCCCACAACTTGTTTCCAATGCAAGCTGCACCTAGCAAGTTGTAATATTATCTTTTCTTTGTTCTATTGTTTCAAGCTATTGTGCCTACAATATTTTTGTAAAATCAAGTCGTCATTCTTGTTTTTTTTCCGTTGTTGTTGTTAGCCATGGTTGATGTCAAGGATGCTTTAAGAAATATTACTAGATTTTTGGGGCAAAACTTTCACATGTGGCATTTCCAGATGAGGGCTTTATTTCTTGGAAAGGAGTTGATGGATGTGGTAGATGGCACAACTTTGAAACCTCCACCATTAAACATGATATGTCTTATTACATGGATCAAGAAAGATAGTCAAACAATGCATCTTTTGTGTCAAGTTGTTGAAGAGAAGATCTTGAAATACGTCATGAGTTGTAGGACCTCAAAAGCAATTTGGAACAAGCTGAAGGAAGTGCATGATCAACAGTTGCATGAAAGCATACACCATGTTCAACATTAGTTTTTTGACATCATGATGGAGGAGGTGAAAGCATTGATGAATTCTTGGGAAAGATTGAAGAAGCTAGAAGTGAACTTACCAATGTTGGAGATAATCCTTTCACTGATGACACTGTCATGACTAAGGTTTGAATTATTTGCTAGCATGCTATAAAACATTTTCTCATCTTGGGAGAATGTTCATGTTCCTAATGTTGAGCAAACCATCAGCAGCATGGTGGGGTGATTAATCGGAGAAGAAGCTAAGATGAAGGATGTTGAAAATCAAAAAACCAACAAGGGTGGAGGAACCACGGCATACACTGCCTTTTTTTAATCCAAGAATGGTATGCCATTTGAAAAACTGATGTTTACTAGGGAACAACATGAGCAATGGAAGAAGGAGATTGCTGAACAAAAAAAAACCATGCCTAACAAGAGTCAAGAGAGTGCAATGTGAAAAAGAAAACACTTGAAGGGAAAGAAGAAACCACATGTGTGATTGGGCGGGGGGAAAGACCCATCAAACCTTCATGGTGTCAACCCCTGGCCATTGTTCAAACAATTGGTACATGGATAGTTGCTATTCACATCACATGAACCAACACAAAGAGTCGTTTTCAACCTACTAAAACATATTTGGAAAGAAGCAGCTGGTAGAAGGGATCGAAGGAGTGGTATTGTATGCCCAAAGCATAAGCAACATAGTTTTTAAAACATGGATTGATGGCAAGGAGAAGACATGCATTCTCAAGGATGTCATCCATGTTCCCAAGCTCAACAAAAATTAGTTTTCAACATCCCAAGGAATTCAAAAGGGAATAAATATTCTCCATACTAGAGAAAGGTGTTGGCTATTAACCATAAGTGAGGTGGTAGTAAACGGTGTTGAAGAATCTGGCATATACTAACTCCTTATGACCATAGAATCACCATCATATTGTAGCAACTAGAATGCATTCTCTACCAATGTTAGAGTCCTGACACTAGTAGAAATCAGCCAAAATGTAACCATTCAATTTACGATTACATGCGACTTATAGTCATTTGAGACTAGATTTGAGAATATTTGCAACTACAAGACCAACTTTCAATTATTTTGGTCATTTTCACAACTATGATACAACTATTAGAAATTTCATCCCATTGGTTACATCAATTTTACATTTATTTTCATCCATTAATAGGTTGATATGTCCCATTAGTCGCAATAGTCACCAAATTAGTTACATCTTAAAGGTATTCTACAATGACATAGGGGTATATTTTAATGTATGTACTAAAATTATATATATATATATAATATGCATACATATGTATATTGTTCATATAATGAATCGCAAAATTAATATTTGAA
>Ga0116231_10002499_pt1 | contig 38505 bp, 21 predicted proteins | sample S1TSphgellanicum_2_FD_89695 | JGI IMG/M metagenome (GOLD analysis project Ga0116231, IMG submission 89695) | Host-associated microbial communities from peat moss isolated from Minnesota, USA - S1T2_Fd - Sphagnum magellanicum MG | ecosystem: Host-associated > Plants > Peat moss > Unclassified...
ACACTAATTAATTCTTATCTGAAGTAATTACAATGATTTTAAAGTAATGTCACATTAATTTAATTAATTAATTTCTTCTAATATAAGAATATAAATTATATAATATACAAATCTATGTTATAACAATAATTAGATTTAATAAACATAATCATTTATAATTATTTATAAAAGTGATTTATTATTAATAACACTAGTAGAAAAAACCCTTGAAATTCAATCAATAATTTTTTTGAATTAGAATATAAATTTAAGATTCCAAAATAGTAATTCGGAATTCAAATATCAATTTTGAGATCAAATTTTTTTTTTGAAGTTCAATAACAAATTTCAGAATTGAAATGTCAATTTCCAGATTCAAATAATAATATTCAAAATTAAAATGTCCATTTTAAGACTCAAATAATAATTTTCTGAATTGAAATATTAATTTTGAAAATCCAAAATAATAATCTGGAATTCAATTTTCAATTTTCAAGTTCAATAGTTTCTTAAAATTTAAATTAAAAACTTCAGAATTCAAATATCAAATTTCAAGTTTAAATACAAATATTTAAAATCAATTTACTGATTTTTATACTCAATAAAAATTTTAAAACTGAAATAATAATTTAGAATTCAAATATCAATTTTTAGATCAAATAAGTTTTTTGAATTTAAATGACAATTTTAAAAATTCAAATGTCAATTTTTAGATTCAAGTACTAATTTTCAGATTTGAAATTTTAATTTTGAGAATCCAAAATAATAATTTGGAATTTAAATTTCAGGTTCGAATCAAATGATTATTTAAAATTTAAATGAAATTTTTTTAGAGCTGAAATATAAATTTTCATATTCATATAAAAATATTCAAAATTAAAATGTCTATTTTGTAGTCAATCAATAATTTTCTGAGTTGAAATATTATTTTTTGGATTCAAAAATATTAATTTAGAATTCAAAATCAATTTTTAGGGTTTAGGGTTTAGGGTTTGAGCTTCATTATATGAACAATATACATACGTATGCATATTATATATATATAGTACATACGTTAAAATACAGCCCTATGTCATTGTAGAATACGTTTAGGATGCAACTAATGGAACATATCAACCTATTAATGGATGAAAATAAATGTAAAATTGATGCAACCAATAGGATGAAATTTTTAATAGTTACATCATAGTTGTGAAAATGATCAAAATAGTTGAAAGTTGGTCTTGTAGTTGTAAATATTCACAAATCTAGTCACAAACGACTACAAGTTGCATGTAGTTGTAAATGGAGTGGTTACATTTTGGCTGATTTCTACTAGTGTTGGTTTATACATGGGTTTTGGTTCAACCCATCAGCATCTTGGTTCACTAACTTGCCCAATATACAACTTGGAAATCATACTTTTGCAATATGACATTAGTAAAAACCTTGTCATTTGCAACTAATCACTATGCAACTATGTGCAACTAGGTGTCATTTGCAACTACATTGGTTGTGCGTGCGACTACAAAATTGGCCTAAAATCCATCAAACCGATTTAATAATGAGTATGTCAAAATCCATGAGCCATTTGAATGTTTGATGATAGCCATGAGGGTAAATGAATTACCATTTAAGTAACATTTAAAATGGGCAATGGCTTAAATGCCCACAAGGCGACCTTTTGTAAGAACTATAATTGGCTTTTGTTTCATTGTTGGAATGGCTAATATAGGCCACCACAAATTTTTTTGCCTTCATCATCCACTTGAAAAAATGTGGTTACAAAACCTAGATTGTTGCCATTAATATGTAACTGGAATGGTCATCTATGAATTGGTTGTCACAAAATGGGTGTGGAAGACAAATGTGACCAACATGTAGTTTGGAGACCAATGAAAGCACTATGCTTTGATTTCTTGGGTGAAATGATGGCAAAACTCATGGAAATCATCCATGGGAGGTCCTTCCAAATCTTGGAAACTATCTTTCCATCCCATGAAGGGGGTGAACAATGTGAAATTCCTCATTTTTGGATGTCACATTGCAAGTCAAGTTTCTAAATGAAGTCATCCAATTCAATGGTTCTAACTATCCCTAAAAACCTATGTGGACTTCACATCTCCATTGTGTCCCACAACATGTGTCAATCAATGGTTTTCTGATAATTTAATTTTGAATCAAATGATGAATTATCTTTCTTTGAGTAAGTGATGGTGCCTTATAACGAATCCCTTTGTTGCATGAAATTGACACTCAACCCTTGAAAGGTGCCTTTTAATGTCATTGTTATCATTAAACCTTAAACCAAATCAAATACACTAGAATTGGTTTTTGATGTCAAGGCTTTAAATCAAGAAGGGATGTGGTTCTACCTACATTCCCATAATAACAACAATCATTAATTGATTGGTCATCACCCCAACCTCACCTTTAAAATGACATGTGATCATGCATGTTGGCCATCAATGTGAGTTCATCAACACAAACCCAAAGTGGAATTACACATAACCATAAAATGGACAACTTCATGCATGCACACCCAAATAACTATGCCCCAACTTCAATTGAGTGAAAATTTAAATGTTGCATTAGTGGGACAATAAGACTTAAATCAAAAGGGATGAAATTTTATGAAACATCACTTTTGCTCATTTGATTTTTCCATATCTTTGATGTCAATTACAATAAATTGTAAAGAATTGCATGGATAGTCTTTTGCATTTGAAGCTTTTGATTTCATATGCACAAACAAGGAGGTAGTGGCACAAAGGATGTGTGCATTTGGGACATTGAGGTCACATTTGACCTACCCCTCCACCTTCCTCCCAAATCCTTGCAAAACCTCAACTTTTACACAATAACCTTGCACCCACAAGACTTAGGGGAAATCCACCTTTAAATACTTCACAAATACATGCAAATGCTACAAACTTGAAACCTCCAATATATGCCCATTAATGAATGAAAAATATTGCAATTATATGGATGCAAATGAAACACAAGCATTTATAAACAATTTAACATCCAGCTTGAAGTATGAAATAATAATAATAATAATAATAAGTTGTTAAAACATCCTTTCTTAAATTAACATTTGATGTTTTAATTCACATACCTTAATTAAGAATTAAAGTTGAAAAACATGAACTACTTTGAACATTAAAATCTAAATCAATTAGATGATCTAAATGAATTAATAGCTTTACAAGAATTAATTTGAAAGCTACAACTTTTGTTTCAATGTTTGGTGCAACAAAACCTTATCTTGCACTTATCATCTTCAATTCAATTTTGTAGTCTTAAATCAAATGCCATGAAAATAATCTCTAATGGGTCCACAACTTTGGAAAGTTTTTGAGCACTTATTGCAAACATGTTCACCAAATCTCACAAAAATCCAATGGTATATTTAGTAAATATTGACATCTAAGTCATGAGGTGTCAAATTGTACCTTGACCACTATTCATTTTTATAACTTTCATTAAACACCTTCGATGAAGTTGAAGTTTCACACACATTTTTTGAACTTTTACAATTAATCACACAAGAAATTTTAACTCAAAATAATTAGAAATCTTTTGGGATTTGCTTCTTCAAAATTTAATATCTTCACTTGTGTTTGACCTTTGACCATTATCATTAGGCAAAATTAATTTCAAAGGACATGAACAAACCATGACGAAAGTAAGCTTAATTTTAAGTCCAAACATGAAAGAGAAAAAACAAAAGATAAAAACACAAAATGTGCAAAACATAATGGAATTGTATTATGGAAACATAAAAAAAAAAAAAACATGTTTATGGTGCAAGATTGTATCCAACTAATGTTGAATAAACTAAATGTAACATGAAGAGAATTACTTCCATTTATATATTATTAAGGACCTAGTTCAAGGAAGAATATTTCAAAAAATCTTAAAATATTTTACACTAGCTGAATATATCTTCAAATATTTTAGATTAACCAAAAATATTTGACTTTAACACAAGATATCTCAAAAGATCTTACATTGATTCAAGATGTCTCAAAATATTTCAAAGATCTCAACAATAACCACTCAAGCTTATTTAGGATAAACCTATGGAATTATTTACCCTAGTAGGACAACTTTTGCCCTATGGTCAAAACTTACTAATTTTTCCTACGGTAATTTGTGTGACAAATATGTTGAAATTGTAATAAAATCCTTCAATATCTTTTAATAATGTGGTTTATGTTATTATATCATGATATTGAAAGAAATTTGAAAAGGAAAATGGTACACATTCTTATAACCTAAGTTTTAAATCCAATTTTCAATCAAATTTTAATTTCTTTATTTAAAAAAAACTTCCAATGAAAAAAACTATTCAAATTTCAATATTTTCCACACTTTAAGGTCAAAATTACAAAATCACATGCATGAAATCCCATTCATCAAGACCTTTTTGAAGGTATCATGACCACCCCCCAATTTTGTGAAAGTTTATTTTTAAAAATTTCATCAAATTTTCCAAGACAAAATGGTTCAATATTCAATAACCCATGCATCATAGGTTTAAACATTATGAAACCACCTTGCTACACCCCAATCATTGAGTCTTTTCAATGAGAAAAAGAATGCAACAAAAGACATGTGCGTTTGAGAAATATCAACATGACAAAATACAACAAAATGAATAGTTCATTACATACTGATTTTTCCCTTTAAAACAAGTTCAAACCATTGTTTTTCAAATCACTAGTTTTGCTTCTTAGAGTAAAATTTAAGAACCACCTTAGTTTTTATCTTTTAAAAAAATCCAAATTAAAAAACCAAGCTTGATTTTTTTTTAAAACCCCAAAAAGTACTCAAATTATTAGTTTTCAAATTCACCAATTTTCACCCAATTTTCATCAAGTATAAAGATTTAATCTCAAGACATTTAAAATTTTATCTAATAAAAGTAATGTTGTATGTTTATCTGTGTTGAATGTTCATACTTATCTCTTCCAAGCCTAACTATCTCACTCCTTATCTAATGACTAGGTCATTCCTTTCTCTTGTCCACCTATATAGATATGAAAAAAAATTAACATGTGAATTTCATGTCCAGGCTATGTATACTAACCTATCTATGTAACCCATTTCCCCTCTACATGAAAGATTTGACATAAATAACGATAAACTATTGGGAACCATATGAAAACATACAAGAAAATGAAAAAGGGACAAAGGGAGGATTTTGCTTAGTTTGAAAGTCTTGCCCAAAGGGCAAGGGCACATGGTAGTGCATAACATTGTAAAGTTTGAAGTGTAAATTTCAATGACTAAATTTTGTGGAGTTAGTTCAGGTAGATCAACTTTAGGTTCTATACGTCATTTTTTTGGATGACAATTCCAAATTGTAATCTATTTAATTGATTCCCAAACAAAGAAAATGGAAAAGTGTTTTCTCAAAGTTTTTTTTCAAGGCCATAATCACAAACAAAATTTCAATACCTTTTGCACCAATTTCAATTGCATTTCTTTTCAATTCAATTCAAGTTGCATGCAATCTAGAGTTTATGGTTTCAAGTGATTCATTATGTATGTATGTAATAATTCAAATGATTACTTATTCAAAATAATTATTACCTTTTCAGAAAAAAACATGAATAGGCACATGTTAATGTGCCTTTTCATGTCTATGTTATATAGTAAAATCAAAATTGAGATTGAGACAAATAATGGTGAAATGTTGGAACCATATGGGAACATATGAAAGAAATAAAAGGGGCGAGGAGGGGTATTATTAAATGGATAAACCTTCATATCATTTACCAATATTTTCACCTTTTCCTCACATTTTCAATGTGAAGCTTAAATTACAAACTAAAATCTGATTTTATTATTAAAGTACATTCCATAAATTCAAAGCTTTTCCCTTGATCATGGGGTTTTAGTCATTCAATATTTCCATTTGAATGGAATTTGATTTTTGCAAAATCAATTTAGATTTTTCATCAATTGAGCATTATTCAGAGTGCATAACAACATAGAGCTGTTGCTATTACATGGTTAGGTGGGGTACCCACCATTGTTGGGCGGGTATCACAATTTTATGATACCTATCAGGTCTGGTTTTCACAAAGTAATTTACAAAAGGGTCCGGTTTTCCCCAAAGAAAAATTTAGAATTTCTATGCTGAGCAAAGGTATAAACAGTTAAAATAAAAAAATAAATCGCTTTTCACAATGCCAATTTTCTAAAATTTGAGAACAACCAATTATCTTGTCGATTCTCACAAATCAGATTTTTTAAATTAATTTTTAAAAATTTAAAATATTTATTTGAATTTTTTTAATGAGCGCTTTGAATTTTTGAAAAAAACCAAAATAAAAAAACCTCTAGTTCAAGGTTTTTGAAAGAGTTGAAAAATAAAACATCATTTAAAATAAACTTTCCAAACATCATTATCATCTGTCCTGGCCTACCATTAATAAATACCTACCACCAAATACTAGCCCTCCCTTGGATCTCTCATCTCCCAAGGCAAGTTAAACCTAACATGCAAATTTTGGTGTGGGTCTGGTGATAAAGTATTTTTTTTTTAGCCTTAATTAAATTAGGTTGACTTAACACCATACTTTCAAAGTTCAAACCCACGATCTATGAATGATCAACAAGATTTAATAAATAAAACATTGTTTCATTCTGCATAGAAACATAATTAAGTTTGATGTTGATAACTTTTTTTCTCATTGCTTGTACTAATTTTGGATGACAGCTAAACCCTAAGTCCTTGACCTGGGTAAGGGCTTAGACCTTACCCGGTTCTCAGATTTTTTTTATTCTTTTAAAACAACTGGTTCGGTTTTAAATCAGAGTATCATTCATGATGATACCCAAGTGATGCCCAAAGATATTTGTGATATCCGCCCAACACTGATACCCACTCACCACCATGTCCTTCCTCGCTCCCCCATTCCATCATCCCAAAGGAAAAACCAAAAAGATCCACACCAAAAGGACCCACAGAATTACAGGGAACGGTCGTCCCTTCTTAATTCCCTCCATGAGTGTTATATATATATATATAGAATGAAGAAGAGAGACCTTTATTCCAAATCCCAAACATATATCCTCCATGGGAACAAGAGTGCGGAAAGGGATTGGCTACCACCCCATCTTTTGCCAATATATCAAACATTGCAAAAGACAATCACCTAGAATAATAATACCTGGCCCCAACAAAGTAGCAAGTCCAAAGAATTGATTTTTGTAACCGCAAAAATATTCAAAGACTCAAATTCCAAATGTGTCAATCTTTTGGGAACAAAAATCTTGGTCGCTATTTTTCTAACATTTTGGTAGGTCACGTTACACAAAGTAATAAAAAGAGTTTGGAAAAAAATGATTTCACAAAAAGAGCTAAGTTTTTATCTACTTTCGGTAAGACCTGCAGCATTACCCTACATATATTTTAGGGTTTTCTCTTTAGAACCATCTTATCAATATAGAACATGGGGTTTTTTTCATTTCTCCAGGGAACACACTAGAAATTTGGTGTAACTACCTACTACATTAGTAGCTAGGGTATAGGGACATTATCATTGCAATTCTCCCTTATTGTATACACCAATTCCCCTATAGCCCACAAACTGTTTGTGTGAGCTAAACCCTAAACCCTACTGTCCTCACATTGTTGGGTTCTTGTGAATGAAGTAGTAATTATGCGTATAAGGTGTGGAATGGTGCAGTCACTTGGTGTGCATGATGGAGTGTGCAAATAGGGTTTTTCTCAATGTTGGATGAGTGTGCAAATAGGGTTTTTCTCAATGTTGGGTGGTTATCATAAATAGGAACAGGTAAAATGCCCCCAGGTTGTGATGGTGGTGGTTCTTAAGGTTCATAACTGCAGTTCCCAAAAAAATTCAAAGAACTGGTTCTGATATATAATCACAATTCTTAAGTTCTTTTTAAATTTCAAACAACTGTATATAAAACCATCTGTTTCTCTTTTTTTTGTGCTAATTCTCTCATGAAAACAATCCCTTCTTTGAGGTTTTGGAAATAACTGAAACTGTGTGGCTCTTTGACTCTTAATCCTTTTTCAGGAAATTGGGACTTGTGGTTATTCAAATATTCAAAATAACTGCACATTGGAAAATGATGAACTCAAATTGTATCGATTAGTTGCAAGCCACAAATTTTCAAATACATATCATATTTGAATATTGGGTTTCATAAGCAACAAAAAATAGGTAACATATTCCAAATTATATGTTTGGTGATAATTTATGTACTGGCATACACTAATTGGAGATGAAGTGTTTGGCACTTGGCACTTTTTTGCAGCTGCTGTTGCTTGGTGATTTTGATATGGTGATCTATACCCGTGTTGGGCAGCTCATCTTTCAACTTGATATACCCATGAGTATATAGTATTTCACACTTACCATGGCTTTAATTTGCCCAACTAGTGTATAGCTGATTTTCCCTCACCCAAGGGAGGGTAATTGTTTTGAAGGAGTAAATGAAGGGTGTATACCAAATTCATTATGTAGCATATATGCATTTTCACATTTTGCAATGCACATGGCTATGATGGATTTGCAAATTATGATGACTAATTTTTCATTTATTTTTTGTTTTGACATTACATTTTGACTCATTACATTAATTACCTTGAATGAAATTCTTATCATATGTTCTTCAAAACATTTTAAATTTTACTAACATTTTCCATTATAAAAAGTGAAGATATTTGATTGATTTGATTATATATATATATGAAATTTCACATGTTCAAACATGTGCCATACCTTTGTAACAGGGTAAATGTTCATCATTTACTTCTACCTTACCTGGGTGATATATTTTAAGAACTTTTGAATTTCCCCTTCTCCGGCTGATATATATAAAAATCAATATACCTATCCAACACTAATCTATATGCCTAACATTGCTTGCATGGCTTTCACACAGCATGCGCTTGAGTTTGATGGGCGTTAATTAGGACTAACCCATCATGGAGTCTAGTTTGATTTGTGCTATACATGCATAGTTGTGACATTGGATTCTAGGATTTTATTGGTTTTTCTTATAAGGAAAAGACTATGCAGTTGTGTAAGATTTGGGCTTCTAATTTGGTTTGAATTTTGACCCAATAGAGAAATTCATAAAGTGACCCTATCTTTGATTCCTCTATTCACCCTCTACCCACTATTATTTTAATCTCGAACTTTGCTATTTGCAAAGTGAAAGAATTTTATTGAATCAAGGTGAAACTTAGTACCACAATATTTAATGCAGAGGATTCGAAATAATTATGGCAAAAGTAAGCACAGCAACAATGAAGTGTTCCATAGAAGTGTAGATTGAACAATTTAAAGAAAGAATTCATATTCAAACAGACATATTTTGATCACTACCTATTACAAGTGTATGATCTTCACTAGAAGATTATGTTGTATAATGTGGTTAAGAAATTGGCATAATCTGCCACACAAGACCTTAAGCAAGGAGTATAATTTGCTCTCCATCACTATTGTGATTGCAAAGACTCTTCACCAGCATTCCTCCTAGCTTCCTATCTCCTTTCCACCTCCTCTCCAACAAACCAACTACCAAATTATTTATATTTGAAGAAGCCCAACTAACTATATGAGCCCAAACCCATCTTCTTCTTCTTCTTCTTCTTCTTCTTTTCCAAAATCGAATGAAATTTTATTTTCTCTTCTTATCATTTGCATTTCTTTTTACTTTCTCCCCAAAAAAAAGAAAAAAAGGAAAAGGGAAAACATGTACTTTATGCTTTTGAAAGCTATAGCCTTGCCTCATCTAAGACACATACATCATGCTTTTGAACTTTATAGTAGCTTTGCCTCATCTACATCCACAAAAAAAGGGAAGAAATCTATATCAAATCAAAATTCCAACATGTGTGGATTATTATGTTTTTCGCCTTGTCTCATCTGCATGTACTGAAAAAGGGCAAAAAGGTGTAGAAAACCAAAATGGAATACATTGAAATAACAACAATTTAAAATCTTTAAGCCCAAAGCCATCTAGCATTTTACTCCAATCACTTGAACTGTTTTCTTTGTCCCTTCTTATCCATCCTTGGGTTTAAAAAAAAAGGTTCAAGTGATTTGAGAAAAAGTGGATGTTTTTCTATTTTATCTTTACTGAGAACATCATATAAATCCAACTATTCTACTCTTTTGCAATGAAATTGGGTCCATTCTTTCATCACCCTTATTGAACACAGTTTGTGAGCTCAAAGTTCAAACCCGTTCTTATTACTATTATTATTATTTATTCAAGTTATTATCATGAAGCTTTCTTTTTCTTCCTTTTTTTTTCTTTGCATTTTTCAATAGTCTCTCCAAAAAAATGAATAAGAAGAAGAAAACAAAAACAAGATATTAAATCCTCTTGAACTCTATAGCCTTGTCTACATGCATTAGAAACAGGGGAAAAAAAAAGGTATGTAAACTTAAATAGATTAAAATAACACACTTCTTTGTATAGAAACCCAGGCCCCAAACCCCAAACTTGTTGAAAAGCATTTCTCGAATCACTATAAGACTTTTTTTTTTCCCCTTCTAATTTTAATGTAAATTTTTTGTTTTATTTTTTGTTGAGAATATCATATAAATCCAATTTGTTTTACTGCATTTTTTCCATTCACATTGCTTTGCCTTCAACAATAGGTCAATTGTTTTCTTTGATTATGTACTTCTTTTCAAATAGGTACATTGTCTTTCTTGCTGAAGTTTGCTAGATTTTGTATTTTACTTTCTATCCCATTTGATGCAATGTTGTGCTTCTCAATTTGAAAAACAACAAGTTCTACAATAAATTTTTCATACTTTTGTACTAGAAAATGTGGCCATCCAAAGGAGGCATGATGCCCTGAATGTTTGTTGCTTTGGGAATGATTTTTCTTACTGGAGCACATAAATCTAATGCATAAGGTTCTCTTTCCGTTAAGGTGTTGTGACAAAACTAGACACAGTGTGCTGTGGTCAGAGCAACCTAGGGGTAAGTCTTGGATATAGGCCTTGTTTCTTGCTGCATGGATAGGTGCTTCCCATTGGAGAGCTGCAATTGGGTTGAAAATATGTAGTTAATCAATGTTAAGAATTACGCGAACATGTTCCCATTCCAAAAAAGGGGCTTCAATGTGTCATTTTGTGGCTAGCTAGTCACAGTTTGTTCCCAATTCTTGCATTTCGTCAATGCTTGACAGGTCTAGTTGTGTGATGACTATGAACACATATAGCAAGAAAATAATAATGGAAAGTCATCGTTCTCTACTCGCAACAACCTAATGGAAAGATGTCCTAAGAAGAACTCTGCTGGTGCTCAACACAACATATTTTGGATGAAGTCTAATATTTATATGTCAATTTGGGTTGGAAAATGTGATTCGGGTTAGCAAACTTGCACATCATCCAATGTTGGCGCCATGTAATAAAATGATTATTTTTTTATTGGTCGATTATAACAATTGGCTCATGTGATAGACAATGCTAGAGGCCTAATTAGGGGGTATGAGCATTAACATTGGTCTGAACATCAACAAATACATCTTGGAAGGGCAAAAAGGTAATTGAGGGACAAAAAAGAAGTAAGCAATATTTTTGTATTGCATGTATTAACAACTAAGTGCACATATAATGTTGGGGTTGGATCAAGTGTGAAAAGCCTTTTGCACAAGAGTTCAACAAAAAAAAATCCCCCAAGTGTTCAAAAAAACCAATCCCAACAAAAAAGCCAAATGTTTGGGCTTCTAACAATTGGGCTAAAAAACACTACTCCATTGACACCACTATAATTGTTAATGAGTTACCAATAATTTAAAATAAAGTACAACCATTTAAAAATAAATCAAAATTGACTTTGTATTAGTAAATAAGAAATACCAATGTTGTTTGAATTCTTTGATTTTAAAGTTTCAGCTCTTGATTTTAAACTTTGGTTTCATTCCAATTCTTGACTTATAAAGGATACCTTTGATCTCAGTTCTGAAACCTTTTTCAAAATTTTATGGAAATAACAACTAGAGGCAATATACTTATTCTTAAAATCACCTATCTTGACTTAGTCTTGCATCGAGCATGCATTCCCCTTTTCAAAAAGGTGTTTTGGGCTATCCTTTAAAATCATTTATATAAAGGACCAATGTCAATATTCAAGATAAGATCATGAAACAAAATTGCAATTGGGCCTACATTTGCCTTTTCATTTGACGACTAGAAATCACTTGCTTTGTGTTTGCTGCAAGATGATCAAACTCCAACAAGATTTTCTGAGCAAACTAGGGGTTCCAATCTTGTGTCTTTTGTCAAAACTGAAGATGAGAGGCAAGACAAGAAATTGATGCATGATGTAATCAAAATAACAGCAGACCAAACTTCATCATATGTGCTGCAAGTTGTTTAATAAAGAGCTCTTGTAAATTCACAAAAGTTGCAATACTCAAAAAGCTCAATTGATCAAATCTAATGTTGAAATATGATCATTTCAAGTAGGCATAGATACATTGTGCCAAGTATTCATAATCTTCTTGGTTCCAATAAATTGAATCTGCACACTATAGGGCACAATGATAGCCATCTCTCTAGTGCACATTTGCCCATTGGGACAAAAGAACAAAACCTTAAAATTGTTGTAGACATAACTTATTCCAGTGAAAGTTTGAGAAATCTAGACTAATATGTCGGTGTCCTCCTTCAAAATATTAACATAGATGTATGCCAATAAATATACATGTCACCATTCCACACATGATCATCTTCCATCCAAGTACATTTCATGTTAGTTAGAAGTATGTGAGAGTGTAAGGAGGAACCTTTAAGGTTTCCCAAGTGCATTATTAACTTTGAGGGTAAAGAATCTTATGGAATTTGAAGACCTTTGAGACAAGTTTTGGAAGATCCTTTATCTTGTCCAATTGAAGTAATTTTCATGTTGGGCTATGCATTTGTGTTTACAAGCACAGTTTGCAACTCAGCTTCATTTGTGGCAGGGTATATACCATAGCTTGCCAAGGTTGGTTGCCCCTGTAGCTTAGCTTTTTCCCCCAGTGCCTGTTGTGCATGCAGCCCCAACTCCAGCATCTCTTGGAGGCCCTAATGCTGCTCCATTCACTACTACAATTTCACAAAAGTACCAACATTTTTTTCACGAAGTTTTTATATTTTTGTCATGGTTTCAAGTGTGCCACTCAATGTCATATTGTTGGATTTTTTTTTAATAATATGAAAATAACATTAAAATATCATTTGAAAAAATATCGTGGAAAAAACCATTGTTAAAATGACCTACGCTAATGCATTTGTTATACAATTGAAATGCATTACCAACGAATTTTACTTAGATTTTTTATGGTTTGGAAGGTGCCCATCAATGTGATACCATTTGGAATTATATATCCATATTATGGGAAATATGTGTAAATTTCATTTTTAAAAATATTGTGGCATCAAATGTGCTTTTTTAATTGGTAATCCATATCTATATTATGAAAGAAATGTGTGAATTTTTTTGTAAAAATTAATATCTCATTGAATGTAAAACCATTGGCAAATTATATCTTTATCATGAAAGATATGAGCAAATGCCATTTTAAAAGCATTGTGCAATTACCATTGATAAATAACACGTATTAATGCATGGGTGATAAAACTGAAATATATTTCCAACTAATTTTTTCTATTTCTTTAAAAATACATACTAATGTCTTTGTGATAATTAGACTAACATATATTTCTAATGGATTTTTCCTAATTTTGTGATGATTTTAATCCCATGCATTGGTGTTAGGTAATTTGTATGTACACTATGAAGACATACAATTTTTTTTGGTAAATAGCATATGTTAATGTTTTTTATGATAGTACTAATGTAGATTAGCAACAAATGCTTCTTCTATTTTATACTTTGTAAGGTGCTTTGTGCATTGGTAATGCAATTGCATTTCATGGAACCAATATTAAAACTTTGTTACAAAAGTGTTTTGCATGCAATTCCATATTGTGAAAATGACATTAAAAGCCCATTATTGTTTAATGTTTTTCAAATTATTTACATTTCATGAAATTTTTTCAAAATGTTTTAAAATTTTCCTAAAGCTTCAAAACAACTTTCCTAAAACTTAGCAAGACAAAACAAAGGACTAGACAAACCAATTAAATAGTGAAACTTGAGAGTGATAAAACAAACATGAAATGTCTAAGGGGCCAAAGAAAGAGTGCAATGCTTTCTAGAAGATCTAGACCTCATACTCTCCTAAATAAACCATTTTTCACCTATTGAAAAAACACTTACTATAACATCTATTGATAGAATCAAAAGTCCTTTTGAAATGAAGTTTTTGTTGTTTTTCAAGAACATTGTGCTTAATGAACATGTTTTTAAAAACTCTATATTGGCCTTCATTCATATGGACTTTGTGGGGATTTCTTTTAGGATTTCCAAGTGGCAATCATGATGACAAATGACATCAAAAACTTTTTATATAGGTTTTGATTTAGTTTTATGAGGTTTTATAGATGGGTGAACATTTGGTAGTGAAAGATTACAACATTAAAATTTTAGAAATTAACAACCATGTCCATTTGATCATTTATTGAAAACTTACTATGGACTTGTACGGATTTTCTATCCACCAAAAATGAACCACTCAACCATGCATTCACCCATTAGCTACTTAAAAATAATGACACTACTCCCCCTAACCATCTTTGGATGTAGAGATTGAAAGGTTTTTAGAGCTTTTTTTTTGGTTACTAAAATAAAAATAATCACCTTTATTTCTGAGATATAGTCTTCTTCCTTTGACGCATTTAAACTCATATGTCAAATGTTTCTAAAATTGTGCAATCTAGTTGTTTGATTGGACTTGATAATTACACTTGTTAGGGACTTGCATGTGGATCTATTCATGGAATAACATTCAAACATCATATTCTAATACCACAAAAGAATTTGACCACGTAAATTTCCATGGTTAAATACAAAGATTAGTAATGAACAAAACACAAAAAGAACAAGGTATATATTACTTGCAATAACTAACAGTTATTAATTTGAATAGGTAGTTATTGATCCACTAACTGAATCACATTTAAATTTAACTAACTTTGTTACCTGATCCTAACAATCTTTTTGTTTTGACATTGTTTTGAGTGAATTATAGATTAAGTTCCATTATTTTACAATTTTTCTATACCTTTATAGTAGGTGAAGAAAAAAAACAACTAAAATGTGATGAACCTTGCAAGTTTACCAAAAAAATTCCAACTATTGTTTATTCATCATCAATGTTCCACTACATCCCATTCCATAACATATCCATACATTTGATGAATTTTCAATTGTATTAGATTGATTTAAACATATTTTACAAAGTGAAAATTTGTCCATAAAATCTATTTGTTTATATGAATCAACCATCCACACCATCATATGTAATTCAGAAATGACATTATCCAATAATAAGTAATTTTTATTTGGTGTAAGATTCATAGCCAACATAAAAATTGGTGCAAATATATGTTCAAAATTGATGTCATCAATGAGTTTTGAATCAAGGTGTCAAGTGGTGACACAATAATCATGATAACCACCCAAACCTAAGTAGATTACTTCATTTTTCCCTTCATTATTTGCTTCATAATGTTTTTAATGATGAAGCTCACACTCCTCATTGTTTTTTTGATGTTGATATGTTATACAATTTTTTTCAATTTTTTTTTACTTACAAAAAATGTAATGAACTATCACAATTATGTGCCATGATTTGCACTTGTCATTGTTGACTTAACTAATTTGGTTATTGTAGTCTTGAAGTGGTTTTAAGTGAACATGTGACACACAAAAACATATTATTGTTAAACATTATGAACTTCAATTCTTCATGTTCAATATCTATGATTGCCTTTCAAATAGAAAATGTGTTGCCAATTTTTACAATTGTCGTGACATCAAAATCACATTACATAAGATTAAACAATTTAGAGTTTTCATTCAATCACTAATAACCTTTGCAGCATATTTTTTTCACATAAAAAAAGATTAATCACATTTTATATTCAAAACACTACATAATGTTTAAGGAAGAGAACATGTTTAATGAATAACATATTCCAAGGTGAGTATTTGCACTATCCATTCTTAAGATATGCCTTGTCATTTTAAGGTATTAGTATTTGAAAATCTTTTATTAGTGTGGTTTGAAATTAGATCTTTGATTGTCATCAACAAGTGTAAGATTATATATATATAACTATTGGTTCCAATGTGATTTTTAAAATTAATATGCCAAGATTTAGCAATTGTCAAAACTTCACCAATTGATACTTCATCTAATTGAAGTCTTTGACTTTGATTTTTCTTTTGAACCCAACTTTTCTTTTGTGGAAAATTGAAATGCAACTCACAAGGATCTCACATCCTACATTTGAAAACCATAACCTTACTAGTTAGGATGCTCATGCCACATGGTTTACACATGAGTTGTAATTGATCAAAATGGTTTTGTTACTATGGTAGCATTAAATTTGTTGATAAAGGTTTAAAATATAAAAAATAACGCACCAAGTATAAATTAAATCAAATCATCATCCAATTTTTCTACATTGAATTAGATGTTTTTTAACCTAAAACTATTTTCATGGGTAACAATGGGAAAATAAGTTCCTTCCATTTTCAAACCAATATACAATTTTTTTAATAATATAAAATCATATGTGTGTTTGAAATCTTCTTTCATCTATGTTGTTAACTACATCCCAATCATCCCCAACTCTCCTCCCAACAAGTTGTGTTCCCATATGATTCCCAATAGCTCATCATTTGTTGTGATTTCAACATGTCCATGTACGTGGGTAGGGGAAACCATTTAGATAGTTAAGTTGGAAAGAGGTAGGTTATTAGTTTATTATAACATAGTTAACATGAATATGAAAATGAACATGTTTATGCACCTTTTCATATTCATGATTATGGGTACGAGAAAGGAGTGAAATAGTGAAGCTTGGAAAAGGCAAGCTTAGACAACACATGGATAGAGAAGACTATTTTTTAATATATAAATTATAAGTGAATGTGTACATTGAAAGTCACCATTTAGCACATGTGTTCAAAATACAATATTGCCAACTTTGTTATTTCATATTTGAGATTGATTTCATACCAATTATTTTGTGGAGGTTCTTTGACCAATCTTTGACCCATATTCCCAACTTTTGTGAATGTAGGTTAAGTCAAAGAATCAATATTAAATATAATTGACTTTTGAGAAACATTATTAGTATTTGTGACTAGAAGGTATACTATTTTAAAGGTTCTAAAGAGTTTCTGATAGTCAAAATTCTCTACTCACCCTAAATTTCAAAGAACCTTAACTAGAGGGATCATGCAAAAAAAGAGAATTACCCAACATCAATCACAAACAAAGGGGTATTCCAAGGTGCATGTTTCATTTGGTTGCTTTCAATACGAGTAATATTGATTGATAGACATTCTAAGATTACTTCAAATTCCCACTAATTACATCCACCATGTCCATAATTAACTAAGAAATCTAATCTTTTAAATTATGCTGAAAGTATGTGGACAACACTTTTACATGTAAACTAAGGGTGACTTAGAATTTTGGGGGTGTTGATTGAATGTAATTAAACATAATCATATAGTGAACATGTTATGACTTCAAGGATGTGACAAACATTTACCTCTCGTCATATTATGAATGTAGTGTAATAATATTGTTTACAACATTTTGTGCTTTCAACTCTAAACACAAATAGTTGTTGACATTTGCTATTCATGAAGCCATAGGTCTTATGCAAGTTCCAATGTTAATGACAACAAAAACATTCTAACTTTTGAATATAATAATCCACATGGTTGACTATTTTTTTCTTGTTCTTTTAGTCAACTTTTAATGTATCATGATAGGTTTTAACTTTTAGTCATAATAATGGTGTTCTACTAGACACATGGTAGATTTTCATGCACAACCACCCACATGTTGACATACCCCTAGGCTCAAGTGGTATCAATAGATATTTTTGATTTTGAAGTAACATAATTCAAATCCTAAAACATGTTTCCTAGTTTTTCATGATTAAAATAAGGTGAAGGATTTGGGACGATTAGGACAAGTTGACTCTCTTCACATGAATAATTCTATTCACTTCAATTGCACAAAAGAGACAAAAGAAGGTGTTGACTACAATTGGAACAAAAATTCAGTCATGTAGATTCATCATGGCCCCCACATAAACTCACATGGACTTCACCACAACTTGGACCACTAGATCATGCATTATACTCCCTATGGTAAATAATTTATAGTTTTCTATGGGAACTACATGTTTCAATGACATTTTCTTGAAATCCTTAAATTTCGTTTCTTAATATTGAAATAATTTGTTATCTAGCAATTATGGAGGTCATAACCCCTAACAAATCAATATGTTTTGAACATGTGAGTAATTATCTTACTATTTGTAGTCTTCAATGTGCACATGCATGTTTGTTGTATTTCTATTCAATTGGCTCAAAAATCTTAAAAGGGGCCATGTGAAAATATATATTGTAGGACCTATAATTGAGGCAAAACATGATGGGTCAACACCACATGACCTCAATAATGTGTGCCATTCCAACAATGAATATAATTCAATTTTTTGGATAAAGAGTTGACAATTTTAGTTCAAATTTAAGGCATGCGGGTTTTTGTGTTTTTCAAATTATTTGCAATACACTCCACTCAAGTGAAGCCCTTATTAACCATTGCCACGTTTCTTAGAGTTTTATACACATGAGTTGTGGATATCTTGAATTTTGAAATGGTGGTTCTTTTGTATAACCAAACATGTATAACCAAACTCCCTCATAAGAGGAAGTTCCCAAGGTAGATCATTTCAATATGTAAATACATAAACCATGAAAAAATATGTTGACATAGTGGTTGATGCCTTCATGTTGTTCAAAAAGTGCATTAACATTAATATTATATATAAGTTATATAACATTTGTAACCCATCATAGATCCTTATGAAAATTGCACAAATTTTCTTAACATTTGTGGAACAATTGATGGAATTCACATTCCATTAATAATGTCCAAACAAGAAAATTAAACATTTAAAATGAATGACTTTTACAATAAGAAAAAAATCCACATCATTATTATGCAAGTTTTGTGTGATGTACTCAAGATATTTTGCAATGTATGTGTGGGGGTAACTTGGAGGAGTTCATGATGGTGGATAGTTCAAGAACTCAAGCCTTTACAAAACATTAAAGAACTTTGGGATTCCTTAGCAGCCTTTGGTGATTTTTGGAAGTTTTAGATGTAATATTCCATATTTCATTGGTGATGCAATTCATCCAATTCAAATATATATTTAAAATAATTAGAAGATTACAATCCTTGGGTGTGGACAAATATAAAAGATTTGATGAATTGCTATGAATTCAAGGACCCAATTGTTATAAAAATCCATTTGGATCTTTAAAAAATAGATGACACATTTTATCCCACTTCAATTTAAAAAAAGATAGAATTGCATCAATTTTAATAGCTTGTTGTGTATTTCACATCTATTATTAAAAAGTGGAATTGTTTTGAACCAAGACTACCAAATTAGGGTCACAAAATAAATGACCTTGAGTATGGTTTCATGTAAATAGAGTTTTTACTTGGAGAAAGGGAATAATAATAAAGTAAAGAGGAGAGGGTTTGAAAGTGAAATTGTTTGAAAAATGGGTGTTGAACATCTAATTCCATAAATTTGAAATATAACTTTTATTATAACAATTATTTGAACATTATATCCAAATCTATTCAAAACAAATTGAAGCCCAAACTTATTCCATAATTGAATCAAACCATTGGTTACTATCAATTGGTAGATTAGTTAAGTTTCAAGTTTTAGAAAGATTTTAACCATTTGTAATTGACTTTCACTTACAAATATCTATTCAACTACATATTATGGAACATTTGTGTGGTACTCACTTTGTCATCTCCATCTTCAATATTCTCAATGTCCTCCACACCTTTGGAAAACTTGCAATTTGCTATTAAATAAGTTAGATTTTACATTGAATTTCTTTTTCCTCTTCTTTGATTACTTATTGGGATTTCCTTCAACTCTAAGTAATTTACAAGCTTGAGTGCGTGGAATGTTTATAGATGAATGTTTTACATTGATAGATGTAGGAATAACATTGCCATCGCTAAGAAATGGAGTTCGTCTATTTGGAGTAGTACATGCCTAAGTCTTAGGTACAACACCTTCTTCATGACTCAAATAACTAAGAACCTTTTTGTGTCCTTTCTTCACACCTTGATTGGATCCTTGAAACACATCATCAATCTTTGTTGTGCCTCCAATAATGTGATCAAAAGACATGTGAATGTGAATTTGAGGTAGTTTGGCACGGTGAAACTACATTAGAAACAAGGTGATTAGGTTTTAGGTGTGACAAAAAAATGGTGAAAGGTCGCAATGGAGATAGAATGTAATGTGAAATATTGCCTTATTCATGATGAATAGATGTTTATTGTTATTTGAAAGGGTCTTGCATTTTATGGCAATAATTGTAGATGGATGAAATGTAGGGTAAGGACCAAGAATGGGGCTTTTCTAAGGATGAATGCTCAACATGAGGTGGTGTGTTTCTTGTAGTTTTAGTGTAGATTAGAATGAATTGAACATAACCATTATAATATGGTGTTGTGCATTAAATTAATGGTGTGAAAGGTTCTTAAAAGACAAAGTGTGAAGGTGAAAAAAAAAAATTATTATTCTAATTTAAAGTTAAATGTGAAGCTCATTTTCACATTTTCTTTTTGAAGAATCCAATGGTATGGAGTAGGTATTAACAATAATTTGGCAATGTGTTTCAAAGCTATGTGTTGTGGTGTTTAAGTGAAATTACATTCTAATGGTGTAGATGTAATTTTTAAGTTGTTCATAACTTGGACATTGTAATAATTTATGTTATGCTTTAATGACTTGAATACTTAAATTTAAACAATGTAATAACCTACTTATATTTGCACTTTCAAAAAACCATGATGACACTAATGAAGTAACATGGGCATCAAATAAATGAAATGTACATTCACATTGTAGTAGGTTGCAAAGTTTGATGTTGTCAATGTGGAATTTTGAACCACATGTGTTTTTGTAGATTGAATTCTTTATAATTTTGCAAACCAAAGTGGGTGAAATTGGGTTGATGGAAAGTGTTTTTGACAATTACGTAATTACAAAAAATTAGCTAAGTTGGGAGTAGTTTGCAAAGTGTATGCAATATATGGTGAATTGAAGTTTGTAAACCTTGACATTTGGCCATCTAGGTGAAAAGGTGGTATTATTATAGTTCACCAAAGGTTGCATGGGGTCAATGCATGGTAGGGTGAATTAATTTGGATGTAATAAATTCATTTTTCTACTACATAAGTGTGATTCTAATTGCCACAAGGTTTTGTACATATTGGAATTGTTAAATGGGACTTGTTTTAAGATTATAGAATTCAATATGTACATGATATGATTAATTAGTATATATAATTTATACAATTGTAAAAGCTACAAACTTTTCAAGTTGGAAACTAAGGATTATAAGTTATAACATTCATAATAATGAAACTTGTTAAGGACTTAGTTTTAGTTAGAAAATGTATCAATAACAACAAGATTGAAAGCTTAAATTCATGAAATGAAATGAAGTTTGTGATTTATGAACTTTTATTGGGTGGAAAAGTAAAGCATTTTTTTCAAAAGTCCACATCATGATTTATGTTGGAATTTTTCACACATGTACAAAACAATGATCTTTAAGTATTTTAATAAAAAAAATTTTAAAAAAGTGCTTGGGTTGATGGATTGTTGTTGTCTACTAAAAAATCCCATGGTCCCAAAAAAGAAAAAGAAAAAGGGACATGGACTTTTGAATTTGTAAATTTTTACCTCTTTTTGGTTCACCCTGCCATGTTTTTACCCTATGGACTTTGTGTTCATCAATCATACTATGTGCCTACATTAGAAGAACAAGTTGAATTGCTCAAAAAATGGGTTTATGAAGACAATTTGATCATGATTGGCAACAATTTAAAAGAGGGATACATATTTGTTTTGAGTGGTAACTATCGTAAATCAAATTTTTAATGCCCATCAAGCAATAATGGAACCATATTCATGAATAATATATCAATTTGTGTGATGTAAAAAAAAGTTGTTGTACTATTCACATTTGTGATATTTTATTGACCTAAAAGAAAAGGTGTTGCATATCATGGAGTGATCATGGAAATATGAGTTTTGATTTACATGTGTCATGTTATCATTGTACAACTACCTACTCTTCACCTTAGGCTACAACACATCTTCTCATTCTCATATCTTTCTTTGAACTTGTTAAATTTGTCTATTCATTGCTTCCAAGTGTGTTGTGTTATTTAATGAAGATAACATAACATTCAAAACATTGTCAAACACATCTCAATGCTTCAATTGGAAAAAACTTCCTCTCATATTCCCAAATATTTTTCTTACAAATCAAACAATTGGATTTTTTCCATTATTTTCTTGTGTTCACCATCACAAAAGTTTACTTTTGTATTTGTAGTGTACTTAGAAGGAATATTACCCAAAATATTGTTGTTTTATTGTTTGGGTGGGCTTAAAAAAAAGAGGCATTCATTCAGATGCATGTTCCATTTTTTGAAACACCTCCCATTTTTTTCCTTTTCTCCCCATGATACAAGACAAAATAGGTTTTACACTCAATAAAGCCCAAGGTCATGGGCCTTATCACAATAAGGGCTTGGGCAAGCTTTGCCAAAATTGAACCCATTCACACATGCATGATTTTGGTAAAGCTTGTAGCCTTAAGTTTTATTTTACACTAGTGGTTCCATGTTTTGTTCTTGAATTTTTTAACATTTTTTTGATTGACCTATCATTTAAAATACAAAAGATGATGGATACCTATCCATGTTGAACCTTGAATTGCAAAAAAATTCTTCCAAACATTAACCTTCATGTAAAAAAATTGGAATTTGTTTGAAATGTATTTATAGAACGGGTTCTAATGCAAAATGACTCACCATGCTTTACATGTTACACCCTTGGGAGAAGCACCATAAGGTCCTTGGTATTGGCCATGGAACACCCTAGGGAATTGCCATAAGGTCCAAATTCCAAGAAAATTTCCATTGTTTTTACACAAGGGAAATCTCCATCGCACAAAATTTCCTAGAATTTGGCCCCACCTACTAAGGCTATTGCCCTTATAGGCATGACCTGATTCCAAGAAGTCTTTTTGGATGAGGATTTCCCTTATATAAGACCACCATATTGTGTAGTTGACCCAACTTCAAACTTCACAAATAGACAACTATTTATCCAAATTAACCTTTAAACTTAATATTTTTTCATATTTTCATGCAAATCCTAAATTCAAAGTTGTTTCGAATAAGTTTGGGGGGCAAAAAGAAGCAAACCCAAGGAGGCTAACCATTGTAGGTGAAGGGCACTATCAATCGCCATGAACCATTCTAGGCGAATGTTAACATTGTTTGCCATGTTGATAGGTGAAGTAACCATTCACCAATATGAAAAGCAAAATGAGACATACATAACCTTTGGTTTGCACCTGTTTTTGTTTTTGTAGCATGTGCATAAGCCTAAAGTCATGCATTTTTTTTGCCATAATATTCAATCTTTTACATGGGAGATTGAAGATCTTAAAGATCTATGATTGAAAATATCATTTTTTAGAATGGCTAAATGGTAAATAAGGCTCCAGCTTGAAGGTGTTACATGAACAAGGGTATTTTTCAAGGTGGCAATTTAAGGTGGTGCTTGCATTTTAGCTATGCATTTGTTTGAAGGCCTTATTAAGCATAAAATACTTCCCCTCTTAATCAATTTGTATGGACAAACAATTGAGAATGAAATGTTCTTCTTTAAAAATGTAAGATTTCCAAGGCATGTAATTAATTGAATCTTAGTTTTTTAAGGAGTTCAAATACACCATGAAATTTCTAGAAATGTTTTATGTGTTTTTTGTTTGAGCAATAGAGTGAAATTCAATGTGGAAGAGTTAATGACCTTTAAAGGATTTGTTGCAATGTGGATGGCATTTTATTCACAAGGAGTTGAATTTCAAATTGTGATGATTGTAAATCCTTTGAGAATGAAGGTCTTGATATGAAAATGGAAATATGTTGGTATTTTGGGGTTCCTCATTTTGTTTTGGGTTGGGAGGTAACACATCAAACCCTTGCCCACCTTGTCCAAATGAAGAGAATAATTATGGAAAAAAAATTAGGTTGTAGGTGACAAGCCCATCCATAGTCATATTCTTACCTACTTAGGATTCAGGTCAATTGTTTCTAGAGCTTTCACCTTTTACATTTAAGGAAACTCAATGCAAACAACAAAAACATGATTCACAAAGGAAAACATGCAACACTAATTGTGGTCTAACATTGTTTTATGTATTCATTTGAGTGGCAAAAAACATGAGTGTTCAAAAAGTTTGCAATTTTTCTTGGCTAGAAACATGTTTCCTTCCTTAGGGTGTATGTACTCTAAGGTGGTTCATTTCCGGAGAATGCTACACTCCTTAAAAGTCCATACAATAATGTTAAAATGGTAGTCTATTTTGATATCATTAATTTAGTGAGGAATTACATGGTAGTTAATGAACTAAAAAATCCATATGAAGAATAGACATTCTAAACAATTCTTAATGTACATGTTATATGGAATTATGAAAATATGGTTCATTTTAGGCCATTCAAAAGTCCATAACTTTTTTTTGGTTAAATTTTTTCTAGCAATGTTTTCACACATATGTTTTTCTTGTTTGAACATATCATATATTGAGTCCCTATAATATATCTCAAATAAAATTCATACACAAAAATGCATGTATATAGAAGCATAGATAACAAACCAATTCATATTTTTCAACTTCAAAAGTCCATTATTATATATTTGGTGTATATATATGTTGCATTTTTTTAAATAGATGTCTTTTTCTTCGGGTTCAAAATCTAAATCTAGCCACAAATTTAGAAGATTACTGTTTTTATGCCATGTAAATAACATGTAAATGCACGCCACTTTGCAAAAAATTAGATTATGACACAAAAAATGAGCCATGGGCTACCTTGTAACCACCCCTCAAATCATGGTATCAAGTTACACCATTGTAGGTCAACATAAGTCCCTTGTCCATTATGATCATTTCATGTCTCTTTCTACAACCCTTGTGGTAGCTATGGTGATTTGCATGAGCTCTGATCACTTTTTTTGGTGTTTCATTTCCATTCAAAGTTCACATCTATTTTGTTTTGTGAAAGTATTGTCAATTTTCAATCTTTGTTTTGTTGATGTTGTTGTTTTTGAAGTATTATTTCTCCTTTGATATGCAAATCTTCTTATAAGGAGATTTGTTTCAATGTTTGAAACTTTTTCCCATCTATTGTTCAACAATTTCAAAGAAATTCATCCAATCAAAGCACATGAACCCCCATATAAGAATGTGGCTTCTTATCAATGATGAGATGCAAGTGTAAGTAAGATTTCCATTTTTGTTTTGAAAGATAGATAGCTTGAAAGAAAATTAATCTAGGGAGATAAATACCATTTAGCATTAAATTGACATTTCACCTTGAATGTTGGGAATTTAATCAACAACATGATTCATAACTTGAACACCATAGAGTTGAAAAATGCATGCATTGATTACATCATCAACATTCTAAGGAATGCTTATCGATGATGATTTGGAAACTAATGATGATTCCATATTTTGCATGGAATATATATATATATATATGGTCCTTTGTGCTTTGTCAAATTTATATATATAATATGATTCAAAAAACCATCACAAATGCAATCAGCATGCTTTTGCAAATAGAGAATTCAGTAAATGTTGTTCTTTTTGTTGAAGTTGTGATCCACTTGGACTTTGATCGGCTTGTTATAGTGCCTAGTTATATTCCCTTTTAAAGATGATTTGAAAAAAAGTGTTTTGTCAAAGTTTTTTTTTGTAATATGAATCAAAGACCATCATAGGTGTTATTGACATGTTTTAGCATATTGCAAAGAAATCAAGAAATGTTGTTGTTTTTTTTGTTAAAGTTTCTTTTGATTTTTTTGGAATTGTTATAATTTCTTGTGGAAGTTTGTGACAATTTAAGGGGGTTTTGATTGCTTCATTATAATACCTACTAGAAATAATTTGAAAAAATGGGAATGATTTTTATTTTTACCATGGTAGGTTGGCTTTTTTTTCACCCTTGTGTTTGTCAAAATTCTTTTTAATAATAGGATTCAAGAGACCATCATAGGTGATGTTGACATGATTTTGTGGACAAAGGATTTTTAAAATGTTTTTATTTCTTTTTGGAGCTTCTTACAATTTCTTTGGAATTGGTACAAGGTCCACTCATGGTTGGGGTACCCCCAAAAAAAAAACAAAAAACTTAAGGACTTTTTAAAGCTATTTTTTACACATAACATTTACATGAAACAAATTTAAGTGAGAAAAATTGAATAGTCCAATATAAAATAATTCATGTATTAATGGTGATTTTCACATTCATACATAATTGTGTATGAATATTTTAGTTTAATGCTAGAAATGTAGAAAATCCCAGCATTACTACAAAATGTGGGTGCAATTCACTAGTCCCCATTCACTAAACCAATGAATTCACTACTTTTTCACTAGTCCCCATTCACTACAACTAGTGAATTCACTCAAAATCCAATGAAATCACTTGGCATATAATGACACCTTTTGTTATAGTGTAGAAAATCCCAAAATGAGTTTCAACAGACAACTAAACTTGTTTTTTAGCAAGATTATTTCATGCACATGTGACTTGCTTCTAAAGCTAAACCTTTTGAACCCATTGAACATAATTTTTTTATCAAATGGTTTAAAAAATGAGTCCTTTGCCTTGTAACCTTTTCCTTCAAAATTTTAAGATTTTGAAATTTTTGTATGATTTGGTTTTTCATCAAGTTCATCCAATGAACATGTACTTTCATAGAAGGGGGCATGTTTTTGTTGTACAAAAAATTTGAAATCAATTGTATGATTTTATACCTTCCTTTTGATTGTTTTTTAAAAAATAATATTTTAGACACTTGATTCCTTTAGTTTACAAAACTCAAAATGACATTTACATAATATCCAAATTATTTTTAAATATTTTTATTAATTTAAGAAGACATCATTTTATCTATTGACACAACAATGCACTACAATTATAACAAAAATCCAAAGTTGTCATTTGCAATCCTTTTTCAATTAGACATTCCTTTTTGATACCCCAATTGCGAGCGTGTTCGGGAGGGACCTTCGGCATCGCCAATACCTCCCTTTACAACTTTTTGTTGAAGTTGTGATCCAAGGGCACTTTGATTGCTTTGTTGCAATGCTTATTGGTGAAGTTTTGAAAAACAATTGAATCTATTTTTGACATGGCAAATTGCATAAACTCTTTCTTTCACCCTTGAGTTTTGTCCAAGATTTTTTGTAATATGAATCAAGATAAAATTGTAGATGTTGTTGACATGTTTTTACTGATAGAAAATTGAAAAAAAATTGTTGTTATCTTTGGTGATGGTTTTTAATGATTTCTTTTGAATTGTTTTAACTTTTTTTTGAGGTTTTGATCAAAGGGGACTTTGATTAATTTGTTCAAGTAGTGTCCATATTATTATTTTGTAAATTTAACATTTTGTGCCCATAATGTAATTAGTGGATGCTATCATTTTTTTTCTGGATTTGTCATGGTAGCTTGTCATTATTATTTGTGATGAAGAAGGTGATGGTTTGACATTTTGTGATGAGCAATTGATGTTCACAAGGTTAGGATTACATTCATTATTAGGTTACCTTCAAAGCATTGTGAAGATTATTTTTGCAATTTCATAGATATGATTTGCATGGTTGGTCACTGATGACAACAAATGCATGTAATTTTTGGTAGTACATGGTTGAGCTTGTGTAATGCCCCATTATGCCTCCTATTGATGTTAAGTGGTATATATGTCATCTCCTACCTTTTTCTTTATTTTTTAACTATAAAATTATTTTTGGTTCATTTGGTTGTGATAGACAATTCGTGACTTTTGTTATGTTTTCAAAAAGTGAGGGTTTGATAGAATGTGGTTATTTCCATGTCATTTGTTTCCTTCTTGATGTTGATTTTAGCTTACATAGTAGGTATTGTATGTTGATATGTCATGGAAAATAAGGATATCACCACTATAGGTTATGGGATGGGCAAAGTCTAGCAACACATCTTAAGAGTAAATTCATGTGCTTAACAAGGTTCTTTTTAGAAGGAAAAATTGCAATACATGTTTTGTTTGCAAATCTTGAAATGACCCAAATGTAATCCAAAGACAAATATCAAAGATTGTGTTTGATAATGCCATTTTGCATGTAGAAAAGGAGCCATATTTGATCCTAGTCTTACTTAGCAAACAAGATAATGGGGAGAAATTGATTGACCAATGATGTAGAAGTTAAAACTTAACTTAAGAAATATGTTATGATTTCAACATTTTTTTTTTCATTGTGTTCCAAGCTATCTTTGTAAGTTTAAGTGATTGACATGAAGGTATGATGTACAAATTTATGAATTGAACCTTAACTATTTTGTAGCCAAAATCAAGCATCACCAAGGTTCCACACCACTTAGTCTCTAGTATGCAAGTGTTCTTAATAAATATGGTCCCCATTTTTCCTTTTGGTGGAAAGATATCAATATGATGTGAAATTGTAAAACAATGTAGTCTAACTAGGAGATGTTAAACCATCAACTAGTTTAAACACAATGTTTGGTCAAGCTTAACATTTTATGTGACAAACTATGAAGAAACTTCTTTTTTGCATTTGATTTAATAATTTGGGATGTTTGTTGGTAACAACACAACATCACCACCATGAGTAACACCAACAACAACGTAGAACATGTCATGTACAACACTCATGGCACACACATCATGATACACCATAGATCCCTTTTTATGTGTCAAGAGACCAATGATGTTTTATAGCACCATGTTGTTGTAGCTATTTTTTTCATTCTTCAAATTGGAATATTTTTTTACAAGCTTTGTTTGGATTTTGTTGCATCCACCAACTCAAGTGTTCTAATTGCTTGTTGTTAAGCAAAATTAACTAAGTAATGAACCTTTAAGGTAAACCCTAGGACCTATGAAATCAAGGGAGAATGCCCATTGTTAGATGTAATACATTTTCAAACACAAGATATTATGGGTGACATTGACCCAAATAATACTTTTCTAGAAATGGTATAATCAACTTTTTTGAGAAAGTTATTATGGTCATTTGACATGTGGTTCATAAACGAATTACATTTAATTGATGAACATTGTATGCATTTTTCATTTTCACCAAAAAAAAGATATTTTTCAAAATTTCCTAAGAAGCTTTATTAGACAATAGGCCTTATGGAAGTGTGTATGACCTAATTTCAAACAAGTGTAAATAAAATTTTGCAACCCGTTATTTTATGGTTGATTGACAATATATTTGATGTATAACCTTGTACTATATTCTTGTTCATCTTATTTGATTTGAAAGCTTTTCATATTGTGAATAATACTCTATGTTAAGTCTTTGCATAATTTGTGTCATTACACGTACATATATATGTCCTTGTATATAATTAGGATTGTGTTTAAACTAGTTTTGTTATAGTTTGCCATATCTTTCAAGTTCATGGATAGTTTTTGTGTTTGTGATAATTCTTTGGTTCATGACACAAGTTTTACATGGTTATCATGTTGAAGTATCATGCGTGTAAGGGCACACGTCCATTTGATGTTTATTTCTTGTCATAGCCATTTTGTGATAATCCAAGAAAACTATGTTTAGGTTTCACCCTCGGGGTGGGAACCCTACTAGAATAAAGGGCGTAGGACAAGGTGCTACCAAATCTCACCTCAATTTTGGGAATGCCTCCACCTTGGTGCTTTATCCGTCATAAAGCACAAGGGGAACATATCCATGAACCTAAACATAAGTAGATCATGAGACATAGGAGACCCTTGGGTTCTTAGTTCTTACACCTTCTCTTCAAGAGTGAGAGAGTCTTTAAGCCTAAAAATCTGAGGAATCCTATGCCTACTTGAGGAGAGGGACCTTAGAAGTAGGAGGCCTCTTGTAGACCTAAGATCCCTTCCACTCTTAAGGAGTAAGCATAAAATGCTTCCTCTCTTCTAGGAGGGATATGTACATATAGGGTAACCCCTAAGGAGTGGGGAGTTCCCAAAATAACCACCCCCAAGGTGGGAACCAAGGGCAGTTATTTGGGGAACACACCCCTGTGAGGGAGTTACCCAGCATAAAGCCTGCAAGCAATTTTTTAATTTATTTTTAGTTTTTTTTTCTGTGGTACCCTACCCACCCAGTATCATGAGCAAAAATGACACTGAGGTTTTAGGGTTTAGGGTACACTAGGAAATTTGGCCCTGTGCTTTACAGATATAAGGTGCCTTCTGGTCTCCAAACACACTTGGGAGAATTCTCCAAGAGCTATAGGTCAAGTTTTTAAACATATGATCTTTCCAAATTGCATCATATACTGCAGTCCAAGGGCAGCTTCAACACATGTTTGTGAATTAAATAATTAACCTCAAGATTCCATGTTGAAAATAAAATGTTCCCAAATATTCCAAAAGTTTTGTCCATTTTCCTTCACAAGATTTTGTTCTTGGGAAGAAGTATTTTTGAAATTTTCAACTTGTCTAGAAATAATAGAATTAGTGTCAAAGCTTCAAACATTTCAGCGTTAAAGAGGAAATGCTTTGCCTTGAAGAAGAATATAGGAGGAAAATAGGAGGCCACAGTGAACCAGCACCCACTAGCACACCATCCACTGGATGCCTGTTATAACTCAGTTGTGGATGAACCTCAACTGAGTTAATATTTGGTTTCACCTTGGTAACTATTTCTGTAAGAAATAGGACCCATATATAGGTAGGTAGGTAGGAAAATAGGTAATTACCAGGTAAGTAGATGGTTTATACATAGGTAAGGGTTGTTTTTACTACCTACCTACCTACTAACAACCTGCTTGTGGGTTGTCAGTACGTAGGTAGAAAGAAAATAGCAACTGAGCTAACCACCATGGTTAGCTAGGGAACTGGAACCCAACAGAAAACTGGTTCCTGACCACTTACCATCCATCCTTTGCTGGTGGGTACTGGTTCACTGTGGCCAAGGAAAGTAACCAAAAGCAATCTGAACAGCAGTCACATGCATGTTCAGAGGTCTGCACTAGCAACATGTCCATAGCAAACACAAACCTTCTTTGCAAAACTGTGTTTTGTTCAAATAGAAACCTTGAGGGCTAATGTTCCCTCTTCAGAAGACTAGACTAAGACTCAAAGAACAATGGGCAACTATCTGTGCCACTTCAGAAGGTTAACTAAGACTAAGAAGCAGTGGGTGGACTAGGTGTCCATGAAGTTGAACATGGGCCTGATGGGTGGATCCTTAACACCTAAACATCAGAGAAGTACAGAAATGCAGTGAGCAGTGGACCAAATTGGTCTGTCCTGATGTCTCTGGGTTAACTATCTGAAGAGCTTGAGAAATTTGATCTAGGAACTAAGGAGAAACTAAAGCATCAAAAGTGTGTTAGCAGCTGGATTTCAGTAAATGGTTTGTAGCAAAAGGTAAGAGAGATCTGAATTCTGGCATCAAAATGGCATATAAAAGAAAACACAACAACAAAACAGTATGTTGGTCCTGTCTACATATCTCATGAATGCATTGATGGGGCCAATAAGACAGCTCTTCCTTGAAAAGTGAAAGGCACAAAATGACTATCCACATTAACCTATTGGAAAGAAGAAGAAAGACCTGCAGGACCCAAAAATTTAACAAACAGCAGACTGACTAAACCATCCCAAACCAGATAACATAGCTTTCAGAAAAAAGATCCTCTTCAGCCTCAGCATAATTCTTGTTATACACAATCATTGACAAGGAAGCCTACAACAAAACCTCTCCAATCCAAAATGTAACCATCTGCAATCATGAGACTAAAAAATTGTGTAACAAAGGGAAGACTACAGATGCAAAGATAGTTGCACATTTTCCCAAATTTCTGTCTCCAGGTGGAAGGGGAGGCAGGAAAGTACTTCCTTGAAAATCTGCCTCACAACATATGTTTCAACTGGAAAGCATGTTCTGCTTCAGTGTATTTTCTTCAAGATCCATTTCCATTCTTAGTCCTTCTTGGATGATTTATTGATGAGGGATTTATGGATGTGTGGGATGACACCACCACCAGCAATGGTGCCCTTGATTAAGGTGTCCAGCTCTTCATCTCCACGAATGGCAAGCTGCAAATGCCGGGGAGTAATACGCTTCACCTTCAAATCCTTACTTGCATTTCCAGCAAGTTCTAGTACCTCAGCTGTCAAATACTCCAAAATTGCTGCTGAGTATACAGCAGCAGTTGCCCCAACCCTTCCATTAGCAGCAGCCCGTGATTTCAAAAGCCGATGAATCCGACCAACTGGGAACTGCAGAACAACAAAACACACAATCCTAATGCACTCAGTATCAGAAGACAGAATCTTATGATATTGGTTGAATACATCACCCTTTCACCTAGTGGATTGCTTGGTCACGACATCCTGATCAGTTATAGGCTAGTGTACTCTATTGGTAATTGAGGAAAACAGATATGACATCCTGATCAGTTATAGGCTAGTGTACTCTATTGGTAATTGAGGAAAACAGCATATCTGAATATCTTGAACAAATGTGTTTCAGGCTTCCTTAGATATTCAAGGCAATAATTTGTCCTACATACTGGTGCTCTGGACAGCCTCAATACTGGATTATTAGGAGAGGAGAGAACAGCTTCTTTACAATTATGTCACATCAAAACTTCACATGCCACTGTGCACACACACCCATATGCACATTGGTGCCTCTATGCTTTGCAACCTGAAAGTAACAATGCTGGCAAGAAACTACTGCATTAGAACATGAGCTTGAAAATCTAAGCTGGAAAAAGCGGGAAATGACTAAGACTTAATTGAAATTATATGATTGCCATCACCCAGGAACAAAGCCTGGCCAAGACCTCCACCAGCCCAAACACCAAGAATATCAGAATGGTCTTATATGCACCATCAGAAGGCATGAAATGAAACTACAAGAAGGGTAATACTAAGAATGTGAAAGAACCATTGTGCTTTGAGAAAAGCCATGAACCATTTGCATTCAGTTCTTTGATCATGTTGCAGCAGGTACCAATTTGAGATTGCTAGGAAACCCATGAAACATTGCATTCAGTACTTTGATCCTGTTGCAGCAGGTGCCCATTTCAGCTTGCTAGGAAACCCATGAAACATTACATTCAGTACCTTGATCCTATTCAGCGGGTACCCATTTCAGATTGCTGGAGGGAAGCAAAGAGCAGTGGGGAAAAGATTATGAAGAAGGGAAGGATATGGGATGGAGAGAGAGAGAAGAAAAGGGGGCAGCGGAGGAGGAGGAGGAGGAGGAGGGGAACCTGAAGACCAGCACGCGACGATCGAGAGATGGGTTTCTTCTTGTCCTTCTGATCGCCCTGGTCTGCTCCCTTCCCCATTAGCAGACCCTTCGCTCCCTTCCCCGCTTGGTTACCACCCACAACCATGTTTTCCCACTGGCTCTTTCTCGTCCCCTCGCCAATTTAAAAAAGACCCACAAAAGAAACTTCCTTGGTAAACAAATTCTTCCGCTAAAACCGGGCTAGATCTCTGTACGAAATTTATTTCAAGAAGTCCGTGCGTGCGTGTGTGTGTTTCCCACTTTTCTTCTGAAACTCGAACCGACAAAGTCCGCACAAACAAAGAAACCAAGAAAAACTTTTGTGGGACCAAAATGGGGGTGGGAAGAAAGAATCCCGACAGACAGCTTTTGAAAACTGAAAACAGAGAAAAGAAGCTGAACGAGAGAGAGAGAAAGAGAGAGCGAGAGAGAGAGAGAGAGAGAGAGAGAGCGCGGCAGGAAGAGACAAAACCAAAACCACAAAAAAAGGAAAGAAAATCCGAATAAGCGCACTGAAAAGCATATAAAAAGAAGTACAAAAAAGAAGCTACCCAGTTCCCAGACTGTTACCGGGAGTATGATATTGAGAGGGTGCTACAGGGGGAGAATGGATCGTGTCAGACAGATGAGAGAGAGAGAGAGAGAGAGAGAGACGGAGGGAGAGGCAAACAGACTAGAGACATGATCTCACAAGAACAAAATAGCAAGAGGAAAACGAAGGTTGAAGGAAGGAAGGCGCGCACGGACGACGCTTGCTCGCGGGGATTCGATCCCGGCACCGCACCTACCTTGACGTCACCTACCCAGGTGCCGTGTGTTTGCTTCAGGTCTCGTCATTTTCAAGACCTCGTTGGGTGTGTCCGTTTATCGGCTCTGCTTGACTCTGCCTGTGAAAAGTTAGAAAGGGGAAAGGGAAGGGAGGCTATGGAGGAGCCATTGTTTTGATTTTGGTCCCACATTTTGAGTTCATTAGGTGGTGGCCTAGTGTGAGTTTGTCAAGCACTCCAAGAAAAGAAATTTCAAAGTGTACCCATTTGGAGGGCACCTTTGCATCCGTGCATATTCCTCTTACAAAAGAGGAGTGATCTTGTGCCTACTCTTGAAGAGTGGGAGGGAAATTATGTGCCAGGTGAAGCTTGCGGTCGTCGGCTTTATCAAGCATAAAACACTTGCTTTGATTTTTAAAAGTTTTTTCCATGATGGGGAAAAGCAAAAAAATGGAATGTCCCCTTTGGCATGCATTCTATTTTACTAAATGTGAGGAATGGGCAATCCATTTTTCAAATTGCACCCCTCACCCACCTCTCCACTGTATGGAGGAAACAAATGAGCTAGGAAACATGCCCTCCAATTACATTGAAAAAATTGAAGTAGGTCTTTGCACCTACTTATAGGTGTAAGAAACTTTCCTCTCTTTTTGATCTACACTTGTTTAAATTTTGTGATAGCATTTTGCCTCAAGCTTTTATGTGTAGGGTAACACCTGAAGCCACAAGCATTACTAAATTAAGGGCTTGTGTGAGGTGGAGCCCAAGGGAGGCCCAATTCTGGTAATGCCCATGGCCAAGGGTGTTACACAATATAAAAATTTAAAAATTTAAAAAAATAAATAAATAGTGATACAAGATGATTATAACAGAAAAAAACTTATTTTCTTTGAAAAAGTTCCTGTTTGAATTTTTAGAACATTTTTACAAATAATGTAATTAGTAGTGAAGCTGCCAAGGTAGGATGGTGGTTGCTTGTCTTTAACTGCTTGATCTAGTTGTTGAGTGGTAGGAGGTCAGACCAGGTAGAGTAGAACTGCCCATCATTGAACACATATTTATCATCAAACACTTTTCAATATTTTAAAAAGTCTTTAACCAATTTTTTAAAAATTTAACCAAATTGAGCGATTTTTGTGTCATTGGATGTGCAAACTGAAGGGCTGCAAATGTTGTTTGAGCATCAGAAGCAAAGGAAGAATGCAGAAAACACAGGAAGAGGATGAGGGATAATTTGCTTCAAGTTTTTTTTTAAAAAATTACTTTACTCTCTTCTCTAGTTTCAGCTTCATATATTTCTCATTTTTAGTCCATTTTGAGTGATTTAACACTTACTACTGGGTGTGTCAACTAAGGCTTAACAAAGCCTTTTTGTGTTCCAGGGCAAAGATGCAATGATCAAAATCCTAAGCTCAAAATCCTTGGCTGAGCTCCAACATATACTTGTTTGGAGAGTTGGTTCAAAGAATTTTTCGTAAAAATATTTCCATGGGTTAATTGTTCAAAAAAAAATTCAAAATATAATTTTAACAATAATTATCATCATGGATGAAAGTGAATGATGTTAAATTCATCTTTGATGTTATGAAAAAAAATTGTAATTGAATTACATTCATGAATGATAAGTCAAATGATGGATGCAATTCATCCATATATGACAAGCTAAATTCTTGAACCATATATATGAAATATTTCTTATGTTGATTTTAAGGTTTTCAGTAAATATTTCTCATCTATGTTGGGTTGTCAGGAGTCATCATTGATCACAATGAGAATTTAGCTTCTCACTTATGGATGATTTCATATAGTTTCAATAATAGCAAACTTCAATGTTATTGCTTGAATGAAGATGGAAGACAATTGCATCCTTTGCAATTTGTTGTGAGCTACATAGTGGTTCCAAGTTCAAAGTAAAAATTTACCCAAAAGATCTTGCATTGATGCAAAATCTCTTCCCTTTAGGTGAAGCCAAACAACCAACTCAAAGAAATTCACAAGTTGGAGCATCTATGAGCTTGAAGCTAGTTAAGCCTTGCAGATGGGTTCTTTACTTTAACAAAATTTCAGGAAATCTAACCTTGTATTTGCCGCATGTCATATTTTGTTTAAAATCTCTTTTTGCCATTTTTACTTTTATTGTTGGAATGTGTCACAAGTTGTAACTAGACTTGGGGCAAGTATATGATTTACCACACACTTATTAGTAATATGATAATGATATAAAATCTCTCAAATTTTTAAAAAATACCATAATGGTATAAACATTAAACAAATGTCAACATGACATCTTGCAATGATATGAATCATGATAACAAATTTATAGTTTTTAAATAATGATATGAATAAAAGTAGTGAGGAGATCAATACCATCAAGTATTGGGCATCATTTTGCTATTATGTTAAAAAACCCATTATATTTTTTATTTTTTTAAATTTCAACTTTCAAGTCAATTACAACAAATACCTATTTCAAACTAAAGATATAATCACTTGTAATGATGGGATTAACCACATGGGCAAACCCATGACTGTGTTCCATGTAGGACAAAATGGACATTTTTTTTTTTGAAGTTCTAGCCAATTATTTTGAATTGTCAAATTTGTTCAATTTGGGCCATTAGTTTAAATTTAGTTATTTGACGTGTGACCTTCAATTGGCCCACCTTTTTTTTTCTCGTTTGACTTGCAATAGGATTATTTGGACAATCAATAGGATCAAAAGGCTTCAATCTTTAGATAAGTTGAATTTATTGTATTAGGAACATTGTCAAAATCTTTCTTCATACCTTTGATAGTTTCCATCTCCACTTTATTCTTTTGAAATATTATGAGAGCTTGAGTTCATTGAGTTGTTTAGTTTGAGTGACAAAGAGATACAAAGATCTAAAGAGAAGTTGAATATTACAAGCTTCAAGAAAGGTTACATTTTGATCTAAAGAACATTAGCTTGTGATGTTTTTAGAAAATTAGATTTGTGTACATGTGACATGAGTTAGTTAATTTTTTTTTATAATCTTGTAGAAGCAAATGCAAAGTGCATGAAAGATTTTGTGAGTGATAGAGTTTCACGGTTTTGGAATACTTGCAATTTAGGCTCCCAATTATACATAGTTATTACTCATGGAAAGAATATGAAAAGGGAATGTGTTTAAACATTTTCCTTTTTGACCACTTTGACATATTCATTTTCCCAAATGTGACTATTTTTGAAGAGCATGTTTATGATCATAGTAGTTCCAATTGTGTCCATTGTCACCCATTGCACATTTTGATTATGGTCCAAAATATTGCATATGATAAGAAACTTATATTTTTTTAGTTTAAACCATAATGAAATATTATGTCTTACAATATGTGAGGCATTCTTGCACACTTCAACATGAAGATATGCATTCACAAAACCCACTTGGAAGTGAAACTACTATGTAGTTGTAGTCTAACAAGTAAGGTGATTCAATGTAATGCAATGAAGTTCATTAAGAATCTAATGCGTTGTGTCCACTTGGAAGATTCAAAGACATTGTGGGAGAATCGTAACTCACCATGATGGAATGTGAAGGGGCATTATGTTGATGTTCATTCAATGTCACGCTTGATGGTTGAACCCCTCTTGTTCCATTCATCATAACATCAACATACAACCTCATAATCTAACATGCATTGGATTTTTGAAAATTTAATATAAAAAGGAGCCATGTTACAAAATCTTATAAGTTTTTTATTTTTTTGATCAAGAGTTAAGCCTTGGGATCAAAATCACTTTGCTTAGATTGAGGAAAAAACAAACAATTTCAACCCCCTCTACTTTCGGCAAATGTAGTTCCCTTATAGCCAAACCGATGATGCTGAAATTTGGAGAGAACCTTCTGCACCTCCTAAACAAGAACTGTTTTAAGTTTGACACAAATCCAATGGTGGATTTGGGAGAAACAGTTATTTGAAATAAAACTCTAGAGGTTTTGTCATGAAAATCCTTGCATGAACTCCACTGTCGCGCTCCCAAGTTCTTCGTAGACCCACTTGAGGGTCCAAGTATGCGGCAATGCGAAAGGAGTTGGAACTTGGAGCACGATCCCGACTTCCAGCACTAGAGGGGGTGAGAGGGGCGTGCTAGAAGTCCCGGGAAAGACTAGGAAGAATTGACAAGCTTACTCACTCACACAGGCCTGCA
>Ga0116231_10002500_pt1 | contig 38498 bp, 29 predicted proteins | sample S1TSphgellanicum_2_FD_89695 | JGI IMG/M metagenome (GOLD analysis project Ga0116231, IMG submission 89695) | Host-associated microbial communities from peat moss isolated from Minnesota, USA - S1T2_Fd - Sphagnum magellanicum MG | ecosystem: Host-associated > Plants > Peat moss > Unclassified...
AAATCAATAAAACCATGAGTTTTGCTATCTCCATTACATCACCAGACACCACCGACGCTGCCGACCATTGCACTGATGGTGGCTCGGCATCTGAACCTATCATGCTTTGCATTGTTGACATCATGTGTCACCTCTTCTCAGTTCGACCTGAAATCAGTCCTTGAACTGCTCTTGAGAGCTGAGTAGTTCAAAGTATGTCCTGCACACAGAAAAAATGAAAAGAAAAGAACATCAACAATCAGACTTTTAAAAACAAAGGGTATCCAAAAGCCAACCCAACAATCAAATTCTTTTTTTTTTAAAAAGCTATTAAAAATCAACCCAATTGATCAAAATTTGCACCACTTTGAGGTTACAATGGAGTATTCAAGAGAAGGTGCTGTGCAGGAAATTAGCAACAAAGAGAGTTGAGGACGATGGGGGACAAACAGAGCTCGTGCAGTCAGGTCCTTGTGAGACAAATGTCCCAGCTTGCTAATGCAACATCCGGGGATTCTGTACAACTGATGAAAAGTGTTGCCAGTTCTTCTTGCTGCATCTATTCTTCTAACCTGCGGCAGAACAGCTCAACTCTAGACCTTGAAATCAGCATATATGTATGTCCCTGCAATGCCAGGTGATTCGCAGTGGGAGTGGAGCAAGAGTGATTGAAACTTGCATAAGGTAGACCCTAAAATAAAACACCTGACCTAGTGATCTAAATTTTCCCACATTCCAACAATACATCCAATGTAATCTTCTCGTTTGAGCCATCCATATAGTTAACAAGAGGAGGACATTGGGCAAAACATATGCGATAAAGTGTGCTGCTATTATTGGGAACTTGAGGAACAAATTGAGAACATAATAAATACCTTATGCTGAGGTCAATTTCATCATTAAATAATCTTCAAAGTAGAGAAATGAATTTTTGTGAAATATGAACTTGAGATGTTGAAAATCATCATAATTATCATAGGCTACATACACTCTTAATAATTTCATTACTCATGTGACAATATCACAATACATCATGGAAAATTCAATAATTTCAAATTTTAGAATGAACTAATTTTTTGAAAAAAAAAATAATTTATTTTGTCAACATGGAAACTGACCCTAGGGCTATGGTAATCACATAGAATACATTTGGGAACACCAAATTTCAAAAGTTTGAAATCCTCCCCTCCCCCCCCCAGTCCCTTTTTTGGGCCTATGTCCGTGCTGCCTCACATCATTTGTTGGGAAGGATTTCGACATCTAATTGTGTTGGTTAACATTAGGCATTGGCAAGGGTAAGTGTGAAGCCCAAGCCCATATGGTTATCTATCTGCTGAAAATAAAGTGTAATGTATGTGGCTATGCTGCAATAGAAAAAGTAAAAATTTGGTGAAGAGTTTTGAGTTGGCAAAGACAACTTGTGGCTCTTACTTACACATTTTAATGAACACAAGCAGGCTCTAAGCTTATACATTTGTTCAAGTTTTAAGCTTTCAACATGAAAATCGGCTATGCATCTAGGCAACATGTAGTATTTGCAAGTAGGCAAAAATTTGAATGTAACTATTAATTTTAACCACCTTGGGGGTGGGGGGGGGGGGCTTGAGTTGCAAGGACCCTGCCCACTGCAACATAATGTAACTATAGCAATTGATAAGTTAGTATCATAGAAACAATCTGCAAAATATTAGTTACCAAAAACATATATTAAAATATAAACCTAATATACATGTGATGGTAGAATTACATTGACAAAGCTTCATATGCCACAACAAATTGAAAATCACTTGGAACCAACGTGCACAAGTCAAAACACAACAAACAAAAAGTGAATTGTAGTTACAACTTTCAACAAAATTTATGCATTCATTCTAATTCCAACCTTATCATCGTCATTATAATCTACAACAACCCTTTGGAAAGGGAAAATGTAATTAACGAAAAAATCTTGCGTAAACATGTGAATAACAATGTTTAGATCTTTTTACCAACCATTTTCAAAGTTTAAACTTCATCAAGGTCAATGTGGAAAGGATTTTTTCATCTTCAACATTGCCAATGATTTGGACAATGGCTAGTTAAGCAAACTTCACGAACTTAAAAAGATGAATCAACATCAAATTGTTCATGACAAGTTGATGTCACAATTTAGTGACAAGATTCTCATCTCTAGGCTCTTCCATGGCTTTACAAACTTGAGTTTTAATGATTAGCTTGAAAAACAATATTTGCATATCCAAAATATCCCTTGAAAGAAGTTCAAAAACCTATGAACCATGTGTACCAATTTTTTTTAATGTACAATAATGTTGTTTGATTAAGCTCAAATGAGTTGCAAAAGTGGATTCACAATTTGGTTGTAACCAACATTGTGGGTAATGACCCCGAGAGCATTCATCAACTCATGGTTCCAAAACTTGCACTTCAAATTAGTGACTAATAGATCACATGCAATAATGCATTAGGCCCTCACAAGTAAAGAATGAATGCCATCAAAGGATCAACATAATGAACCATGTGGGACTATCCCATAATTTGAAAAGCCAAATATCCATCATTCAAGTCGATTACCCAATTGTGTGTAATCCTACAAATGTTTGTAGCCACATCAATAAGCTTAAAAAAATTTGCAACCTAGAAGGAGGTAATTGAATCTCCACATGTTTTGTACATATTTTGACAATAACAATGTAATCACAAACAAAGTTATCTATGACTTGTGCAAACTTCATCAAAGCATTAACAAATTCCAACATGGGCAAAATATATACATGCCAAGCCCAAGATTGTAACAATGTCATATAAATTTTAAAAATTGGCCTTGGCTAACTTTAGTAAATTACAATTAGTTTCCATCTTAATAATAAGATTCCCTATATTTTTCCCCAACACACTTCAAAGGTTAAAACATGTTTATCCATCTTGTTTTCAAATTTTGAATAACCTTTTGTCCTTTAATTTTTACAATTGCAACAAGCTTGGTGAATTGAAGATGGTGTTCTGGGGAGTAGAAAAATACCCATAATTTTTTTGAAAAAGATCTTCCAATTTGGAAACCATAAACATTGTGAACAAGCTTTGAATTGCAAGGTAGCCCTATGTGCCATGCAATGGATCCTGAAAAGCTAAAACACTTGTTTAGTTTTCATTAAAATAGTAATACCATATCAACCCCTTAATGCACCATCACATAAGACATTTTGAAATATGATTAAATTTCATTAAAACATTAAAAAAGTAGCTTTGATATTAATGATAGTCTCACTTGAAATAATCGCTCAAATGTGAACAATACATGCACATGCTTTTAATCTACCACCCCATAACAATGGATGGAGATCCCATTTTGGTTATCAATTGTAATTATTTCATTTATAGAAAACGAAAGAAAACTTGAAACCATAGTTTTTTTTGAATGGTGTCATGAGCGCAAAAATTATGAAGATGAACAAAGAAAAGACATACCTATATTTAAATCTAAACATGAAATATAGAAAACCAAAAGAAAACATAAGAAATAAAAGACAAGAAGATGAAGTGTGCAAAATAAAAGTGTAAAAAAATATTTATAATGATAAAATATGAAAACGTAAACATAAAAGGAATAAAACACAGCTATGCATAAGATTGTACTTGAAACTAGTGCTAAACAAGTTGAAAGTAATTGGAGGTTCTACCTTTATTTGTACCCCTTTGGGGACTTAGCTCAAATGAACTTCCATAGTCATTTCCATGTGCTTATCCACTAGGGAAATTTTTTGAAAGGCTTCCTAATCATAAGTGGACTATGAATAAACTATTAAAAGTTAATTAAAAATTAGTTGTGAGTGAATTAAAAAAATTGGAAGTGAACTAAAAGTTAATTAAAAATGAACTAGGAGTTAATTATGAGTCATGGTTGAACATCCATATGAAAAACTTCATTCATCATGTGAAAATGGTGCCTGTGACAAATGGTAGTCAACACAAAATGTTATGTACATTTAATAATCTCTCAATTATCATAATCATTTCAATGCTTGGATGGATGGTTAAGTGTTTTTAGGGAAGCAAAAAAATATTACGTTTATTCCTACTTTGTCATAAGCCTACCTTGAAAATGCAAATGAAAATGAATACAAAATTATTATAAAAAAATTCTTCATTTTACCACAATTATGGCAACTACTTGTTGCACCACATAATGTTTACCCCTTGACACATATAAGCTTTCATTGAACACACGCTGATTTGTTTTCAAAAAATAGTACTCCCCCATTGCCACCACATTAAGAATTGTACTAGTTGCCCTTTTTCGGCCAACATGCTTCCACAAAAAGTTTTGTTTCAATACCAGAAGTTTATTGTGCCATTTAATCTTCCTACGTACTTTGCATTTCACCTTATGCACCCTCCCATTAGCACTCACTATAAATTTTACCCAAGGTAACTTTATAACCTCAGCATTTTGGAAACAATGATTCAAATCACACATTTTCCTTTATTTCGTTTTTTTCTTTCATTTAGATTCTACTTAAATTAGATCAACAATGACATAATCAACATCATTTTTAGGACTTTGTTTGAGCTAGCACTAACAGTGAGGACATGGGCTGCAATATAATCAAAGGAAAAAAAATTTGCTTGAATTTTTTGGCAAATTTAATGGCAGCATGGTGAGGACAAGTGAGAACATGATGCATCTAGATTCAAAAGTAAATATTATGCCATCAACAAATAAGATCATGAACTACCAATAACCACAATCACTAACATCTTGCCATTGTTAGTTAGGGAAATCACAACCTATTGTACTATAAACTTGAGATGCAGAAATTGAAAATTGATGATGATCACAAAATGCACAAAATTAACACGAATAACCAAATGTGCAAAATCAACACAAGTCACAAAATGTTCTTGGGTGGGACGCATTTTAAAATTTTGTGTGTTTACCTTATGCACAATGGTTATAAACCATTAACACTTGAATTGTAATAGTTGTGATTCCAAAGTTAAACATCCTAAAGGTATGAAGCTAGGTCTCAATTCCATGTTCCAAATTCTAAATCTCATTTTTCAAAAGGGGTGGCGCTACTCTACACCTCTAGAATCCAATGATGTTACAAATTTTCTTACACAACAAACTTGAAATTTAAAAACAAAAGTACCAAGGTCCAATTCGAATATCCAATCTAGATTTCAACTTGAAATATCATAATCAAGCTTTGAAATAATGATTCAAATCAAAAGTTTTAAAAACCCAAATAACCAATCTGAAAATTGGACTGAAGGTTTCATTAAACTTATAAATTAAAATTATAAATAATAATAACCAGGACCACACATTCCTTTTGAAATCAATAACTGAACAACTCTTGCAATTACTATTGTTGTACTAGTATCAACTTTTTAAATGCAATTTTTTTTATTTATGGAAATTCAAATATTTCACTGTGAAAAAATATAATCTTAAAAAAAAATCCTTTAAAGGAAACCAAAATGCTTCAACATATCATAACTCTATAACTAATGTCAAGTTTCAACACAAGCCAAAATATCATCTTTCAAAAATCCTTGAATAAAAATAGACCTATTATTATTATTACCTAGGGGCAAAAATCTCTTAAGCTACTATACTCTATGATGAATCTAAACACAATAATATCCTTGCCTTGGTAGGCAATGCCAACAAAGAAAAAACCAACCCACTCACAAAGTTTTTTTATTATAATGTAGTTAGTTGCAAACAAAATCCAAAGTACATTATGCATATTAGTAAAAGGCCTTCAAGACCTGGGTGGTAACCATTGTGTACTTGAGAGACTATACTACATGGTGATGAGGCAAAAAGAGAGAGAGATGTACAAAAGACCAATAAGTAGTAGTAGTTCAATGGCAGTAAGTGCCACCCAAACACAAAAGAACAAACATCCAACCCTTATTGCAGCTTTTTGAACCCAAATTTGCAGGAATTGGAGTGCAAAAGATGCACCTGTCCAGAATTTAGGCTTATATAGTTAGAAAATGAAAATGAATTGATTTTGAAAAGTCCAAAATTTTGATCATTCATGTTCTTGGAATTATATGAAGCTAAAAAATTCTGCTGCTCCTGGTACAGACACGAGCTTGCTCAGGAAAGGTACCTTATAAGTAAGGTAGGTACCTGCAAAAAAAAAAAAAGCACTCCAAAGACAAAATTTCCTAGTGTATTTGGTGGGCACCTTATTATATCCATGAATATACTATATCCATACTAGAAAAGACAAAAAAGTTTCGTGTATACCTAGTAGGAGAGAGTGATCTTACACCTAGAAGTACCTACACCTAGAAGTAGGCTTGAGATCACACTTTCACTCTTATGATCACACTTGTGTGCTGGTTGCCAAAAATCTCTAATCTCTTGTATGGAAACAACTCTCTTTTTTAAATTTTTCTATGTGTATTTTGAGGGATCTCCCCCAATTTTATATGTTCCCACGTTCCCATGGATTTTTTTTTTTTCTTTTCTACGAAACAGGAAAGAAGCCAGGAAATAAAAAGAGAGTTGTCTGACTCAATTCCCTAACAGTTTTGTTGTGATCTGAAACCCTGACCTGCACGTACCCCCAATTAGGTAGTATTCTGCAATGGGAATTGGTTACTCTCAGGACTGTGCTTTTGGCTTCTTCTCTCTCTCTCTCTCTCTCTCTCTCTCTCTCTGTGTCTCTCTGCCTGCCAATTACTAGACTGGACTGGAGTCCTTTTTGTTTTGTGGAAGCAATCATGAACATTTATGAATGCTGTTGTTGTTGCTGTATTTGGTGATCATTGAGTTTCAACTCACTATACTTTCCTTTGGGGTTTCATTTTAGGGTTACTGTACATGTTGGGTTTTTCTTTTCTTTTTTTTTCTTTTTTTCTTTTTTTCCATCAATTTTGTGGTTTCTAAAGTGTGGGGAGTTTTTCATTTTAAAAATTAATTTCTTTTTTAATCCATTTTTTCAATCCAAAAAATCCACAAAAATTTGTTGCCACACTTCGAAATTTTTCTTTTAAAAAAAAATGAAACATTACTAAGTACAGTGTCTTTTTAAGGATTTTTTAAATGTAACATAAGTGATGATCAGCATAGGAAGCTATAGAAAAAAGAGCACATAAACCAGATATGAAGCACAAAATTTCTAATCAACCTTTTGTCTTTATGATTAACACTGAAAACCAAATATAGGAATCTTGTGATCTTTTACTTGTTTTCTCTAAGATTGAAACCTTCCAAAATCATTTTTTTTAAAATTTTGAATTTCTCTTTTTGGTGAAATTTTGCCAATTAAAAAAAAGAGTGGTAAAGTTCCATTGAGGGCATTATGGTTGTAAGCTCTCTACACCCGAGGGGCAAAAGCCCCAAAGTGAAGGAGCTAAAACCATGTTACATGAATTGTCGAGCTTTACCCTTCATAAAGAAAGAAAGCTGAGCTCGGTTTGTTCATATCTGCTTTGCTTGTTAGAAGTTGGAAAAGTTCACCTCTCAGTGTTGGGGGCATGACAAGAATATGAAAATGCACAAATGCCAATTGCAATGCCTGTAGTGTTGTACTCCTCTTAACAAGAATAGAAAAAGAAAAACACCAGAAATCATGCCAAAACAAAGTTGACACCCATAAAAAAAAGCAAAAAGAAAAAGCCACCTACCAGTGTGCAAGCAAGCTACTACTGTAGTAAGGGTTTAGGATAAATGAACTTTAAAAACTAAAAAATTGTGTGTAATTAGTTTGTTGAACCAGTACACACATTTCAAGATAAAGATTGTGTAATATTTATTATGCACAATCAATCAAATGTAATAATTCATTGTCAAGTTGACATTGTATATCAATCGATGGTTTTTGTATGTTAGCAAACATTGTTATTGCTAGCCTCATTTGAATTGATTTGGTTTCGCAAGTTACTTTTTTTTGTGGGGTTGCTATGATAATTGTAGCTCACGCAAAAGACAATTTTTACCATGATGGATTTTTGATGGACATGTTTGTTCTTCTAGTTGTAAAGGTTTTTGAGTGTATGCATTAGTAAGTGGATGAGTTTTTTTTTTTATCAATGTGCTAACATGGGAACAAAGGGCATTGGAGGCCCCCTTTTTTTTAGTTTCATGCACATTTTAAAGAACAAAGATGTCAATGGTGTTATAGGGTGCACAAGTGGTCTTTATTTTGGGACGTGTAGTTGTCGTAAGTGAAGGTTCATCTAGGCTATGTGTCCTTTTAGGAGGTCCTCCCCTTTTATTATTTGATATGCTTATCATAGCTGGAGAGGGTTCAAGGATTTGATGTTCCCCTTGTGGTTCGCTCTTGTGGGTGGTTCATTTGTTTTTTTAAATGTGGGCCCTTCCATTTTGTTCCTTGTATTCCCCCCCTCTTTTTTTTGGTGTTTTGGTTATTTTATGTTGTAGGGTTTCATTAATAACTTGTCTAAAATGTAGGACCAAATTTATATATATTTTTTGAAAATTATATTTATGTATTTGGAGAATTTGAACTTTTAGAACAAGGCAAGACCCTAAGTTTGAGTTCTAATTCAATTTTTAAAATGAATTGATTTTTTAATTAGGTTCCAATGTGGTTTTAACAAAACTTGGAACTTGTTGTTTAAAAACCTTAAAACTTGACCTTATAACCTGACTTGAACCTCTTAGAATTTAAGATCATGTTGACAATAGTAATTACCTATGTAAATGGATAAGTATGGTAAGATAAATAGTTAGAAAATGTGAATGTTTTCTTGCGCATGTAGATAAATATACATCATGCACGTGGTGGTTATTAATTGCTAGGTAGGTAAATACATGTGAATGGTTAATTATTTAGTTAACCAATGTGGTAAGCTATGGGATAATAATTTCTACTAAAGAATGTAATTTTTCTCATAGCAAGGCTCATGACACATGTGTGAGATAAGTTTTGTAATTTCATCCATTACAATGTACAATATGTGGTGTTTATTATGAAATATATTCCACTAAATCACAATTTGACATGAAATTAGAGCACATATTATGTTTGTATAATTTATTGTGGCATATATTATTGTTATAATTTGACATTATGTTATTGCACATATTACATTTGTATAGTTTATTATGACGTATATTATAATAAAATTACACATTGACATTAAGTTATGCCATAATAAACACCTTGTATTATAAATTGTACTAGATGAAACCGCAAAGATTACCTCACACATGTGTCATGAATTGCATCCATTTATATGAAAAAAATCACCTTTTAAAAAAATAAAATACAAGGGAAATGGGTTTCATATCCAAGTGCCATCTATGTTGCATGGTGCATTAGTGGGTGTCCATTCATTATGGGTAATGCTACGGAAGTCAACATTTCTTTTGAAAGCACCGACAAAAATTTGATGAATAGGGTAAAATGGCTAGTGAACAAAAATTTAAGAAGCTAGACACCATGGGTTAATTAATTGTGCATTTTTTTGCTCTTCTTCTTCAAAGAGATTAGATGCCCCTTCAATCATAGCATTAGTAGGCCTTTAAAACACTTGATTATGATCTAAAATGAAAAAATTATGACCCCCCAAAATGAAGGGGGTCTTATTGTTTGAAAATAATTGGATAAAACACATAAAACTTTCATTTTCATGCATTTTGCATCCTATGAACAAACATTTAAAATCTTATATAAGAACGTCTTTCCTCTCATAAACAAGATAATAATATTTTAATTATGTTAAAAACCTTTATTTATTATCGTTCAATTTTTATAAAAAAATTATAATAAGGTATTTGGAATAACAACTACATAGTCACATGTGCATTTAAGGTTTTGAATTAAGTATCTTTTGAATAGTAACCCAATACTGTAAAATCAACAACCCTTGTGATGCCACATGGGGCAATCCCTAGTTATTTCCTTGGATATGAAAGAAAAACATTGTGGTGATATCATAGCAATTCCTTCGAAGTCTCTCAAGTTCATTTTCATTTACACAATGTTGTTTCGTTTCCTCATCCCTTTTCTTTGTTTCCCTAGGTCTCAATTATCTCTCCCCAATGCTCTTTTGTTTTTGCACATTTCTTTATTTTTCCCCATCACTATGTCATTTCCTAGTGTTTCTCTCATGTCTCCCATGTCTATTATCATAATGCAACGGCCTTCTCTCTCCCTCTAAGTGCAAGAAGGCATGACAACCTTCTCTCTCTTTCTCAAAACATGGCCAACAACAAAGCAGAAAATTCCCTCTTTAATAAAAGATGTAAATGGATACACTTAACAACATATACTAGATGGTATATATAAACACCCAAAAAATACACTACAAAATATTAAACATCTAGCGTACACACATACATTACATCATATGTCTGGCATAATATTTTATCTAAACCTTTCAAAAGATCACACTAGATGATCTTTTCATTGAAATATGTTTAAAAATACAAACATTTAATATGTTTATCATAGACTTGATTAAAATTTTACATTCTTTAAGTTTAATACTTCTTTATCTATGCAAATGTTATTCCTAAGCCAAACCCTTTGTACCTAAAAGGGTGGGCTTGAAACCCTATTTTAAAGTTGTTATGAAGTCTCTCACTGGTAGCCTTAATACTAACAGCAAACCATGCATCATTAAACTTGGCTCTATCCTCCTTGTCAATTTTCCTTTGAACTACTTACTTAACTTGGGTAACTTGGTTACTTTTAGTCCTTTTAAAAAAAAATTCTTCACTTTCTTTTATTTTTAATTCTCTAATTTTGTGAGCAATTTTTTTGTCCATTAACTTTTATCTCCACACTACCATGTACTACTTTAATGTGACTGCATGTGAATTGGAATAATCCATTAATGGTTCTTTGCCATATCTTTTCCTTATTAACAATATTGGCAACAATAACAAGTTAACCAATCTTTAAATTCCTTGAGTACAACCTATAACAATTAGGTCATATAATTCAAGAATAACATTTTAAAAATCAACCACCAATTGGTCTCTTTCATGGTTATTTGTTGGGGTGGTAAGATTGTGTGGCATTTTTACATTATATCAAGGTATAGGTGAAAAAAGGTAATCACAGGTAGTAGGAGCAGGTACAAGCACTACGTGAAAAGTTCTTCCAATGTTTAACAACTCTGCATAGTAGCTTTAACTTCATTCCCATTGTTGTTGGATTCATTTGTTGGATTTGAATAGTAAGAATTTTCATGATCCTCTTCTTCTACACTAATGAACATGTCACTTGGAACAAACTTTCCAACCATGGTTGTAAGATTCAATGGCAAGATCCATGAAACTTTAAACCTTGATTTATGTTGTCCCTTTTTGAAGATTGTTGCAAAGCTTTATCCACCAATGTTATTAATGTGACTTTGTCTAGTTCAAAATAATTGTTTTTTGCCATAACAAAGTTTTTTTCATTTCTAAATGTTGTTTTGAATGGTTTGAAGCAAATGACATCTAATGGTTAGAGTGCATGTGAGATATGGGTAGGTAAGGTGACTATGTCCAATGTAATTTCCACTACTTGTTCAAGTGTTTCTATTGTCACATGAGAACCATGCCCATCTAGAATTCAAAAATATCATTTTTTTTGAGAAACCTCCCCTTGGAACATACTTATAGAAAAAAAACTCAACCACTAGTTGAAGAGGTAAGCTATCATCCATGTTTTTTTCTACATTGCCATGCATGTTCTTGCTTCATAATTATGTAATCTTTTCACATCCTTGAACTTCTAAAAATGTTAAATGGAGGCAAGGTTGCCCTTGCAACATTAACAACACAATTCATAGTCAATCATTATTGAAACTTAGGGATGGCGTTGTAAACATCATGAGAACTTCATCTACCCAAAACCCTAGCACTAAATTGTCACCCTACTTGAATTCCAAATGTGATATGATGGATATTTGTGTTATATGTACATGATTTCCAAGTTGCAATAAAAGGTATGGTATGTTTCACTAGTAAGCCACTTTGACCAGAAACTTCAAGTCCTTTTAGAAGCCAAATATTGATTTTTGGATGATGTTTTTAAAACCAATACCACTAGTTGCTTCTTAGAACACCATTTTGAAATAGGGTAGGTCTAGTCTCTGTGATTTCAACAACTTTCAATTTCAACTATTGTAAGGTGATAAATAATCCAACATTTTACATATTGAAAACTAAAGTGACAATTGTTACATCCTTTTGTTATGTTAACACACCTTAGGGGCCCATTTTTCTACTTTTGGTTTTACCATTGAGGTGATTTAAAAGTGAGGTCAGTGGAATGTTCCAATATTTATTAGCCTTTTGCAAATATGTGTGTCCCTTTTTCCATTACATCCATGGCATAAATTTTAATTATTGATCTATCCATATGGCCTACTTAAACACATTTGGTATTTTGTTAGTTTTGGCTAATCTTTATATTATTGTTGTGGGAGGACAATGTTGCTATGTTGGTGTTGGTGTTGGGGCTGATTTTGAATTTTGATTATGTCGTGTTGTGTTGTCGGGGTGACAAGTTGTGGATGTTGGTTATCTTGGTATTCACAATTGGTACATGAAATCCCATCATGTCACATTCATTGCACATTTATATGTGTTGGAATGCAATATGTTAGTAGTGCACCCTTAATATGTTGTAATGATCGTTGCAAGGCCACCTCCTACATTGGTACACTCATTTCAAGCCTATTTTTCTGGGTCCTAATCTCCAAAGACTTGGGGGTGTTTGTTAAGGTCCTACAAGAAATACAAATCTATGGTTTTTTATGAAGACCAAGATATTAAAAAATGTGTTAGATTCAGATAGTTTTCAATTGCATAGTTTTCCACTTCCTCATAAGAAACATGTAGTTCATAGAATTCAACATAAATTTTCCAATCTAATGTGACTCAATTAATTGTGGATGTGCATACAATGAGAATGTATCTCAAAGTGTGACTTGATGGAAAAGAAGGAAATCTATGACCCTTGCTAATATTAGAATGGGATAACACTTTTAAAAACATAGATTCATGAATCCAGCAATAATATGTATAGTTTGAATATTTGATAATGTATTTTTGTGCTAGCTTTGGTATGCCATTCATATTTGGCTTTTTTTGCACTATATCTATTTTTTCAAGCTCTTCTACCTCCTTTTTTTGACTACAAGTGTAATAAGAACTCCTTCAACCTCCTCCTTAATTTCAAATGCAACATGAACCTCTTTCTGGACCTCCCTTGTATTAAGGTTGACTTCTATTACCTTCTTGATTTCAGTTGTAGCTAAGTTATTGTCTAAACCCTTATTGATTCCAAATTGTAATATTTAAAAAAAGCTTTGAAACTCTTGCAACTTGCTTTCTCCTTGATGTGACATGCTTAGTTTGGAATTACAAGGTTTTACTTTATGATTGCAAAGATATTTGCCCTTGCCTTGTTATTGCATGATTTTTGGTGGAAAAATGCAATATATGAATTGTGATGGGAAAGTCTTTAATTGATTTACTTGGTTTTTATTCCAATTGGAATATCCAAAATTGTCTTAACATTATAATAGACTATGTTGTTGGATATTCTAAAATAGGGCAAGTTGTTTATTTTGATGTACACAAGTAATAAAATTTGAGATTCATGTATGTTGTTATTTGTTCATTTAGGGATTTATTTTCAAACACTTGTCTAGGTGTGTTTGTGCATAAAGTTTCAAATTCACAATCACATAACTATCGTTTAAACATTGCCTTGGACCCCTATTCCAAACAAAAAAATTGCATAGGAGCAATCCTAATTGTGTGCATTCCAAACTACTACCCTTTAAAAGTGGGATGTTTGGCCCCCACCTATTTCCAAACACTTAATTTCCCAAAAGCCATTTTGTATCATTAAAACTTCAGAACACAAGAAAACTCTACCAGTGCTCTAGGCATGGTGATGATGCCCTTGGAAGGGCCTTGGAAGGGGGGCAATCCTGAAATAAGGCTGGCCTCTTGGGAACGGCCTCATCTGAGGACCTTCTTAGCTTGCACATTAATTTAGGATGATGGCTGGCTTGTGCACACTTTGTAGAGACTTGTTGCCTCCACAAAGTGCACACAAAGCTGTGCTGTGCAATCAATCAATCAATCAATCAATCAAGTTTTGATTGAAAGTGCAAGATGATATGAGCACAACATCACATTTCTGTCTGACTAGAACAATGCACTTACTTTCACATATTTCTATTGTAGTACCTCAGTGGGTTCTGCACACAAAAGTGTCAAATTAATTAATTAATTTTACAATTTAAAATTATTCATGTGAGTTTTTTTTACTTTTGGAACTTTTGGACATATAATGAATTTATATATTAAAATTCTAACTCAACTTCAGAGTTCTTTTCTTGTCCTTGTTGGTCATTCTCTTCACAACCAAACATGCTTATTTGTATTATTAGGCCGTGGTTTGATTCCCGATTCTTGCAATTTAAAATTTTGAAATTCTCGATGATGACAATGGAGTTAATTTTTTTTTCAAAAACTTCAAAAAAAATTAAAAATAATTTCATTTATTCTGAAGTTGCCCATGTACTACAGAATTGATTCTTTTTTTTAAAAAAAAGAAATCAAATGTCTTCAGATTGTTATGAATTTGAGGAAGAAATTGTCACCAGCATGAACACTTTTGCATGTAAAAGATAAGTGGAGCAAGTACTCAGGTAGAATCCTTTAGAGTGTGTTTTTCTTTTTCTTTTTTTGGGTCAATTTTGTGACATACCCAAAGTGCCCATCACCCATAGGATAGTTTAGCCAAATTTGGTTATGAATGACATATTTGAAAGTTCATTTTTAAGTATGTAGCCAAATCTGGCTAAATTGATGAAACCCTTGCTTACCCTGGCTAACTATATTTCAACCTAAAACTCGTTCCAGGAATTCAGATCCTGCCCGCAGCCCTGTTGCCAGAACGGCCCCGTTCTTGGTCCAGAATGCCTTGCCCTCACGGCTAAGGACTCACTAGGATCCAGACACATTCCCTGGTGGAAAAGGGAACATAGGTAGGTAGGAAAATGACGGAATTTGACCACCATGGCCAATTTCTGACAAACTGAAAAAATCTGCATGTTTTGTACTGTACTCCGTTCACACAGGTACACAAATTCCTTCTGACATGGGCAAGGTGCGTTCCAACAGTGGGGACGTCACCCATCTGAATTTTCAACCCTACAGGAGGCATTTAAAGATTCTGGACTGGAATTCTTGGAATTTTGATTCTGGGCGGATTCCTGTCATTCACCCGTCGGAATGATTACCGAAACTCATCATTCCAACGTTCTGATGGAATTCCAGTTTGTATAGCCAGACAGACAGACATACCGGAACAGTGCCTTTTTCTTTTTTTCTTTTTCATTTCGAAAATTTGGCGAAATTAGTCACACAAAAAAATAGAAAAATTAGCCGAATTTCCACTAGAAAAACAAAAATTTCCAAAAATTTCCCATTTCCCAATTTCTTTGTCGAAAAATATCCAAATTTCGCCAAAAAAAGAAAAGAAAACACTGGCACTGGAACGACAACCCGCCATAAGTTCGGGTCCCTTCTAGCCGCGGGCGTCTGCTTCAGAACCACACCCGCCCCGCCATAGCTTCGGGTCCCTTCGCGCTGCAATCGTCTGTGTTCCGTGCGCACGTCCCCTTGGTCTCTTGTCTGCTGAGGCTGCACTGCAATATCTTCGTAGCGTGTTTTTTTTCGGGTCTCAGCAGCGACGAAGTCTTATACGCAAGTTTTGATATCGTATACTCTCATTTGCGGTGTTGGAGACGGCATTTTTTGGAAGGTTTTATATTCTGTTTTCAAAAGATTTTGCGTTGCGGAAAAGGTGACATTCTATTCTGAAGTTTGATCTTGTTGTTGTTGTTGATTTTGTGTTTTTTTGGAAAGATCTCGATGTCTTGGGATGGTAATCTGATGGCACCGGCAGTCAGCAGTCGTAGTATCGATCCTCTTCGCTTCTTTCATGAACTTTGTTGTCGCATCGCACGTCTTTTCTTTTTTTGGGTCTCTTTCATCAACTTTGTTGTCGCATGGAACATTTTTTTTCTTCTTCTTCTTCTTCTTTGCCTCTTTCATCAACTTTGTTGTCGCATGGAACATTTCTTCTTCTTCTTCTTTGCCTCTTTCATCAACTTTGTTGTGTGACCTTTTCATACGTTGCTGTAGACCTGCAGCATTCGCGCCCGAAAACCGAGATTGTCAATAAGCAAGGACTTTTGTCTTCCTCTCTCCGCCATGGCCTTCGTCTTCAGTGGCGAACGTTGAACTGTAAGATGGTTCTTGATTTTCCCTGCATCGTTATGGTTCGAGTATTGTTACCATCAGCCACCTGAATAGAGTCTGACATGGCGACAGCGGAGAGGAAGCCGATTATTTTGCCTTCTCCCTATGGCAAGATTGAGCCGGAGTCGAGTATGAGTGACAAAATAGCTCAAGTTTTGCAGTTGGTGCAGAAAGAAGGCCCTCTCTCGAAAGAGCAGGCACGAGATTATTACTGTACTTCTTATTATCATTCTTGTCTTGGAAGACGTTCGCCGCTAACTGCAGAGTCAAGACTTTTGTAATTATTTGCATTTGTTGTTAGGATCGCTGAAGTTTTCTTAGCCGTCAAAGTTCAGAGTCTACTGTCTTTTGCCAAGTTTTGGTGTGGAAGAAGTTTGTTTTCTTTCTGGAGATGGCTTGTTGACTTTCACCTCTCTACTCCTTCAGGCTGCTTTCTGCGATCACGCCTGTGTGGAGCGCTATTTGAAAGCGCGGGGGAACAATTGTCGGAGGGCCGCAAGACTTTTGAAGGCGACTCTCAATTGGCGGGAAAAGATTAACATTGGTAATCTCATCATCTCTATGAATATTACGGCCCGAGGAGTGAACATGCTGCACTGATCTTGTTAGCACGGTAATCTTATCATCCTGTGCAAGTGTTGATCGCACGACATCTGAGCAGAAATAACTCAATGTGACGTTCCTTACTTGTCAGGTTACCTGATAGCAGATGAATTCCCTGCTGAAATCGCAGTAGGAGCTGCGTATGTTGCCGGCCTCGATGACGAGGGTCGTCCAGTGTTGGTACGTTTGTGGCTGATGCAAACATTTGTTGATCTCTTCTCTGCAACACAAGTATGTTGAGCCCTTCATGAAGTTGCAACTCAGGCTGGGGCCTGCTTAGTTTCGTTCCTTAGAGCAACTCCACCGGTGCTCAGTATGTGGCCCTGCAAAAGAAAATTGGATTAAGAAAAGTCAAAACATGCCAGTTTGGCTCAGCAAAGTGGTTTTGGCCGAGCATTTTTGCACAGAATGCTGAGGCTGGTAAAAGGCATGGCAAAGCCTAACACCTATTGTTGATTGGCTAGATAGTTTGATTTGTCCAGTTTGGTTGCTATTAGTAGTCTCCCACCTATTTGCAGTCCCAGTTTTAGTTTTGTGGGTGGGGCTGAAAAATAAATAAATAACTAAACGTGGATGTGAGAAATATTTTTGCAGGGTCACATACTGAGTTCCACTGGAGATGCTCTTATACCATGTTTTTCTTGTTATAGTGTGTATAGTACACAGAGATCAAGTTCAAGTTATTGCAAGAAGAGCTGGTCTACTGATATCTGCCCTATTTCATTATTGCAGATTATAAAGAAGAAACCAGATCACATTGTGAATCACAACCAGAAAACGTAAGCTTTTTTTACTAATATGCAAACTGAGAATTCTAGCAGGTGGTGTGCTTGGCAGCATTTTGGGCCCACTACTGTGCAATATTGTGTGGAAGAAGATGCTTACATGATTTTGATATGCATGTCAGGGTTGTGTGCATCCAAGTAAAAGTTGATAAAAGGATCTGAATACTGGGTTGCTCAGAGATGCCAATGCATGTCCACATATAACCTTATACTGCAGTTCTTAGTTCACCTTCATCTCCTAGCTCCAAGTTTTGATTTTTAGGAGGTGTTGAGAGGTGTTTGATGACTAAACAGATATCTACGGTATATCATCTTCACAATGGAGGTTGCTGTTGCTGCCATGCCACCAGGGGTTGACCAATGTGTCCTCATTCTAGATGCTGGAGGTAAGTTACTCGTTTCTTGTTATACACTTCAGAAATCTCAAGCTGAAAGGGATTCACAGTGGTCAAGCAAGATGACCTTACTCGTGTATAGAGAGACAACATCTTGCAAGATCAAATTGGGATTTGATCTGCACAATGGAGTCAGATATTAGAGTGGTCATCAGTCTTCACTTCTTAATGGTGAGGCTAGAACCTGGGAAGCACTGTGGCAAGATCCCACTGCATAGCTTCTGATCAGGGATGCTACTAGAAGTAACATACTGGTTGGAACACTTCTGTAGGTGCTATCCAATGCAATCACTGAAGCAATGAAAGCATAAAAGGTAGAGCATTTTTTGGGGCTTATGCAATATTGTGTCCAATGCAATCTCTGGAGTGATTGAGAGATAAAAACACATTGTTTTCCTTGGCTCATCCATTATGTGCAAGACTGGCCTAGTTTCCATCCTTTCTGATTGCAGAGCTTGTCCAAACTTGGACATCGGTTGCACAGACAAAGTTCTGGATGCATTCCTTGTGTAGGAAGCCTCATCTATTACATGCTCTCAATGTGTGCTTGCACTAGGATTATGTTCTATTTGGACAATTGGCTACCCCAGTCAATTTTGATGCACACAGGCCTTACTCAGTAATGTGTCACAGAGAAGATAGCAAAGGAGCCTGAAAGGGGAAAATGTGCCCAAGACTCATGTCCTCCACAGCACTTGATTCTAGAACCACTGGACAAACTATGGTAAATGAGATACAATACTGTGTCAGGCATGAAAAGTCACAGTTCTCAGTATATTTCACATGGTTGCACTTACAGTCTGCTATTCTGGGCAGGTTACTCAAGGATCAGTGCTCCATCTCCAGGTGGAATCCTTGCCACGTTAAGGATTATTGCTGATCATTATCCAGAGAGGTTGGCAAAAGCCTTCATTGTGGATGCCTCCTCCATGTTCTACTATGCTTGGAAGGTGGGCAGGCCTTTTTTGCATGTGTAAAAACAAGTTGCAATATATGTTGATATCATTTCAGATTTTAATGTTCTTACTGACCTAGCCTGAGGTGTGCTGATGTTGAAAGCATTTCCAGAATAGATCTGCATGCTAAGGCACTGACCTGTGAACAATCCAGGGAATTTGCAAATTTGTTGACCACTCAACAAGAGGCAGGTTGAGCTTTGCGTATTTGAAGGATTACATACCTGTAAAGCCACAGCAAGCTCTCAAGGCTACTCCACCATCCTCACCTGCTCACTTTCCTAAACAGGCCTACTTTCCAGATGATATCAGCTCCATATACAATTCCACATCAGGTCAGTTATTGAACTCCTACTTGATATGACAGGTCTATCAAAACTTCTCTACTCTTTATACCAAGATCAACCTATCAAATTTGAAAGCTAGATTGAAAATTCTTGTGAATAATCTTTTTGATTGGATGTGTAAGTCCCATTATTTCAGTTTTTTGTTGGTTCAGAGGTCAGCCCTTAACTTCAAATCTGTTGTGGTTGGAGAATAGGGACAAGATTAGGTCTATGTAGTCTTTCCACAGCAAGGTACTAAATGCAGCAGTTTATCAGTTTGGATTTCCAGTTAAATAACTTCCTCTTGTTTGGTCAGTTGATTTTTACATAGTGAATTGGTATCCCAATGGTGACTGGTTATGCAGTTTTTAAACCTAGCTTCCACCTCTTCTCCAATGTATTTGATTTTTCGAATTGTCTTATTAAGTCTAATTCCTGTTTTCCTTAGTAAGAAAGTTGCAGATCATCCATTTGTTCCTGATGTCTCTGATTTCTCTAACTTCATGTATCTAGACAAAGACACTATTGGCAGTGGCAAATACTTTAAATCATTTTGTGAAAAAGGATGTTTTGCATCTCTTCCATTGGAATCTTCCTAGCGATCATTTCAGAGGCTTCTTAATTCTAAGTGGGGAGCTTTTCTAAGCCAATTTTATCACCTGATGTTCTTGCTCCACAATTTCTCCTTGTTTCTCTCTGTTTACTTCCTCCTTTCTTCTTGTGGTTTTTCCCTTTCTCTTTTTTTAAGAAAAGATGTTCCTATTTCTTCTTGGGGGATTGTTTTGGTCTTCTCCTTTTCATTAAGTTTTGTTGAGATAGCCAGCATAATGGCTAAGTTTCCCATTACTGCCTTTCTGCCTGTCTTATGAGGGCTCAGCACATGGGTTGATGTTAATATTGGACATCAGCCTCCATCCATTGCCGGGAACTGATGACGTCAGTGGGATTTTTTGGTGGGTGGTTAATACCATACATGTTGCTACTGAAGGTCCCTGAGTATGTGTATGACCATCGCTGTTGTTCAAACTGCTTCTCTATATTTGTTTTGTGGTCTTGTTTTCTCATTTCCTTTAGAGTTTGTTTCTTCTTTGTCATGCTAGCTGATAGGTTGCTGTTATAATGTCAGATCTGAAATGTACATAACCTTATTGTTGGGTCATCTCTCAAGTTTTTGTCAGTTGAAGTTTAAGCATTGAGAAGTTCTCAGTACTTCTGTAGATAATACATTGGACTTTCCTTTCATCATTATGGTGTTCCTTGCATGCTAAGTGTGGCACCAAGCTTCTCATAGTTCATATTCCAAAACTTGGGAGATGGGGAAATGTTCTCCAGCCTTCTACTGTGGCCTCAAGTATACTAACTTAATGGTTCCATATGTCACCTGCAGGCCCAGGTGGGATTCCTCTTTCTCCTTGTTACAACACAGATTCTCCAGAGATTGTTGAGAAGACCTTTGGGGATGGACCTCAATTGACATCGAGGAATGTTCAAAGGTCTTTTTCTTTTTCTTTTTCTTCAGCACCTGATCCCACACGCCACTCACCAGACTTACAAGAAGGGAGGCTGTCAACTGCCAGAAAAGACAAATGGTTGGTAAGCAACTCTGAAACTCCCATCTCAGCTCCTGCAAGAAGCAGGAGACAAAAAAATCCACCTCCCTCACCAGATGGTTTGTTGTCAACACCATATTCAAGGAAAAAACCAGAGGGTTTGTCAGCGGAAAACAAAAACAAAAGTGTTGACATTTTCCGACCCTATGTGAGGTTTCTCTCAGAACTGTATGATGAGGCAGCTTACAGAGCATTGATGAAGCCTCCCCTCGGTGGCCTGATGTCTATAGTCTCAAGAGATCATCTGAAGTACCAAATGAATTCTGACTCCAGCCTGACCTAGATTTAGATGTGCAGATGGGCATGGATATACCTACCTCAACATATAGTTGCCATTCCTTGTTTACCTTTAGTCACACTTGGACTTTTGTTTGTCCCTGTTGTCCATGGGAAACAGAATGAAGGGGATTTCATGCTGTTGTGTTTAGAGTCACTGCACCTCCATTTGGATCACACCCAAGGATCCAGGAGCATTCTTTCCTTGAGCTTAAGATGGATTGAGAATGTGCATGTCATGTATGTGTGATCCCAGGTTCTTGACACAAGTTCAAAGCATTCACAAGTCTTTCTTGCGTCTAGAGGAGACTCTCCATTCCCTCAGCGTCTCTTTGGTTGATAGATAGTTGCATTTCTTTATCATTCTTCACTCATTCTCAAGCTTTTATTTGTTTTTACTAGGAATAGGTGGAGTGGATTAGCCAATTCCACCCATTCCATTTTGCAATTTGCAATTTCTTCCACTTCCTAGGCAAACTTCAATCCATTTTTTGGGCTCTTCTCCAACATCTTGTTTGCGGTCTTGATGGCAAGCACTTCTCCTTTTTGTGTTTACATGTGATGGATTTGCCTCTTCCTCTCTAGTTGCATTCCCAAGAGGCTTTCCTCATTAGTTGCCAACCTCATGGTTTGTTATAGAGATGTCTTTCTTTTTCATTTACTCATCAATTTGGTTCCAAACTTTTTCACATAAAAGAGGATGTTCCATGCATTTCAATTACTTGCATCCCTTAACATTCCTGGACTAATAGTCCTCCTACTAATTTGCATCCCATTTCTTTTCAATGGAATGTAAATCCAATTTCATGGAATTCAAGAATCTAAATGTAATAGAATTCAATTCAAGTTGTGTGCAATGCCATTTCAATATTTTCATTTGAATGGAATTTGACTTCCACAATATCAATTCATTTTTTTCATAAGTTGCCCAAGTTACAATAGGAACGACAAATTCCCATTTTAGATCATTCCTTTTTACCGTTTCTTTTTCCATCCCTCATTTTTGTTCTTTAAAGAACAATGTTAAATTTTGAATTTATTTTTAATGGATGATAGATGTCTACATTTGTAACATCATATAATGTAATGCAAATTATTATTATTAGTTTCACACCTTTGATTTCATTTTGAATAATTATTACATTTTAACATGACATGGCAATCATAATCATACTCTTTGTCTCTTTTTTTTTTCTTCTTCAATTTGATTCAATCAACAAAACATTCAATTCTAGCCTTCAATTTATTTTTTATTGGAAGCATTCAAATCAAGCATTATTTTCCTACATTTAAAGTTGAATGATGGCACATGCTTGGAAATGTAGCAATAACATTGTGAAATTAATTCAAGTTTTGTTGTAATTTGTCATCCTTATCATATATGTTAATTATTCTTTGGATTTACCTAAAGTCTATGACTTTGAGCCGTTCACAACAATATAGCATTAGCTTGTGCACCCTAAAAATGAATCTTCCAAGGCTACTTATCTCGTTTTCATTCCTCTACCAACCTACGAGAATATGAAAAGGCGAATCAATTTTACCATTACCTTTGGGTGAACAAGGTGGAGATTCATCAATTTAATAATCATTTTTTTAAATGTATGGAATGTACTATAATAGTTAAATTGATTTTTAAATTTAATTGTATGATCACTTAGCTTCATTACTGAATAGTAATAACACTATTATTTAGTTATAATTTTTTTGAATTGACATTATATAACCTTGGATTAATCCAAAAAAAAATTCCTTATTCATAAGGTTCTAGTATGTATTAAAGTGTCAAGTATTTACTATGAGAACATTAGTTATTTGGTAGGAAGGAATTTTATCTAGAACATAATCATAAATGGAGAAAATCAACTCAATTTTTAGTTGAAAATTTCAATGCTTATAAAAGAACAAAATGAACATTAGCCATGACAAATAATTGATTTTTGCCACAAATATTTATTTATCATGTAATAAGACCTTTGGCATTTTAAATTGTTGTGGACACCTTAAATAAGATAAAAAGTCATGTTCCAATTTTTTTCAAATCAAGGTACCCCATTTGTTTGTGAGGTTAAAAATACCCCACACAAAATTATGTGGTTTTGCTACATGGTTGGGTTGCTTTGATTTTATTTTTAGGATTTTGAAAAACAATCATTGATATCCATAGTCAAAAAGTATGTTAATGATTTGTACTATCTCTCCCACTTAAAAGGTTCAAAATTAGTGTGAGAGAGTAAAACTTGCAAAACAAAAAATTAAGAACATTTTTGTAAAACCATGTAAGTCACCAAATAAAATAAAATAAAATAAAATGTGTTGAACAAAGCTTGTTGGGGGATATTTAAGGTCTCCCTTACTACTAGTATTTTGCTATTCTTATTGGATTATAATTAATATTATCTACAAGGTACAATTCCTATAGTAATCAAATGGAGGAATTATTTGTGTTAAGCAAGCAAATAATTGGAACAAATGAGGCATAAACTAAATGGTAGAAGAAAAAAAATTGATTTAAAAATCTAAGGGGTAAGGTTTCAAAGAAGACTCTTCTCACCTTCCAATTCAATGTTTTCAGACCTAATAATCACAACAAAATATTAAACACACCCCAAAGCTACTTGCAAAACTTAACCTTATTTTTTCCATGAAGTATTATCAATAGATGAAAAAATACACATTCTTTTATTATAAAAATGATGCTACTATCCCTTAACTACACAATGATTTTACCACCACATTTTTAGTCTAATATTATTTTAAAGACAACATTATGTACTATTATTACTCCATACTAGTCACCATGGCTCTTTCACATAATCTTGTTTTAACATTTTTGCCCCAAATAAGTTTTCAAATATTGAGACTTGTTTTCCATCATCTAAATGGTTTTGGTCATTAATTAAAATGGTTTGGCAACTATGTGTATTCCTTAAATTTTCACCTTAACAAAATTCAAGTCATTTAAAAATGGTCAACCAGACATCAATAGTTCATCAAAATTAAACAAAAGAAGAAGGAATATGTTATGTGAATATAATTTATTTTTTCATGTATTAAGAGTAATGTGAATAGGTATACATTCGGAAACTTTAACCCAAAAAAAAGTTATGAACTTTTGAATGTCCTAAAATGGATTTTATTTTCAAATGTCCATATCATATTCATTTTTTGATGGATTCAATTTTATTTTTCAACATGTATGTTAAAGTGTTATCTAACTAAGTTTTTATGCATATAATCTATATTAGTCCATTAATCACCTTGTAATCCCCCACTTCAATAATGATATCAAAATAAACTATCATTTTAACTTTATTAATTGAACTTTTTATGACTTATTTATTTATCAAAATTGATTCACCTTATTTTGCAATCACCTTTCAAGGCATTTTCTTTTTTTAAATCTCAAGAAATGTCATTCCAATGTAGTCCCACATAGACTTACAATTTTTTTTTCTAAGAAAATAAAATATATGATAAGAAGAATAATGCTTCCTATGGAGTCTAATTGATGGTGAAGTCCATGTGAATTTGTGGTGAATTTCGAACCCAATTTTAACTATAGTTACACTAAACATTTTATTTACATGTTTTGCATTATAAAAGAAATTGAAAGGTATTTATGAAATGTGTCATCTAGCAATATTTCAGGTGGTGAATTTTCTTTTTTTTTAAATCCTTGGAAAATTTTAGAATAATTTTTTTTGTAGAGTAAAATGTGGATTTTCATATAAAATTTATTACTTTTTCATAATCATCATTTGAAAAATAAAAGAAAACATCATTTGTGTCATATCAGCCTAATCATACCAAAGCCCTCACCCCCTTGTCCTAGTCAGAAGGAATTAAGAAACACATTTTAAGTTTTGAAATTTTAATTGTTATTATTAAATTTTAGGAGTTCCCACCAATGCCACTTCACAAGCTTGGCTATAACAAGTCCACATGCACACTATTCATAAACATGCTTGTTGTTTTTAAGGTGAATTTAGTCATTCCTAGAATAACCATGTAATCAATCCTCACCCTACACAATCTCAATGTGAATGGGTACCCATGCTTGAAACTCACCCCTACAACCAATTAATAAAACTAATTAATCGTAGGTACCCATCACAATAAAAATGACCCATGTCTAAGACTCACACCCACGACTAACTAATAAAAATAACTAAACGTATTCATCATAGAAAAGATTACTTTTGGAAACATCAACTTGTATCCATCAATGGAGTGAAAAGTGAATGTTCATGACCAATTTTGGTGTTAGGAGAACGTGTCATAGTGTGGGCATTACGTTGTGGGAAACAAGGGTGGCAAAGCGCAAGGTTTCAAGTGTTAATGCTCATCAAGTGTTAAGCTCACATGATAGCGTCATTCCTAGCATATCAACCAACAATTGTGTTGCTCCAATGGCCAAAGTTCCCCATCACTATAACACTTGCATGAATGAGATCTCTCACTTGTGTTACAACTCTTCCTCATGTGAAAGATAATTTTGCGTAACTAGCTTGCCCACTAGGAACATGGAATTGTGCCCGAGAGCTCCCCTGATTTCACCCAACAAATTTCCACTGAGGTTGTTCACACACACACACACACACACACACACACACACACACCCCCCGAGGGGACCCAAACCCTACTGGAGCACAAAAAAGACAAAAGACAAACCTACATGTTCACAAAACAACAAAAAATTGACACCCAAAAGTCTTCATGAACTCGTGAAGTTGGCACAACATGTCCTTAAACAACACAAGATACTTTAAAGAACAATGCACAAACCACCATCACCACAAACCAAGAGTCAGGTTCATAACCAAGTCAACAAGGAATAATAATAATAATAATAATAATAACCCTAAGAACTTTGCTGGCTATGGAGTGGAGTTAAGTTTTAAAACTCTCCCCACCCCTCTCTCCCAGTCCCAGCCCCCTCCCCCTCTGGTTTTGACCCGTCTGTCCTTTTTCCTGAGCGCCTCCACTGCTGCTACATATGTTTTCACTGCTCCTACATGTACAACTACTATAATTACCTCGAACCTTGTGCATTAAATGCTGAGTTTCAGCATTTCATGCCCCCCCCCAGATTTAATAAAACTTGCTTACTTTGGGGACCTCACTCAAAGAGAGGATAGGGGGGTGAAAAGAGGCCCAAAGACAGGGTGAAGACTGGATGACTTTAAGGAAAACTCTAATTTCACAGAGAAAGCAAAAATATAAGTCTTTGATAACAAACTATGGATAACTGGTTGTCAAACTGGGGGTAAGATAAACTCCTGAGTTACCCATAAAGTACCTGGAACTGGGGGGCACTGGATGGAATCCAGAAAGTCAGAATGAAAACAGTCCACAGGCAAACAAGAGGGGACCAAAAACTGGTTTTCTCACCCAAATTGGAGTTTTGCCCCCATTTTGTTGCCTTTCTTTACTCAGGCTCATTATTCTTCATTAAATCAAAGCCTTGTTAGAATAAGATCCCCCAAATCTTCTGAATTGATACCCAGTTTCATTAAACAATGTCCAGTTTTGCTCACTTTACAGATAGATACACACAAAAGTGCATGAAACAGGGATTACAGGGTCAAACTAGGGTCCAAAGCTAGCATGACTTTAGGATGAGTCAAATGTGTGCTATTTTTTTTTTAGTATTATCATAATTTCTATGTTTGAATCTATCATGCTGAAAAAAATTTAATTTACATGCCACAAGATTATTTAAATATAAAATTTCAAATATTTAAAGAAAACCCAAATGACTTCTTCAGAACTGAAGAATAATCAAAAGTAACTTGGAAGCCAGTTTTGTTGCCCACCTTATCTATGTAGATTAGTCTCTGTTTGGGACTCACAAACAACCATATCCCAAGCAATGATAAAAATCAATTTAATTGTGTTGTGGTAAATTTTCAATTTATGATTACCTGGGATATGGCCATGGTTTTTTTTTCCCCCAATTTTTTAATTCAGAAATTGGAATTTTTTTTTCTGAAATTGCCCATTTTACTCTGAAAAAGTATATGTTTCCTATAAATAAATAAATAAATAAATAAATGAAAAAATAGCAAAAATTCACCACAAAAGGGATAAGGTTGTTTGTGAATCAAAAGACTGCTCTAGAATCTACATATATAAAGGGGGAATTGGTTTCATTGTTCCTATTTTGTTGATTTCTTTCAAAACTCATTTAAATTTTAATACCCGACCTGTTCCCATAAACTCACTCAAGTCCTTCATTTGTCTTCGTTTGGTTTCCATAAGAAATTGCTAAGCTAGTTGCCCCTTCATGTACTCATGAGATTTTTTTTGCATTTTTTTAATATTTACTGATTTTCCAAATAGCCTAGACATCAATGTTTTTTATTTTAATTATTTTAATTATTTTATTTTATTTTATTTTTAAAATTCAGAATCAAAGAACTGTCAGTTCTGGGTAATTTTTCCAAAAATCAGAATCAAAGCACTGGTAGTTCCAATTATTATTTAAAAACCCTCAAAGCACCGTTGGATTTCACAAGAGACTTAACAAAGAACAGACAATTTTCCGAGGGTTTATTTGACTTTTTCAAAAATAAAATTGGGAACCATGGTTACATATGGGTTCCAACATGTACCCAAAGTTGGCAACTCGTTCACATTTTGTTTCTAATAGCCAGAGTGAACCACCACACACCAACAAGGCAGGATGAATGGTGTGTGGACAGAAGAAAATACCCGTCTTTCAATATATTCCTATCCCATAGCAAACCATGGTGGTTAGCTATGTACTAATCTAAAAGGGGCCAACAGAGTGAACCATCCATCACCCACCCAGTGTACAAGGCCAGGATGGATGGTGTTCTTGTATTCTTGTCTTATAGCAAACCAAGATGGGTTAGCTATAAACTAAGAACATCTCCACCAACACACTCTATACAACATATTTTGGATGAAGATTACTAAAAATTTGTCCAAAAAGTTAGTTCAGTAAAATGACTTGTGGCTCAGCATTTGAGTTAGCATTTTTGACTTCTGACCACTTTTCATCACTCAAGTTCATGTCTATGAATTAGGCTTGGAATCACTAAATAAATAACCTTGGATAAGAAAATTACTATTGCAGGGCTAAATGGGTTTGGGGTTTAGGGTTTAGCCCCAGGTTTAGGGTATGGGTGAAGCTGTTCTAAGGCTCTGAAGGCTAGAGTGAAGAAGCAGGAGTCACCAACAAGGCACCTAGCAGCTGACCACATGCCCAAACTCTTGTTAGATCTTAAGTTTGTATCAAAAAAGTCTAGGAATTTCTTTTGGCTGGAGGTCCTCTTGTTTTGATTATAAGCTCATTTTTATAGGCAGAGGGTGTCAGTGGCTTTTCAGAGAGTTCAGGCCATCACTATCTTGGGCCGAGCAATTGTGGCAATAGGAGAAGCCTCTTCTAGGCTTGGTGTCTTTTCAAGATTTTCACCCATCTTCTTGCACGACTTGCTTTGTGCTACTGATGATGGGTTTAGGTCTTAAGATTCATGATTTCTCCTCTCAGGGATCCCCATTGTGTGTTCTGCACTTTCAGGTGTGGTCTTTTGTTTGGACTTTGATCCTTGTTTTTTCTCTTGTTCCCTTGCCAGGCTTTTTTCCTTTATTTATATTTATTCTTAGAACTTAAGTTTGTATCAAAAGTCTAGGACACTCTTTTGGCACTATGTCATTTGAGCACCAAAAAGTCACCAATCTAAAAGTTCAATTACATATAGTCCTTTGGATAGTCCTTTGGTTATTCAAAGTAGGTAGGTACCTACCAATTTCTTTCTTCTTAATTTATTTTTAAAAATAAAATCAAAATTGGCACATGAGGAGTGCATTTTGGTGAAATTGTGGAAAACAACTACAAAAACTGTCAAAGGAGACTGATGAAAGCAAGCTAGCCTACTTGGGTGCCTTTGAAAAAGAGCAACAAAAAGTGCAAAAAAAAAAGGTATGTTTAGGTTCATAGAAATACAATAACTAACATTTTTTTTTTGAGCAAGCCAATAGCAGCTCAATTGTTTCTGTCTCCAACTGCTCTTTGTACCAATACCTGAACTGATTTCAAAATTGATATCAAAAATTATATATATATATATATATATATTCAAAATTAATGATATATACCCTGTCTGAGACCTAGGGGTTTCCCTTCTTTTTCTTTTTCCAATTTTTGTTGTGGTAACAAAAAATTTGGAATTTTTCCCCCAAAAATTGCAAAATTAGTTGAATACTGTAAAAACTAGAAATTCCAGAAATTTCACGGATGTTTTAAAATTTTAAAAAATTCATTGGTAACATCTTTAGCATATGCAAGAGAGCTTTGTTTGTCTCCATTTTCTTTCAAGTAATTGTGCACGGGAAAAGGCACAAGTGCCTTCTACCCTGTGAACTAAGGGTGCAGCCCAAGGTCCAGTGTGGGCGGAAGACACTGACACGAGTAGCCCTTGCCTTTTGTAACAAGGGGTGTGTCAATTACACTATGGCCTTGCAATTTACATTTAAAAGCATCTTAAGGCAAAAGAAGAATTATGGAAAACTCGAAATATTTCACCATGCAAAAATATATTAATCTTCAAAAAATCCCTCTTAAAAAAAAACCAAAATCCTTCAAGATATTATTATAACTTTGTAACTAATCTCAAGTTTCAACACAAGCCAAAAAAATATCATCTTTCAAAAAATCCTCATATAATAAAAATAGACCTATTATTATTATTATTATTACCTAGGGGCCTATAAAAATCCCTTAAGCTACTATAACTCTATAATGAATCTGAACACAATAATATCCTTAAGGGCCTTGGTAAGCAAGGCCAACAAAGGATGTGGCCTTACATCATCTTTTTGCCACCCTAGAGAGCTTGCATATAAGATCCCCACACTCGAAGGAGAGATTACATGAGATCTCCTGCCCCAAGAAGAAGCCAGAAATTCCGTCTGGTAAGGCACCCCATAAATGATACACTACAGATTTTCTCCCGAGGTTGTTCTGTGTTTTGTATTAAACCCCTGGAGATCAAGTTCTGGAGTTTTGAGGATTGAGAAAACTATCCAAAACTCTAGAAATGCATCTTAAATTTTTTAATAGGGCGATGAACTATTTTGCAGATTAGCTCGTTGCCAGTCTTGAACTAAACTAACAAAATCCCATGATGCAGTTTCAAACTAAAACTCATGGGGAAATCCCATGCAGCAATTCCTGGAAAGGAAAACAGGAGTAACAGATCTAATTTTGAGGTATATAAATCCCATGCAGCGATTCCTTGAGAGGAAAACAGTAGTAACAGATTTAATTTGGAAGGATGTATGGAAATCCCATGCAGCGATTCCTTGAGAAGAAAACAGAAGTAACTGATTTAATTCAGAAGTATGTATGTAAATCCCATGCAGCGATTCCTTGAGAGGAAAACAGAAGTAACTGATTTAATTCAGAAGTATGTATGTAAATCCCATGTGGCAATTCCTTGAGAGGAAAACAGAAGTAACAGATTGAATTCAGAAGTATGTATGTAAATCCCATGCAGCGATTTCTGGAAAAGAAAACAGTAGTAACAGATTTAATTCAGAAGTATGTACGTAAATCCCATGCAGCGAATTCCTTGAGAGGAAAACAGTAGCTAGTAACAGATTTAATTCAGAAGTATGTATGTGAATCCCATGCGGCGAATTCCTTGAGAGGAAAACAGTAGCTAGTAACAGATTTAATTCAGAAGTATGTATGTAAATCCCATGCAGCGAATTCCTTGAGAGGAAAACAGTAGTAACAGATTTCAATTGAGGAGTATATATAACTTATTTGCTGAGTGGATTGGATCTATGATTTGAGACTCAACTCCGAAGGTTCTAGAGAGAAACTTTTTTCCCTGGGAAAAGAATCATCAGTAAAGGTTGATGATGGAAGGATCCCAATTCACTGACTTGAACCTGACACATATTCTTCACCTGCGTGTTTTGTTGTAATTGGGGGAGGATCACTTCAAAGAGAGTAGGCTAGGTCCCAGTTATAATACTTTTTGCACACACCTCCTTCTTTTTTTGTGTTTCCTGGAGTTACTGACACAACTAAACATCATCCTACTCCTCCCCTTGCAATTTCACTTTAGAGAATCATTGGCTCTTGCTATATATGGTTGAAAAACTTACAAAATCTTGATAGAACCTGAACTTCTTCCAATCTCATATGATGATGGGTTCACTCTTTATTGTGCTATTGGCTTCCAATGTGTTGTGTTGATTTGTTTCTTATCATTTTATTTGCTCTTTTCCACCCACAAAACATTTAGTTGATATTTTCTTGTCTTTTCTTTTTTGGTCTTTCCCAAGCTTTGCTACTAAAGGACCCAAGTGATTTTTTATGCTTCATTTTTTTGCCAATTCTTTAAATAAATAAAAAGTTACAACTGTTCCTCTGATCCACTAAGTGGCCTCGAAAGAAAAGTCTTGAATTGGGCAGTTGAAGCCCCAAAACTGGACTTGCCATTCTACATCTAGGGACCACCAACCCATCTACCATGAACTCAAAGCACTACTTATTAGAGTCATCTCTAAAGTCACCTTAAGTCTTCACCCTGTCTTTTGCGTCTGCTTTCACCCCCTTATCCCCTCGTTCAGTAGTATTCACAAAGTAATGAAATTTTATTAAATCCCAGTACGAAACTCAGCATTTAATGCACAAGGTTCGAAAGTAATTATAGTAGTTGTACAGGTAGGAGCAGTGAAAATATAAGTAGCAGCAGTGGGAGGCGCTCAGGAAAAAGGAGAGACAAAATGAAACTCAGTTTACCACCAAAATTCTTGGAAAAACCAGTCTGGGTACCAATTATTATTTCGTTTTGTAAAATTTTCATTCCCAGTTACGTGTTTGATGCCCTATTATGCTGAAACTGACTCCGTTCTCGCCCCCTAATCGCGGGATCTTACAGATAATAAAGTTATGTGTAATTCTATTGTGTGTTCAACATGCTAAATGTGTGTTAAACAGGTATGGATGAACATAGAGGGTCAAGGGATGGACTGTGTCTCGGGTTGAATATGGTAGTAGCACCCTTAGAGAATCTTTTGGACTATGCAAGAATACTTTATTTCGAGCGTGGAATCTTCAAAATTAATTAATTTATTCAACAGACAGACGTGTTGAAGCTGCCCATGTACTACAGTACATGAGATCAGACCATTATCAATTATATCCGATGCCAGGATTCAGAACCCCACAAGCAAGCATATGGGTTATATGCATATGACCCACAAGCATATGGGCCCTCAAGCCTATGGGTTATATATGTATATATAACCCACCCTAGAAACCTAAAGGAAAAATCTTTCAAGGTTTTTTCTTTTTCTTTTGACAATAGAATACAGCACCAAAATGGGTTGTTAATCCTTCTTGAAGATATATATGTACACAGCCGGGACTTGGCATATGAATAATGCACAAAGACTGAATCATTTTGAACCCCGTACATAACCTCCAGAAGTGTGTGGGCTGAGTTCGTATTGGTGTGCAGGAGCCCAGATGATGATGTTTGTATCCCCCCAAAATATGCCACCAATCCCCCTGACACAACAATACATTGTTACAAAGTATGTTCAGAACTTTGGTTCACCATCCAAAATCACATATTGTCATACCATCCAAAATCACACATCATCATCCCATCCAAAATCACACATCATCATCCTGTCCAAAATCACACTTCATCATCCCATACAAAATCGCACTTCATCATCTCATCCAAAATCACACCATCATCATACCCTCCAAAAATCACACATCATCATCATCCCATCTAAAATCACACATCATCATCCTGTACAAAATCACACTTCATCATCCCATACAAAATCACACTTCATCGTCCCATCCAAAATCACACCATCGTCATACCCTCCAAAATCACACATCATCATCCCATTCAAAGGAAGGGGATCGGGGGTTTGCACCAGCATTACAACATTCACAAGATACCCGTGGATTGGCCAGCTATAGGGGATTGGAAGACTGGATGTGAAATTGTGATTCCTTACTACATAATGGGATTTAAGGGCCACAATGAACCAGCACCATCCACCAGCGCACCATCCACTGGATGCCCATTATTGCTCAGTTGTGGATGAACCTCAACTGAGTTAATATTTGGTTTCACCTTGGTAACCAATTCTGTAAGAAATAGGTCTTATATATATAGGTAGATAGGTAGGAAAATAGGTCATTATTGAGAAAATAGATGGCTTATACCTAGGTAGTGCTTGTTTTTACTACCTACTTAGTAACAACCTGCTTGTGGGTTGTTAGTAAATAAGTTGCTTAAAAAAAGCAACCGAGCTAACCACCGTGGTTAACTAGGGAACTGGAACCCAACAGAAAACTGTTTCCTGACCACTTACCATCCATCCATGCTGCTGGTTGCTGGTTCACTATGGACAGATTTAAGTTCTCAAGTTGCTTCAGGTCCCTGCCTTGATACCCGGAGGGTATCACATAACTTCCTCATGTCTGTGAAGCTGCATTGTTAGATCATTCATTAGATATTATAGGGATTAGGGATTTTATAGAGCATTCATTTGGAGGGGTTTAGGGTTTAGCTCCAAATGAAATGCTCTATAAAAAATCCCAGCAGGTCTTTTGCTGCAGCAGAACAGCCTTTAGTAGTTGATCCCCACTAAAATCCCACCAGCCTTTTTCCAATGTATATGATCTTCACCATCATTCTCTCTCTCTTTTATCCTTAAGTGGCCCACCACACAAATATTTCAAGAAGAGAAGAAGGATAACCTAAAAATTGTCCAAACCCATTATGAGAAATATTTCAAGAAGCAAAGAAGGATAACCTAAAAATTGCCCAAACCCAACATGAATGAATGAGTGTTTTTTTAACTGCATCATAGTTGTCCAGTTCTTTGCCCAAGTAGGTAGGAGGGCCGGTCTAAGTACACTTCAGAACTCAGAACACTGCCATGTTCTAGCCCAAGTTTTAATGGCTTTGGGGTTCAAAGATGGACCATAGGACTTCTCTGGGCGCTTCTATTTCCCTTTAGATCACCCCATTTGGTAAAAGGATACCCAAGATATCGCCTCCAAAACAAGAAGAGCTGTTGCTCTAGAAAAAGTCCCCACCAAACTAATCACGCTCCTATTTTCAAGCAATCGATGACATCCTATCAGTGCACATTGTTAAGTTGTCACTTGTTTTCCATCTATGCTATTACCAAACTCTCTCAACTCCAAAACCAACAAGTTCATTTTGAAACAATGTTCATTTTTATTCAATGGACCAAACTACAAGTTGGAAAAGGATTAAAAATGGATGGTGATAGGAGAAGGGTTTGTCCCTAAATCCCTAACTTCTTAAACATTTAAATTCATGTTCTTACGCATTCCCTTTCTTATTGCGCTCTTGTGTGTGTAGCTCAACTCATGGCTTTGTGTTTTGACATTCTAATTATGGTTGTTGTCTTCATGTTTAGTACTACCTCTTGAAGTATAAGTGGGTACCCTTCCCAAGTTCTTATTGCTAACATCACATTTCCCCCCCAAACCAAATGTTACCTATGGTTGCAAATATTCACATGTTGGTCCTCATTGTCAACATGCTTAGTTGTGATAATGATAGTCTTGTTTTTTTTAAACACATAGGCCTTGATCATAGTCTTCTTTCTCTTATTCATACTAGCTAGTTGATTGTGATTGAACTAGTCCTCAACATTGTCTTGTTGTTGTGATGGTAGTCATCTTCCTCCTATTCGCATAACCTTTTTAATTGTCTTCTTGATGGTCTTTAATGTCATCTTGCTAGTCAAGATGGTGGTCGTATTCCTCTTATTCATATAACCTTCTTGAGCATCTTTGTATGAGTCTTCAACATTATTTCATCAAGTCCTAGTGGTGGTCACCTTCCTCCTATTTGCAAAACTTTTCTAATCGTCCTCCTACTAATTTTCATTGTTGTTTTTTTAGTCATGGCAATGGTCGTCTTCTTCCTATTCACACAACCTTTCCAATCATCCTCCTTGGTCCTCAACATCATCTTGATCGTCATGATGGTGATCGTCTTCCTCTTATGTGCACAACTTTCCTTGTCATTCTGCAATTTTATTGATCTTGATGGTAGTCATCTTCCTTTTATTTGTACAACCTATTTGACCATCATTCTACTAGTCCCGATGGTGGTCATCTTCGTCTTGAGAACATTAATTCCCTTATTATAGTCGTCCTAGTCTTCATTGTCATTGCCTTCATCCTTATTCTCATCCTATTTGGTTTTGATATTCATCGTGCTAGTCTTAATCCTACCTTTCCCCAAACCTCCTTTCAAGTTTCTCTTGTTTAAAGTTGTTGCATGTTTGTTACAATGCATTTTCTTGCTTGTTACTAGGCCCTTGCTTGCTTTCTAGCCATTCTTTGAATTTTTGTTGTCAAACCAAGGTTCATCCCCTATAACCAAATGGGTGTGCTCGTGATCCAACTTTTAAATTGCTATGAAAATTATATGTTATTTCTATAATTTCATTGCCTAACAAGGCTAAGATTAAAATTGCCCATTTTTGTTTTTCAAGTTCTTTTTGAATTGCTATTTCAACCCCCATTAATGAATTGGCAACTTAACAACTTGCTTTTATTGCCCTTTTCCCTTATTTGATTTTGCTTATTTCTATTCCTTTTTTTTAATTACTTTTATCACATTATATTCAAACATTAATTTGAAATAACCACATGATTTTGTGAATAGTTGACTAATGACTCCCTACCATTCATCCTTTTCATAAGTAGATGTGGAAAGGACAATAAATTGTTAGTTGATAATGTTTATTGCGTTACGTGCTCAACATTCTAAATTTTTTATTCCACCTCCAATGTGAGCTCATTTATGTTCACAATTATATTCATTGAGTCTATTGCAATTTCTTGATTTGTAGCTACATGACTCCTAGGTATATCCACATGATACCTAAATTGATCATTGACTTGTGAATCATGACCTATAGATTCCATAGTTGTTATTATATTAATCAATTACATTGTTATAGAATGTTTTCCCCATCACACAGTTTCATCTTCCTTGTTTGAAATGTATTCATCCCCTTTTCCTTACTTGCGTTAATTAATGTGTACAAGTTGTTAAGGTTTGTTTTCTTTTCAACCATGACCTCAAGGTTAAATGGCCAAATCCATGTAACTTTGAACCATGACATTATATTTTTTCTAATCAATACTTTAGAACATATAAAGGTTATCTTATCTAATTCCATGTAATTGTTATTAACCATATTTCTTTCTTTTGAAAGTTATTTTGGAAAGAACTTGTAACAAGTTCATCTAAAGGTTAAAGTGTACGTGATATATGTGAAGATAAAGTGGTAATGTCTAACCTAAATTCTTGTGCTTGCCAATTGAATGTAAATCACATGAATTCCATGCCCATTTAAAACTAACAAATGTTATTGGTCAAGGAAATTCCACTTAGTATTGACCTCTTGGAAATATATATCCATTATTTAAAAAGGAAATTAGTTGTCCATGTTTTTGTTTACATAGCCATACATGTTCTTGATTTTCATTGTTATATGTAATCGTCATTCAACCTCTCCCCCTTGAAGATATAAAATGTTAACAAAGATATTCCAATTGTGTTAATAACACAATTAATAATCAATCATTCCCTCAATTTGGGTATTATGTTTTATACTTGGTGCAACCCTTACTTGACCATAACACAACTTGCATTTACTTGCCTACCTATTTGGATTCATGTTTCATTTAATTCCATGTGTGATGTACATTGTAATGATGTTTGTTGTACAAGTATTGTGAATTGTTGTATAAATTATGGTAGGATAATGCAATGAATCCTTGTGTTCAACTAATATTTAGTCCCTTTGCTTAATGAATGCTTAAATCAAAATGTTGATGCTTGAACCAATATTAGTAGTTATTCCATGATTCTCCATTCCAAAAAGGTATAATTCTTGGTTTGAATTAAATCTATTATTTTTCATCTTTAGCCATTGTAATGTAATTAAAAGTTTGTGTTCATGCATTGTTAAAGTCTAAGCAACCATAGCCTAATCTTCTTTCTTTGTTAGCACATTAACTAGCCCACATTTCCTAGATTGTGTTTTGCCATTCAAATGACCAAAAATAGGTAAAGGTATGTTCCAATGTCTACTTGTCTTTCTCAATGATGTTGTCCCACTTTCAATTGCATCCATGGCCTCCTCGAAAATTTTGTTGGTCAATTTACCTCTCACATTGAATTGGCTACATCTATTAACCCTTCATTATTTTTTTGTTGATTTTGGACTAAAAGGAGATGAAACATTCTCCTTGTGGGGGAAAGCATAGTAAACTAAACTAGAAAATTACCTTGTAGCATAAATGGAAAGTGGCCATTAAGTAGGTCTGGTTATATTGAATTCAAAAATATTATTTATTTTAATGTTTAATTATTTGAAGTTCTTGACTTTGTTACAACTATATTTTTAAACTACATGTTTAAAGCAAGCTTATACATATTCATCAGAATTCAAGCATATGGGTCAAAACACATTCAAAGGAGCCACAAGTGTTATTTTACATTAATCCAACACATCCTTTTTCCCCAATTTTTTTTTTCATACGAATGATTTTTTGAATGATTTTTTTACAACTTGTTATAGAAAATAATTAGAATTTTTGCAATAAGTCAATTTTTTTCTTAGTCATTTGTGAATAAATACGAATTTGTAAAAATCTACAAATTCTTTGCAGATTTTATGTTTCATCTTGAAAAATGATGATAATTTGAAATCATGCCCAAAAAAAAAGAAAAAAAAGTTGAATTTAATGTAATATAAACTACAAAATTTATTTAATACATCATGTACATTATATCTTTATATGTGGCAAAACACTCTTGAAGTTTTGAAATTTTTTGAATTTTCAAATGTACATATTTTGAATTTTCAAAGTTTTAGAATTCCACATTTTTGAAATCATGAATGTTTTTTAATGTGTCTAAAAGGTCATTATCATCTCATTTTTTTAATCATTAACTTATTTTTATTATATGAGTCCTTAAATGTCATTTTTTAATGACAATTTTTCATTTCCAAAAGTTTTTAATTAAACCAAAATCTAAAATTGGATCAAATGGATTTTAAATTTGAGTTTGTTGACATTCATGTGTGTTAAAAATAAAATGTGCTATGATTACCATGGTTTCAAATGGGAAATATATATATATATATATATATATATATATATATATATATATATATATATATATATATATATATATATATATATTTTTTTTTTTA
>Ga0116231_10002501_pt1 | contig 38481 bp, 33 predicted proteins | sample S1TSphgellanicum_2_FD_89695 | JGI IMG/M metagenome (GOLD analysis project Ga0116231, IMG submission 89695) | Host-associated microbial communities from peat moss isolated from Minnesota, USA - S1T2_Fd - Sphagnum magellanicum MG | ecosystem: Host-associated > Plants > Peat moss > Unclassified...
AAGGCGCGCCCAATTCCGGCTGAAAGGCGAGCTGCCAGGCCGTCCATTCCGTCGCGCCCCAGATGGCCGCAATGACGATGCCGAAAACGGTGAACACCTGAAGCCAGAGGATTTTCGAACCTGACATCGCTGCTCCGTTCCGAGAAACGCGGCAATGCGACTGCATATTCGCTCTATGACAAGGCCCAAACCTCACGGGTCGCAGAAATGGCGAGAAAATCGGATTATTCGGCAGGAGTGCCTGATCTCATCGTCATCAAAGCCCAAGTCCTCGTCTGCGGCCGAGGCTCCAATCGACGCCGCCGCCAGGGAGCATTGTTCCCGATACTTGTTGCCCGAGCTTCTGTTCCAGAGCCGGCCGCCAGGGCACGAGCTGGAACCCAAGCCCATCATCGATCATGGCGAACCGGCCGGAAGCCAGCGTGACGCGCTGGCGGTAGATCCCGGCTACGTATTCGCCCTGGCCTGACGGCGTATGGGCAAGGCCGGTTTCGGTGCTGAGGCGGCTGGCGGTAGCCTCCAATTCACGCTGACGCAGCGTGTCGATCAGGCCGGGCACAAAGATCACACGGTCGCCGTGTAGGCGGGCAAGCCCTTCCGCGACAAGACGGTCAGTCCGCCGCGCCATAGCATCTCGAATTTCAGCGCCGAACCCGGCGCCCGTCGGGGTCGGATCGCGCGCTATAAGTTCGCGGTCGAGCCAGGTGGCGCCAGGTGCGGTGACTTGTGCTTCGAGCGGCAGGTCTGATCGTGTCGCCAGAGATAGGCGGCGCCGGGCTTTCGCATCCTCCCAGGCGCGAAGTTCAACGATGGCGCCGGTCTGGGCGTCGCCCGTCATGTCGAGATCGGCGAAGCGAATGTGGTGGGTGCGGCCATCGGCGCCGTCGATGATCGCATAGGCCGTGCCCGCAAGTTCATCGTGCAGCCCGCGCTCTACCAGCCTGCCGATGATCCGCTCCGAAACATCCTCGCCATGAATGGCAAAGCCCGCCACGTCCGGTGCTCGTGCACCGTCCGTCATGGCCCGGTGCATCGTCTTGATAATGTCACCATTGACTATCGTTTTAGTATTTTTATAGTGCGCAAATCGTGAGGGCGTGCTGACTAAGGGCAACTTCCTTCAAGTCTCCTGGTTCGATCTCCTGAAACAACGAAAGCATGCCATGAGTGTGACCCCAGAGTTTCTTTGGTACATACCCAACCAGGTCGAACCGGGACACCGTGGCGACACGGCCGTGGAGAGCCATAATAGCCTCGCTGCGTTGACCGCCCAAGCCAAGGCTCTGGAGGCGCATGGCTGGAGGGGCGCGCTGATCGGCACAGGCTGGGGCCGCCCCGATACGTTTACGCTCGCCACCGCGCTGGCGGCGCAGACCACCAGTTTCGAGCCGCTGATCGCGGTCCGGCCCGGCTATTGGCGGCCGGCGCATTTCGCCTCGTCCGCTGCCACCCTCGACCATCTGACGGGCGGGCGCGTGCGCATCAACATCGTGTCCGGCCAGGATGATCTGGCCGCGTATGGCGATCGCGAGGGCGACCAGGCGCATCGCTATGGCCGCACCAAAGAGTTCATGCGGCTGGTCCGCCGGCTCTGGACCGAAGACAATGTGACCCACGAAGGCGCGCATTTCCAGGTCACGAACGCGACCGTGGCGCCGCGCCTGGCGCCGCGCGATGGCCGCCCGCACCCCAAACTTTATTTCGGCGGCGCCTCCGACGCGGCGGAGCGCGTGGCCGCCACCGAGGCCGACGTGCAGCTCTTCTGGGGCGAGCCGCTGGATGGCGTCACTGAGCGGATCGCGCGGCTGAAGGCGCTCTCCAGGCGGCTGGACCGGGACCTGCCGCCGCTCGAATTCGGCCTGCGGGTGACGACCTTCGTACGCGAGACCACGGCGCAGGCCTGGGCCGAGGCCGAGGCCAAGGTGGCCGAGATGGCCAGCAAGGCCGGCGCCAGACTGGACCAGCACAGGCGCACCGCGGCGGTGGGGCAGCAACGGCTGCTCGATCTGCAGAACCGCGGCGACGTGCTGGACGATAATCTGTACACCGCACCCGGCCGGTTCGGCGCCGGCGGCGCCGGCACCACCTGGCTGGTCGGTTCCGCCGCGGATGTCGCGGCGGCGCTACGGAAATACGAGGCGCTCGGCATCACGCATTTTGTGCTGTCCGACACGCCTTACTTGCGAGAGATCGAGCGCCAGGGCCAGCATTTGCTGCCGCTGCTGCGGCGCGCCGCGCCGCGCACGGCGCGCACCGATGCCGGCGCGCTGGCGCTGACGGGAAAATGACGGGCATGGCTGCGCACGTGATCACGCACGAGACCGAGGCTTTGGCGTGCGCCCTTACGCTCGCCGACGCTTTTGCGGTCGATGCTTCGTTGCGGGATCGAGAGCGTATGCTTCCCGTCGCCGAGATCGAACGATTTTCGCAATCCGGGCTCTGGGCCGTGACGGTCCCCAAGGCGTTCGGCGGCGCCGATCTGTCCTACCGCGCGGTGGCGAAGATTATCGAGATCATCTCGGCTGCCGATCCGTCGATCGGGCAGATACCGCAAAACCATTTATCGGTAATGTACCAGCTGCGCGCGGTCGGCAGTGACGAGCAACAGGCGCGCCTGTTCGGCGCGGTGCTGCGCGGTGCGCGCTTCGGCAACGCGCTGGCGGAGTTGACCACTAACGCTGCCCACAGCTTCACGACCGTGATGCACGAAGTGCCGGGCGGTTACCGCATGTCGGGACAAAAATATTATTCGACCGGTGCGCTATTCGCCGATTTCATCTCGGTCGGTGCCGCCGACGCGCAAGGACGGCGGCTGACTGCGATCATCCCGAAAGCGGCGCCAGGCGTCACCGTGATCGATGACTGGTCGAGCTTCGGCCAGCGCACCACTGCCAGCGGCACGGTCATTCTCGACGACGTCTTCGTACCGGCGGCGGATGTGCTGCCGATCTACCGCGCCGCCAATGAGCCGATCGCCTTCGGCGCGGTCGCGCAACTGCTGCAAGCGGCGATCGATTCCGGCATTGCGGCAGGCGCCCTGGCCGATACCAAGACAGTCGCGCGCGCCGCCCGTCCCTGGCGGGATTCCGGCAGCCCGCACGCCGCCGAAGACCCGCACACCATCGCCAAAATCGGCCGGCTGCAGATGGATATGCACGCCGCGCAGGCGATGCTGGCGCGCGCCGGCGATTTCGTCGATCGCGCGGTGCGCGCCCCCAGCCACCGGATCGTCTCGGAAGCCTCGATCGCGGTCGCCGAAGCCAAGGTGCTGACCACCAACATCGCCCTGGCGGCGTCTAATGCGCTGTTTGAACTGGGCGGCACGCGCACGACGCTGGCAGGGCAGGCCTACGACCGGCACTGGCGCAATGCGCGGGTGCATACGCTGCACGACCCGGTGCGGTGGAAATATAGCGTGGTCGGCGATTGGTATTTGAATGACCGGGCGCCGGCTAAGCATGGGCTGGTATAGGACGCGGTTAATTTAAATTTATAGAAAATGCGCTAGTTCCCGCTCCTTCGCGATCAGCGCGCGCGCCAGAGGCAGCAGCCGCTCCCCATAGTCGATCGCGTCTTCCAGCGGGTCGAAGCCGCGGATCAGGAATGTTGTGACGCCGAGGCGCCAATAATCCAGCAGCGCTTGCGCGACCTGCTCGGGCGTGCCGACCAGGGCTGTGGTGTTGCCGCGCGCGCCGGTGGCGGCGGCGACACCGGTCCACAGGCAGCGGTCCAGCCTCTCGCCCTGTGCCGCGGCGGCGAGCAGGCGGCGCGAGCCCTCATTGGCGGGGGCGCCGTTGTTGGGGCCGAGCCAGGCCTGGCCGCCGATGCGCTTGGTGGTCTCCAGAATCTGCGCGGCGCGCGCCCAGGCGGCCTCCTCGGTATCGGCCAGGATCGGCCGGAAGGACAGGCTGAAGCGGATATCCCGGCCATGTCCGGCGGCGGCTTCGCGCACGCGCGTGGTGATCTCGCGCGCCTGGGCGTAGGTTTCGCCCCATAGCGCGAAGACATCCGCGTGCTTGGCGGCGGCGCGGATCGCGGCTTCGCTGGCGCCACCGAAATAGATCGGGATATGCGGGCGCTGCACGGTGCGCACCGCGGTTGCGGCATTCTCGAACTGGTAGAACCGGCCCTGGTGGCTGACGCCGCCTTGCCCGGTCCAGACCGCTTTCAGGATGCCGACATATTCATCGGTGCGGGCGTAGCGCTCCTCCTTGCCCAGCGCGTCACCGTCGCGCAGCTGCTCGGCATCGTCCCCGCCGGAGATGATGTGCACGGCGAGCCGGCCATCGCTGATATGGTCGAGCGTGGCGAGCTGGCGGGCCGCCAGCGTGGGGGCGACGAAGCCTGGCCGGTGCGCCAGCAGCAGGCCGAGGCGGGATGTGTGGGCGGCGACATAGCCGGCGATCAGGCTGCCTTCCGGCGCGTCGGCGTAATAGCCGATCAGCACACGGTCGAAGCCGCCGGCCTCATGCGCCTGCGCGAAGTCTTTCAGATAGGCTTTGTCCAGCACGATGGACCGGTCGGCCGGGTGGATTTCCGATTGCGGCCGCGGCTGGATCATGCCGATGAATTCTAGGGCACTGAATTCTGGGACACCGAATTCTGGGGCACTGGCGGCGGACATGGCGGGCTCCTATGCGACGCTTGACCATAACCTTATAACCCTATAGTTCAAATAGGCAAATGACCCTGCGGGAAGCCTTATGAACCATATCCGGACGGCAAATGTCGAGGCTCGGGTGATCCGCAGCGATGCGGAGGCGCTGCAGGTCGCGGCCAAGCTGGCGGCCTCGTTCGAGCGCCATGCGGCGGAGCGCGACCGCACCAGAACATTGCCCGCTGCCGAGGTGGCGGCGTTCTACCAGGCTGGGCTGGGGGCGGTGACGGTGCCGCGCCGCTTTGGCGGCGCGGAGATTTCCGCGGTGACATTGGCCGAGATGTTCGCGGTCATCGCCGCGGCCGACCCTTCGATTGGCCAGATTCCGCAAAACCATACCGCCTTCCTCGAATTGCTGCGCTACTCGCATGATGAGGCGCAGCAGCGCCGCTATTTTGGCTTGGCGCTGGCGGGGGCGAGTTTTGGCAATGCGCTCGCCGAGCGCTTTGGCAAAACCACGCGGGATATCAGCACGCGGCTCACGCGCCGGGGTGATTCCTATGTTCTGAACGGGCAGAAATTCTATGCGACCGGCGCGTTGTTCTCATCCTATGTGCCGATTGGCGCGGTGGATGAGGAGGGGCGTATTTACCGCGTCATCGTGCCAAAAGCTGCGCCCGGGCTGAAAATCACCGATGACTGGTCCGGCATGGGGCAGCGTACCACCGCCAGCGGTACGGTGACGCTGGAAAATGTCGAGGTGCCTGAGCAAGCCGTGGTGAGGGTGTATGAATTCGCCGCAGCACCAAGCCTGTACGGCCCGGTCTCGCAGCTGATCCAGGCGGCGATTGACCTTGGGATCGCGCGCGCGGCCATTGCCGAGACCATCAGATTCGTGAAATCCCATGCGCGGCCCTGGATGGATAGCGGCAAGGACCGCGCCGCGGACGACCCGTTCATCATCGCCAATATCGGTGAGCTCGAGATCAATCTGCACGCCGCCGATGCGATGCTGGCGCGCGCCGGGGAGACCATCGATGCCGGCAGGCGGGCTCTGGACGCGCCGGCGCAATACGCCGCCTCGATCGCGGTGGCCGAGGCAAAAGTGTTCACCACCGAAATTGCCATCGCGGCAACCAATAAATTATTCGAGCTCGGCGGCACACGGGCCGCGATGGACGAGCTGAATTTGCACCGGCATTGGCGCAATGCGCGCACCCATACGCTGCACGACCCGGTGCGCTGGAAGTTTTACGCGGTCGGCAACTACCACCTCAACGGCGCCGCGCCGCCGAAACATGCGTGGATCTGAGCATGCCGGGCCGCCATTCCTGTCGACAATAAAACGAATTTTTCCCCTGACCCTCCCAACAAACTGTTTCTAAAGAGAGCTTTCATGATGCTGCGCCGTTCTGTGATTCGCCTGACCATCCTCTCCGCGCTGCTGCTGGCGGCCCTGCTGCCGCCGCGGGCGGCGGTGGCTGACCCTGTCACCACGCTGAACATCTCCTACGCCTATTACGACCCGCTGAGCCTGATCCTGCGCGATAGGGGCATTCTGCAGGCGGCGGTCGGGCCCAATGTCAAAATCAACTGGGTGTTGAGCCAGGGCAGCAACAAGGCGCTGGAATTTTTGCGCGGCGGCAGCATCGATTTTGGGCAGACCGCGGGCTCCGCCGCATTGCTCGGCCGCGCCAACGGCGCGCCCGTTCAGGCGATTGGTGTGACCACCAACGCGGAATGGACCGCGATCGTGGTGCCGGCCGGATCGCCGATCAAGAGTCTGGCAGACCTGAAAGGCAAGCGCGTCGCCGCGACGCCGGGGACCGATCCATATATCTTCCTGCTGCGCTCGCTCGCCTCGGTCGGGCTCAGCGGCAAGGACATCACCTTGGTGCCGCTGCAGCACCCGCTGGGCCGCCAGGCGCTCGCCGCCGGGCAGGTGGATGCTTGGGCGGGCCTCGACCCCTTTATGGCGGAGGCGCAATTGCAGGACCATGATGTGCTGATCTATCGCAACCCGCACTTCATCTCGACCGGCACGCTGCTGGTGCGCGAGGATTTCGAGCAGGCGCACCCGGAGACTGTGCGTGCGGTGCTCACTGCCTATAACCAGGCGCGTAACTGGGCGATCGCCAATCCGGCCGGCACCGCGGCGATCCTCGCGAAAGACACCGGGCTGCCGCTGAACGTGGTGCAGCTGCAATTGTCGCGCTGCCATTTCCGGGGCGAGGCGATCACGCCGGCGGAGGCCGCCGCCATATTGGGGGCGGGGCCGGTGCTGCAGGCGAGCGGCAAGCTGACCGCGGGGGCGAATTTGCCGCAGGCGGGCGCTACGCTCGTCAATCGCTCCTTCACCACCGCGCTCGGGTTCAACTAGCGCATGCGCAAGCTGCCGGCGCCGGGCTGGTTGGCCGGGTTGCTGATTCCCGCCATATTGCTGGCGTTCTGGCAGGCTGTGGTCATGGCGGGGCTGGTACCGGCGGCGATTTTGCCGCCGCCCTCGCTGGTGCTGGCGACCTTGGGCGCCATGGCGCAAAGCGGCGAGATGGCGCAGGCATTGGCCGCGACCGGCAGCCGCATCGCCTGGGGCTTTGTGCTGGGGGCGAGTGCCGCCACGCTGCTGGGCGGGTTGTGCGGTGCCTCACCGCGCGCGCGCGCGCTGCTCGACCCGCTGATCCAGGCGCTGCGCAGCGTGCCCTCGCTGGCCTGGGTGCCGCTGTTCATTCTGTGGCTGGGGATTTTCGAGGCGTCCAAAATCACTTTGGTGGCGGTGGGCGTGTTCTTCCCGGTCTATTTGAACCTGCTGAGCGGCATCGCGAATGTCGATCGCAAATTGCTGGAGGTGGGGCGCGTGCTCGGCTTCCCGGCCTGGCGGCGATTATTGCGCATCCAGCTCCCCGCCGCTTTGCCGGCCTATGTGGTGGGGTTGCGCAGCGGCCTTGGGCTCGGCTGGATGTTTGTGGCGGCGGCGGAGCTGCTCGGGGCGTCCAGCGGGCTCGGCTTCATCCTGGATGACGGGGAGCAGACCGGGCGGCCGGAGCGGGTTATGGCGGCGCTGATCTTGTTCGGGCTATGCGGCAAGCTCACCGATATGGTGTTGGCCAGCGCCGGGCGCCGTCTGGTCGCCTGGCAGGATATTGAGATTCGCTGATGCCCTATGATCTTACCATAACCGGGCTCGAAAAATCATTCGGCGGCAGCCAAGTGCTGGGGCCGGTTGATCTCTCGCTCAGCGCCGGAACCATCACCGCCATCATCGGGCGCAGCGGCTGCGGCAAAACCACCTTGCTGCGCTGCCTGGGCCGGCTGGAAGCGCCCAGCGCCGGGACCATCACGATCGGCGACGGCAGTGTGAACCCAAGCGATATCGGCTATGTGTTCCAGGAGCCGCGGCTGATGCCCTGGCTCACCGTCGCGCAGAATGCCGCGTTCGGGCTGGGCGGCTGGACCGAGGAGGCGCGCAGTGCTGCGGTGCGCGAGGCGCTGGAATCTGTCGGCCTGCACGGCCAGGAACGCGCGCTGCCGAAACAATTATCCGGCGGCATGGCGCAGCGTGCAGCCTTGGCCCGGGCGCTGGCGCCGCGGCCAAAATTGATCCTGCTGGATGAGCCCTTCAGCGCGCTAGACCCGTTCACCCGCGAGCAGATGCAGGACCATCTGCTGCAGCTGCACCGCCATTATAACAGCACCATGGTGCTGATTACCCATGACATGGACGAAGCCCTGGCGCTGGCCGACCGGATCATCGTGCTGCACGGCCCGCCCGGCCGCGTGCTGGCGGATTTCACACCGGGCCTGGCCAGGCCAGTGGCCCGCATTTCGTCCAGCTTCTTCACCTGGAAACGCCGGCTGACGGCTTTGTTCTCCGGCCACCGGGGCGTTGAGGCGCTTGGCGATGATGATGATGCGGCGGCGGCGTAAGCCCAAGCAAGCGGTCGCTTTTTTTTAAAAAAGCCACGCCAAAAAATTTTTGATTCCGCGGCGGCCGTGCTGGTGGCGTGGCGATAGCCCAAGGGAATAAAAAGTTTTTTGGTGCTTTTTTTAAAAAAGAACCGCTTGCCTTGCCTCACCCCGCCAGCGCGAATTTCTGCGCCAGTTGTGAGGACACCTCGGCGGCGAGCGCGCTGGGCTGGGTGGCGACCTGCGGCATGCCCATCAGCTCGCCATATTGTTCGCGGGCCAGCGGGCCGGCGACCAGGAGGGTGGGGTTGGCGTTGCCATCCGCGCCCAGCACGCGGCCGGCGGGATCGACCGCGAGGCCGAGACCGAGCGGGTCGGCGTGCAGCAGGCCGCGCGATGCGAGGTCCGCCAGCAGGGGGTTGGACTCCACCACGCCGCCATGCGCGGGGCCGGTGGTGACGATGACAGCGTCGGCGGTGATGCGCAGGACTGTATCCGGTGGTGTCATGCGCCGGTGCAGCAGCGCTTCCACCCCATCGCCCTGCCGCGATATGCCACGCAGGCTGGCGGCGAGCACGGTGAGCTGGCCGGCGGCGCGCCAGTTTTGCACCGCGCGCTCCACCTGCGGGGCGACACGGTAACGGTGTGAATCCCAGAACGGCCTGAGGTGGCGCAGGAAGCGCCTGCGGTCCGTGAGGCTGAGCGCGCGCCAGAGCGGGCCGGCATTGGCGCGCACATCGTCGAACACCGGCTGCCAGGGCTGCCCCTGTGCGGCCTGCGCCGCGATGAAGCCCCTGATCTGCCGGGTCAGCGCCCGCAGGCTGTTTGGTGGCGCTGCATTCGCAAAATGCTGGAACGGGACGGCGGCGAAGGCGTGCCCGCGCGAGAGCTGGCCGCGACGGGAGAACGCGACGACCTGCCCGCGATGGCCACGCCGGTCCAGCGTCGCGACCATGTCCGCCATGGTGAGGCCGGTGCCGATGATGAGAATTTTGGCGTCCGGGTCCAGCCGGTCCAGCGCGCCGGGCGCCCAGGGGTTGGCGATCACGGCCGGGATGTCGCCCAAGGCCGCGATCAGCGCCGGGGCGCGCGGGGGCGGGTGGCTGACCGCGAGCACCAGCATATCCGCGGCCAGGCTGGCGCCGCTGTTCAGCGTGATCGAGAACCCTTCGCCCCGCGGCGCGGCGGCGACCGCCTGGCCGCGGACATGCTCGATGCTGATGCCCGGCCGGGCGGCGGCGCGGGCGGCGATGAGCGCGCCGACATAGCGGCCGAATACCTGGCGCTGCGGGTAGAGCGCGCCATCCTCCCATTGCGCCGCCGGGTCGTCCCGCAGGACATCGCCCGCCCGCACCCAGCGGTCAAAATCCGCGGGCTCATCGGGAAACAGCGTCATCCGCGCGGCGGGCACATTGATCCGGTGCGCCGGGTCCGCGGCGCTATAGGCCACGCCGGCGCCGAGCGCCTCACGCGGCTCGATCACGATGATGCGGACCGGGCCGGGCGCTTTCGCCGCCAGCTCGGCCGCGAAAAACCCGCCGCAGAACCCGCCGCCAGCCACCGCGACCACGGGCCGCCTATCTAAATCAACCACGCGGCCGGTCTCCCTCTCAACTTCCGGATTCCATTGCTTGTAGCCGAAACCAGCTCTCGAGACACAATCATTAAATAATAATATAATCTCGATCAAATTACTATTCTTAGTTGACCGCATTTCATTGTCATTCTAGGACTGTACCGAACCGCCCCGCTTTGGGGCCTGAACTTCAGGAGGCCGCATGCTCCCCATGTCTCGCACCACATCACGTCCCAACACGCGCGCCGGCTTGTCCCGGCTGCTGCTCGCCAGTCTGCTCGCGGCGGGCATGGCCAGCGCGCCGGCTTGCGCCGATGCGCCGCTCAAAATCGCGGTCACCCCCGGCCCGATGGATTTGATCGTGCAGCACGCGGCGGACCTGGCCAACGCCAAGGGCGAGCCCGTGCAGGTTGTTGTATTCAACGACTGGATCACGCCCAATGTCGCGGTCGCGGATGGCGACGTGGATGCGAATTTCTACCAGCACAAGCCGTTTCTGGCGGTCGCCAACAGCACGCGGCATTTCGGGCTGGTTGCGGTCGCCCCCGGGCTGATCATGCCGATGGGCCTGTTCTCGCATAAAATCAAAAACCTCGCGGACATCCCCGACGGCTCGCAGGTCGCGGTGGCGAACGACCCGATCAACCGCGGGCGTGGGCTCGAGCTGTTCCAGAAGGCCGGGCTGATCACGCTGAAACCCGGCGTCGGTGATTTCGCGACCGTGGCTGACATCACCTCCAACCCGAAAAACCTGCATTTTGTGGAGCTGGAAGCGCCGCAGCTGGTGCGCGCCTTGGATGACGTTGAGGTCGCGCAGGTGAGCTTTACCTTCTACCTCGCCTCCGGCGGCGACCCGCATGACGCGTTGATCACCGATGGCGCCAAGAACCCGCATTACGCGATCCAGTTCGTCACCCGCCCGGCCGAGGCGAACGACCCGCGGCTGAAAAACTTCATCGCGGTGTTCCAGTCACCGGATGAGAAGCAATTCATCCTGACCAAGTATAAAGGGTTCTTCACCCCAGCCTGGTAAGCCAGCATGCCGAACATCATCGAGGTGGCAAATCTGTCGCGCCGGTTTGGCGCGACAGCGGCTGTGGAGGACATCTCCTTCTCGCAGACCGAAGGCAGCGTGCTTGGCATCATCGGCCGGTCCGGGGCGGGCAAATCGACGCTGTTGCGCTGCCTGAACGGGCTGGAACGGCCGGATGAAGGCACCGTGACGATCGGCGGTGAGGTGATTACCGGGTTGCCGGAGCGCCAATTGCGCGCGGTGCGCCGGCGGATCGGCATGATCTTCCAGCATTTCAACCTGCTCTCCGCCAAAACGGTGCTGGACAATGTCGCTTTGCCGTTGCGGCTGGCCGGCACACCGCGCGCCGCCAGCCGCGCCCGGGCAGCTGAGCTGCTCGATCTGGTCGGGCTCAGCGATAAGCTGAACGCCTACCCGGCCGCTCTCTCCGGCGGGCAGAAACAGCGCGTTGGCATCGCCCGCGCGCTGGCGCCGGAGCCGCGCCTGCTGCTCTGCGACGAAGCGACCTCCGCGCTTGATCCGGAGACCACGCTCTCGATCCTCGATCTGTTGCGCGGCATCAACCGCCGCTTCGGCCTCTCGATCGTGCTGATCACCCATGAGATGAACGTGGTCCGCCAAATCGCCGATCAATTGCTGGTGTTGAGCGGTGGGAACATCGTCGAGGACGGCGCGATGCGCGATATTTTCACCAAGCCCCGTTCGGCCGAGGCGCGGCTGATGCTGCGCGCCGCCGGGTTTCTGCCGGAGGAGCCGGCGCAAGAGGAGCCCTATGTCCGACTTGCCGTATAGCGATCTGTTCACCTGCTTCCTGCAAACCCTGCAAATGGTCGGTACCGCCGGCGCCATCTCGCTCGCCGCCGGGCTGCTGCTGGCGCTGATCATGGCGATCACCGGGCCGCGCGGCATCACGCCGCAGCCCAAATTTCACCTGGCCCTCGGCACGCTGATCAACGCCGTACGCTCGGTGCCGTTCATCATCCTGCTGGTCGCCCTCATCCCGCTCACGCGGCTGATCGTCGGCACCTCCATAGGCACGGCTGCCGCCATCGTCCCGCTCGCCATCGCCGCGACACCCTATTACGCGCGCATCGCCGAGGTCTCGCTGCGCGAGGTCGATCCGGGCCTCGCCGAAGCGGTGCGCGCCATGGGCGGCAGCCGCCTTGCCATCATCCGCCACGTGCTGATCCCGGAAGCGCTGCCCGGGCTGATCTCCGGTTTCGTCGTCACCCTCGTCACGCTCATCGGCGCCTCGGCCATGGCCGGCGTGGTGGGCGCTGGCGGGCTCGGCGACCTCGCCATCCGCTATGGCTATGACGAGTTCCAGACCAATGTGGTCGTCGCGGTGGTGGTGGTGCTGATCGCCTTTGTGTGGCTGCTGCAATTCGCCGGCGACCGTCTGGCGGCGTTGGTTAATCATAAGTGAGGGCAGGAAAAGCAAGCGCTTCTTTTTTTGAAAAAAAAGAAGCAAAAAAACTTTTGATTTCTTTAGGCTATAGCGGCCCCACCAGCATTGCCACAGCGGAATCAAACATTTTTTGCGGAGCTTTTTTTTAAAAAAGCGACCGCTTGACCTCACTCAAACTGACTGTCACCGCTTATGCCCGCCCAGATTCGCCTCAATGCTTTCATCATGAACACGCCGGTGCATCTCTCGCCCGGGCTGTGGCGTCATCCGCGTGACCGTTCCACGGATTTCACCAGCCTGGCGCATTGGCAGGCGCTGGCGCGGCTATGGGAGCGCGGCTTGTTCGACGGCGTGTTTATGGCCGATGTGCTTGGGCCCTATGACGTGTTTGGCGGCGGCCCGGCGGCGGCGATCCGGCATGGCGTGCAGCTGCCGGCGCATGACCCGCTGCTGCTGGTGCCGGCGATGGCGGCGGTGACCGAGCATCTCGGCTTTGGGGTGACCGTATCACTCACCTATGAGCCGGCGTTTTTGCTGGCGCGACGGTTCTCGACGCTGGATCATCTCACCGGCGGGCGGATCGGCTGGAACATCGTCACCAGCTATCTGGATAGCGCGGCGCGCGCTATCGGATTGCCGCGCCAATTGAAGCATGACGACCGCTACGCCGCCGCCGAGCCCTATATGCGCGCGGTGTATGGGCTATGGGAGCAGAGCTGGGGGGATGGCGCGCTGCTGCAGGACCGCGCCGGCGGCAGCTACGCCGACCCCGCGGCGGTGCGGGTGATTGAGGTGAAGGACCAAGCCCTGTCCATGCAGGCGCTGCATTTGGCGCAGCCCTCGCCACAGCGCACGCCGGTGCTCTACCAGGCCGGCAGCTCCGGCGCCGGCCAGGCCTTTGCCGCGCGGCACGCCGAATGCGTGTTTGTCTCCGGCCCGAGTGCTGCGGTGATCGGCCCGCGCGTCGCCAAATTGCGCGCAGCGCTGGTGGCCGCCGGCCGCGCGCCGGAACACTGCCTGGTGTTTGCGCTGGCAACCGTGATCGTCGCGGAAACCACCGAGGCCGCGCAACAAAAACATGAAGAGTACAAAACCTATATCGACCATGAGGGCGCGCTCACGCTGCTCTCCGGCTGGGTCGGCATCGACTATGCCGGCTACGCGCCGGACCAGAAAATTCAGTATATCGAGAACGACGCCGGCCGCGCCGCGCTGGAGAATTTCACCAAGGCCGACCCGACCCGCGCCTGGACCGTGCGGGAGGTCGCAGCCCATGTCGCGATCGGCGGGATGGGCCCGGTCTTCGTGGGCGCGGCCGCCGATGTGGCAGACGCCATGGAGGCATTCATCGCACAGACCGGCGTGGATGGGTTCAACCTCGCTTATGCGGTTTTACCGGAGAGCTTTACCGATATCGTCGATCTGTTGATTCCCGAATTGCAAAGGCGCGGGCTGTATAAAACCGCTTACGCGCCGGGCACGCTGCGGGAAAAATTGTTTGGCGCGGGGCCACGCTTGCCGGTTGCGCATCCAGCACGGGTGGAGGTGAGGTAAGCGGTTCTTTTTTTGAAAAAAAAGAACCAAAAAAACTTTTATTTGCGTTGGGGGATGGGCGCATCAGAGGCAACGCCTTATAGGAATTAAAAGTTTTGTGCGCATCGCGTACAGATGATCGAGCAGCAACGCTGCGAGGTCTGAATCGGTCCGCTTACCAAGTTGCAAAAAAGAACCGCGCTCTACGCGGCGGCTTCGGCCGGGGCGATGGCGCGCCAATGGGTGGTCACCTCAACGCCGCTGCGGCGGAATAGCTGCGTGACCGGGCAGCGCCGCTCAACCTCGGTGCTGAAGGCCGCAAATAATTCCGCGGACGCGGTGGTCTGGATCGTGACGTCCAGGGTAAGCCTGGTGAAATTACTGATCCCCTCGGCACCGGTGGCCAGCACCCGCGGGTCGAATTTCGCGTCCACCGCGACGTCGAAATGCCCGAGCTCGATTGAGAAGCTTTTCGCCACGATCTGCGAGGTGACCTGCGTGCAGGATGTGAGCGCCGCCAGCGCGTAAGCCAGCGGGCTCGGCGCGGTGTCGTGGCCGCCAAAGGCCGGGTGGGCGTCGGTCTGGATAATGTGCGGGCTGCCATCCTCATGGATGGTCTGGGCGACACCGTTGCCTTCGCCATGCAGACGGAACGTCACAAGTGGTAAAGCATTGCTCATTGGGATGGGACCTTTGTTGTTTCTCTCCGAGGGAGCGTAGCGGCGATTACGACGAAATTCAATAAAAACTATAAAGTTAATAGGATTATTTTTATGCATATTTATCGGTTTTTCGAATGATTTGAGCTTTATTTCAGGCTTTATTGAACCGCATTGGACATTTTAAAATTTAAATCCTATAGTTTTAAAAGAGAAATTAGCAAATCATTCCGCCGGGGCCATTGATGATGCGCATCGCCAGTCCTTCACCATCCCTACCGCCATTCTGGAAGTTGGGATGAGCGCGTTGCTCGCCGATAACGCGGGCTCCCTGCGCGATACGCTCGCGCAACTGCGGCGCGGCAGCGGCGGCCCGCGGATCGAGAGCCAGGTGCTGGCCGATCTACTCTGGACCCGGCTGCGCCAGGAGGCGCGCGAGGCGCTGGCCGCCACCCCAATGCTGGCGCCCTTATTCGTCGATTCCATCCTCAACCGCCAAACCTTCGAAGCGGCGATTTTCCACCGCATCGCCTCACGCCTTAAAAACGACATCGTCGGCCCCGGCGTGATCGTTGACGGGTTCTACCGCGCCACCGAGGCCGAGCCAGGGCTGATCGGTGCGCTGCGCGCCGATATCGCCGCGGTGGTCGAGCGCGACCCGGCGACCGAGCGCTTCATCGAGCCGTTTTTATACTTCAAAGGCTTCCACGCGCTGCAAACCCACCGCTTGGCGCATTTTCTATGGAGCAGCGGTGAGCGGGATTTCGCGCTCTATCTGCAAAGCCGCTCATCTGACGTGTTCCAGACCGATATTCACCCAGCCGCGCGCATCGGCGCCGGCGTGTTTCTCGACCACGCCACCGGGCTGGTGGTGGGCGCGACCGCGGTGATCGAGGATGACGTCTCGCTGCTACAGAACGTAACGCTGGGCGGCACCGGCAAGCAGGCCGGTGACCGCCACCCGAAAATTCGCAAAGGCACCATCATCGGCGCCGGTGCCAAAATCCTCGGCAATATCGAAATCGGCGCCGGCGCGCGCATCGCCGCGGGTGCGGTGGTGCTGACCGCGGTGCCGGCGCACGCCACCGTCGCAGGCGTGCCGGCCAAAATCCTGCACATCGCGGAAGCACAGCAGATCGAGGAAGGCTTCTCCGATTTGACTCAGGCGCCGCTGGCGGATTGTTTTGATTTTTCGATTTGAAAGTCATACCAACCGGCCTTGAAGATGACTCATCTTCAAGGCCGGTCGGTACGCCACCGTCAAGGTACTATTCGAATTCGTAACGTTTATAATTGATGTCTGCAGGGCTTATTCAACGCCCTTTCAGTAGCTTCAGCGGCATGATCGGCCACCTCCATCTGCCTCGGCGTCCGCAAAGCAAGTTCACCATGGTGGGAAATGTTATGCGCAAGGGGGTGGGCATCGCTCATGTTTATTGGCTTCCATGGCTGGAGCGTCATTATTACCTGGATATCAATTTACCGCCGTCGGCAGTAGGGTCGGAAAACACCCAGAACGATGACTTTGTGCCCGCCTCGCCCTGCCTCAGCCGGCCCGTTTGAATATGGGTAAATTCCGAGGGTGATGCGCGCACACAGTGATGCCCATGTTGGCTCAGTCACCCAAGGATTAAGATAATGAGCTATCAAACGATCAACCCCGCCAGTGGCGAGGTGCTGCAAAGTTTCCCAGATATCGCCGACGCCGCTTTGGAGACAGTTCTGGCCAGTGCAGCGAGCGCTTACGAAACCTGGCGCCATAAGAGCTACGCCGAACGCGCGAAAGTCATCGCCAAGGCGGCTGCATTGCTACACGAGCAGGCCGAAACCTTTGCCCATACCATGACTTTGGAAATGGGAAAGCGAATTTCCGAAGCACGTGGCGAGGTCGAATTTTCCTCTAGGATTCTCGCCTATTACGCCAAAAATGCCGAGAATTTTCTCGCACCCGTCAAACTGAACCCGACTCACGGCGAAGCGCATATGGAAAGCAGCCCGATTGGCGTTATTTTCTGTGTCGAACCCTGGAACTTTCCATACTACCAACTCGCACGCGTCGCCGGCCCGCACCTTATGGCCGGTAATACGATGGTGGTGAAACATTCCAGCAACGTGCCACGCTGTGCATTGGCGTTCGAGAAACTTCTGCTCGATGCCGGCGCCCCGAAGGGGCTATACACCAACGTGTTTGTCTCCCACGGGCAGACTGATACGATCATTAAGGATGCGCGTATCAAAGGCGTGGCGCTGACCGGTTCGGTCGAAGCCGGGCGGATCATCGCGGCCGGCGCTGGTAAAGCGGTGAAAATTTCCTCGATGGAGCTGGGCGGCGCCGATGCCTTCATCGTGCTCGATGATGCCGATCTGGAGCATACGATCAAATGGGCGGTGTGGGGCCGCATGTATAATGCCGGCCAGACCTGCTGCGCATCCAAACGGTTCATCGTGGTTGACTCGATGGCGGATAAATTTCTTGCCGCCTTCAAGGCAGCCTTGGGTGCGTTGAAAGCCGGCGACCCGCTGGATGAGGCCACCACGCTCGGCCCGCTATCTAGTGAAGGCGCCGTGCTGACATTGCTTGATCAGGTCAAGAGCGCAACCACGCATGGCGCGGCAATCGCTCTAGGCGGCAAGCGGATCGACCGCAAAGGCGCTTATATGGAGCCGACCATCTTAACTCATGTAACCAAGGATAATCCGGCATTCCGCGATGAATTCTTCGGCCCGGTCGCGATGTTCTTTCGCGTCAAGGATGAGGATGAGGCGATCGCGCTTGCCAATGACTCTGATTTTGGCCTTGGCGGTTCGGTGTTCACGAAAGACCTCGCCCGTGGCCAGCGTGTGGCGAGCCGGGTTGAAACGGGGATGATGTTCATCAACAATATCGACTGGTCCGATCCGGAACTTCCCTTTGGCGGCATCAAGGATTCCGGTTATGGCCGTGAATTGGGCAATATGGGCATCCAGGAGTTCGTCAATAAAAAACTGGTCCGCTTCGCCGTTCTCGAAGCGCCGGTCTGATCGCCATGTATGTCAACATCGCCGTTCTGAAGGAAACCCAACCCCATGAGCGGCGGTTTGGCATGGTGCCTGGGGTCGCTGCATATTTGCAAAAACGCGGTGGCCGGCTGCATATGCAGCCGGGTGCCGGGGCGGCGCTGAATTTAACTGACGCCGATTTTCCAGATGCGGTATTCATCGAAGATGCCACTATATTGGTGGCAGACGCCGATGTCATCCTCGGCGTGCAGGCACCCTCGAAAAAAATCATCAGCGCAATGAAGGCCGGTGCCATTCTGATTTGCTATCTCGATGAGCATTACCAGAGAGATCTGGTGAGCCTGCTTGAGGCGGGAAAAATCACCTGCTTTGCGATGCAGAAAATCCCCCGTATCAGCCGTGCGCAATCAATGGATGCACTGTCCAGCCAGGCGGCACTTTCCGGCTATTTATCGGTCATGCTGGGTGCGGCCTTGCTTAAACGCGTGCTGCCGAAAATCACCTCGGCGGCTGGCGCCATCGGCCCGGCAAAAGTGCTGGTGATGGGGTTAGGTGTTGCCGGGCTTGAAGCGGCGGCAACCGCGCATCGTCTAGGTGCTGTGGTGGAGGGCTACGATGTCCGGCCCGCCACGGCTGAACAAATGGCCTCGCTCGGCTGCACCTTCGTTGACACTGGCGTGAATGCCACCGGCAAAGGCGGCTATGCGCGCGCTTTGACGGCGGAGGAACAAACCAAAGTTGACGGCGTGCTGACCAAACATATACAGGCCGCCGATCTGATCATCACCACCGCCGCCATTCCCGGCAAGGCTTCGCCCAAGCTCGTCAGCAAGGCACAGGTCAAGGGTATGAAAGCCGGTGCCGTGATCGTTGATCTTGCAGCCGATGGTGGTGGAAATTGCGATGATTCGCAACCTGGCGAGACGGTTCGTGTTGGTTTTGTGACGATTACAGCACCTTTGAACGTGCCATCTTTGCTCTGCGAGGATGCAAGTCTGCTTTATGCCAAAAATCTGCAGGCCCTGCTTGGTCTTATGCTCAAGGACAATGTCATCACCATCGACTGGACCGACGAGGTGATCGCCGGGACAGCGGTGACCCATGACGGCAAAAAAATCCACGCTCCCGCGAAAGCCGCGTGACACAAGGAATAAGAGCATGATTGGCGTTAGTGGTTTTATCGGGCTTTATATTTTCATGCTCGCCGCCTTTGCAGGTTGGATCATCATCGGTCGCGTACCGGCAATTTTACATACGCCGCTGATGTCGGGTTCGAACTTCGTGCATGGCATCGTTGTGATCGGGGGCATTTACGTGCTGCTGGAGGCCACCACGCCACTTGAGCAGGGCATCGGGTTTTTCGCTGTGCTGCTGGGAGCCGGCAATGTCGCCGGCGGCTTTGCGGTGACGGACCGGATGCTGGCGATGTTCAAGACCAGCGGGGCACCTGGAAAAAAACATCAAAAACAGAAGAAAGCTTAAAAAATGCTGCATTATTTGCCTGATTTCTGTACCGGCATCGCCGATCTCGGCGCGGCGTTTTTGTTGATGTATGGTCTGCACCGCATGGCCTCGCCGGTGACCGCACCATCTGGTATTCTACTCGCAGGCATCGGTATGGCCGTAGCCGTCCTGGCGAGCTTTCTCATCATCTTTGATATTAGCGGCGGCGCGCGGCAATTACTGCCTGAGAATGCCGGCCTCGCGGTGCTCGCCTTGGTGATTGGCGGTGGCATTGCGTGGGTGGCCGGCAGGCGCGTGGCGATGACCGCGATGCCGCAAATGGTGGCGATTTATAACGGCATGGGCGGCGGTGCAGCGGGTGCTATCGCGGCGGTGGAGCTGTTCGGGCGGCACGCGACCGGCTATGTGGCACTTACCGTGACATTGCTAGGCGCGTTGATCGGCGCGATCTCCTTCTCCGGCTCCATCATTGCCTGGGCAAAATTACAGGAGGTTTTGAAAAATCCGTGGCGATTTCGTGGCCAGCGGATCGTCAACGCGGTCGTATTTGCCGCTACCGTTGGGCTCGGCGGGTATTTGCTCTGGTTCGACCACACGAGCGTCCTGCCACCGAACCTCATCACGGCGTTTTTCGCCGCCGCCATCATAGCTGGCATTCTGATCACGCTGCCAATCGGCGGCGCCGACATGCCTGTGATCATCGCAATCTATAACGCGTTTACCGGCTTGGCTGTTGGGCTGGAGGGTTTCGTGCTGCAAAATCCGGCGCTGATGATCGCCGGCATGGTCGTAGGTGCTGCCGGCCTCATGCTCACGCTGGTGATGGCGAAAGCGATGAACCGGTCAGTTTCCAATGTCGTGTTTGCGAATTTTGGCGAGGTTGCAAAGGGTGGCAAAAGCAAGATCACCGGAGATCTGAAACCAACCGAGGCATCCGACGCCGCCGTGTTCATGCGCTACGCGTCCAAGGTCATTATCGTCCCGGGTTACGGGCTTGCGGCCGCACAGGGTCAACAAAAGCTATGGGAATTCGTGCAGCTTTTGCAAGCAAATGGCGTCAATGTCCGCTTCGCGATCCATCCGGTCGCCGGCCGGATGCCAGGCCAGATGGACGTGCTCCTCGCCGAAGCCGGCGTGCCTTATGACCTCATCTTCCAACTCGATGACATCAATGATGATTTCGCCACCACCGATATAGCACTTGTGATCGGCGCAAATGATGTGGTGAACCCGGCCGCACGCACGGATAAATCCTCGCCGATTTACGGCATGCCGATCCTCAACGTCGACAAGGCGAAGCAAGTCTACGTACTCAAGCGCGGCACCGGCAAAGGCTATGCCGGCATCCAGAATGAGCTTTTCTACAGCCCCAATTGCAACATGGTGTACGGCGATGCCGCCGCCACGCTCGCGAAAATGATCGAGGCCGTCCGCGGGCTCAAAGCTGCCGCCTGAATTTTAAAAGGAAAATCAAATGAACACTGAAACCAAAATCAAGGTCCAGGCGCCAAAATTGACGATTCCGACGACGATGCGCGCCGCCACCGTGGTCGCTTTCGGTAAGCCACTGGAGCTGCGCGAATGGCCGGTGCCAGTGCCCGGCCCGAACGAAATATTGGTCAAAACCGAAGCCTGCGGCGTCTGCCATACCGATCTGCATGCCGCCGATGGCGACTGGCCGTTGAAGCCGACCCCGCCGTTCATTCCGGGCCATGAAGCGATTGGTATCGTCGTGGCGATGGGAGAGTCCGTCACCTCGGTGAAGATGGGCGAACGCGTAGGCGTGCCATGGCTATACGCCGCTTGCGGACATTGCGAATATTGCTTGACCGCCCATGAACCCGTATGCGCCACGGCCAAATTTGGAGGCTATACACAAAATGGCGGCTTCGCGCCCTACCTAATCGCCAACCCGGATTATGTTGCTCATATCCCCGATGGCCTGGACGCCAAGCAGGCGGCACCGCTGATTTGCGCCGGCATTACAACCTATAAAGGTATCAAGGAAACCGAAGCAAAACCCGGTCAATGGATCGTCATTTCTGGCTGCGGCGGTCTGGGACATCTTGGAATTCAGTACGCTAAGGCGATGGGGTTGCTGGTTTGCGCTGTTGATATCGATGACGGTAAATTGGCGCTGGCGAAAAAACTCGGTGCCGATGTGATCGTGAATGCTAAGCAAGGCGACCCGGTCGCTCTCGTGCAAAGAGCCACCGGCGGCGGCGCGCATGGCGTGCTGATTACAGCACCGTCGCTGCCGGCTTTCAAGCAAGGTGTCGAGATGACCCGTAAAACCGGCACCTGCGTCCTGGTCGGCCTACCACCAGGCGAGTTTCCGGTGCCCTTATTCGATGTCGTCGCCAATTGCGTCACCATCCGCGGCTCGTTCGTCGGCAACCGAGAGGACATGGCCGAGGCGCTAGATTTCGCGGCGCGCGGCAAGGTAACGGCCGATATCGAATTACAGCCGCTCGACGCGATCAACAACGTGTTCAGCCGCCTGGCAAAAGGCAAGGTGGCCGGCCGCGTGGTGCTGGATTTTTCGGGCGATTGACAGCGGTGCCGGAACGCGCAGTGGGGAATGAGGCTAACCACGCCGTTAGCCGCCTATCCAACCTTCAAATCGCCACCCGATACGACCGAAGAGCAGTGTACTGCCTCCTGGCAGGCATTCAACTCGCATCAAGCATGATTTGGATGCGTTGAATGCCGATTCATCTCTAATTCATTGGCTGCATCTGGCCGCCTACGGGAATGTCTTTCGTCAGCCCCGCCTCCGTGATCACCAGCTCATACTGATGCAAGCCCTGCGGCGTGTAGCGCCACTGGCCGCCGACCAGCGGGGTTTTGCAGACATTTTTCACTGGCCCGTGATCCCAGGAAATCGGCCCGACGATGGTTTGCAGATTGGTGCTGACCAAGGCCGCCAGCACCTGCTCGGGGCTCGCCGGATCATCCGCGCGGCCCAGCACATCGGCCGCGAGCTCGCACAGCGCGTGGGCAAACCCTAATGACTGGCTCCATTGCTTGCCGGTCGCCTGTTCATAAGCGCTCGCCAGCTCGGCGGCGGTCTGCCGGGTCAAGGACGAGGCAAACGGGTGGTTTGGCGACCACCAGATTTCCGTCGAGAGATTATTGCCGGTCCCGCCCAAGCTATCGACCACCTCGGGAAACAGCAAAGCCTTGCCGATGGTGACGATTTTGGGGTCCAGCGCGCGCTGCTTGGCCTGATGCCAGAATGTGAGAAAATCCGGCGGGATCAGCACGCCGGTGATGATGTCTGCATTATGCGCCAGAAAAGCCGCGATCTGCGTTGAAAAATCCTGCGTCAAATCGGGGAACTGGCCGGGATTGACCAAAGTGAAATACTGCGCGGCCAGCGCCGGCGGGAAGCCGCGGAACGGATCGCCCCAGGCGAACCCATCGCCATCGAGCGGGAACATTCCCCCGATGGTCTTGTTGGTGGCAAGCTGGTTCCACATACCGGTATAGACCGAGATGACATCCTCCAGCCCCCAGAAGAAGTGATAGGTATAGACAAAGCCGGTATCCGGGTCGCCGCCGCGGCTGAAGAACCAATCCTGCCAGGGTGAGACGGTGGAGATACACGGCACGCCGGCCAGCTCGCACTGGTCTGATACCGGGTTGGTGGTTTCCGGCGTGGAAGACACCAGCATGAGCGACACATTATTGTTGATCAATTCATTGGCGGCAGCGGCCGCCTGGAGCGGGTCCGAGCGGCTATCGCGCACCTCCAGCACAATGCCGCGGCCCGCCAACTGGTCTTTCAGGGTATTGATCACATAGGCATCGGGCCCGCCAAACAACGCCAGCGATCCGGTCTCCGGCACCACATATCCCACCGTCACGCTGGCCTTTGCCCAAGCGCCTTTCGGCAAACCGCCGGTGAGTGCGGCGCCGGCCGAGCCTTTCAAAAATGTGCGCCGGAAACTGGCCAAAATTTTACCTGAACGACAAATGCCTGACGCTAAAAATAGACAAAACTGATGAACAGAATATGTGTTTCGCCCCAGAAAATTACGGGGTGGCGAAAACGAGCCAGATTTGAACCATCCAGCGCCCATCAGCCGTTTTATTTAACTCTTTGTAAACAAAACTGTTCTAAAAATTATACGCTTGCTACGAAAAAAAGGGGTCTGACATGTGGGTTCGGATCAATATTTTGGCGTGCGCCATGGCGTTGCTCATACTGAGCGGACCCCGCGCGGCCCTGGCCTTGACCAACGTGACATCGCAATTCCAGGTGACGGCGACGGTGGCCGGTACCTGCACGCTCAGCACCAACACGCTCGCCTTTGGCACCTATACCCCTTCCGGCGCCGCCCTCGCCGGCTCCACCACCGTGGTGGCAACCTGCACCAACACCACACCCTGGACATTGTCATTCAATGGCGGCTCGACCAGCGGCGGCACCATCGCGCAACGTCTGATGGCCAATGGCGCGGCCACGCTGAAATATAATCTCTACACCAGCGCCGCCGACACAAGTTTGCTCGGGGATGGCACCAGCAGCAGCGTCACCCTTACCGGCACCGGCACCGGCGCCGCGCAAACCTCCACCATCTACGGCCTAATCCCCACCGGCCAATACGTCACCATCGGCTCCTATTCGGATACCATCACCGCAACCATCAGCTATTAGCCGCCATGCGGGCGACATACCGAAGCTGGGTTTGCGGCCTGGTTTTGATCCGCGCCGCGATGCCGGCCGCACAAGCGCAGACCACAACCCAGAGCGTCACGGCAAATGTCTATATCACCGCAACCGTGATCAATTCCTGCAGCTTCGACAGCACCGCGGCGGAATTGCTCTCAATTACCTGCTCGATGCAGACGCCGATCGCCGCATCATCCGCGGCACCCACGGTCACCTCCGGCGGCACCGAGATATCGCTGTCCGTGACCACCAACGCGCCCAACCAAACGCCGCTGGAAACCACGAAATTTTGCAATTTTCTGGCGGCCGAGCGGCTGGAGAACGCCAGTTTCAACCAGTTCACCTCCGATATCAGCCGGAACGCGGCCGAACCGGTCTCGTACTACTCAACCTTGCAGGTTTGCTTTTAACAGGATGTTAATATGCAGCGGCGCCCGTTTTTCATCGGTCTTGGCTTTTCCTGCGCAGCCGGCGCGGCACGGGCGGATATCTCGCCTGTGCTCGGCCAGCGCGTCGAGATTTCACCGACGACTCTGAACCTCAGCGGCCCGGGATCGACCACGACCTGCACCGTGCTGAATAATGCCGATGCCGCCACCTCCTCGCAGATCCGGCTGCGCGAATGGTATCAAGCCTACGGGCAGGATGTGCTCACCGATACCAGCGACGTGGTGGCAAGCCCGCCTTTCATATCGCTCGACCCCGGCACACGGCAGATCGTGCGCATCGCCAACCTCACCGCGCAGCCCGGCGCCTCGGAAATGTGCTACCGCCTGCTGCTGAATGAGCTGCCAAGCGCCGGCAGCTTGACCAATAACGGCATCGCCATGCTGATCGCCTTCAGCCTGCCGGTGTTCGTCGCGGGCATCGACGCCGCACCACCGCAACTCAGCGCGCAATTCGCGCAAGGCCCGGACGGAAAACCCGTCTTACGCCTGATCAATGCCGGCGATATTCATGCCCGGCTGGCGGATATGTCCTACACCGTATCAGGCCGGGTGATATTTACCCTGCCGGGCCTGGCCGGCTATGTGCTGCCGCGCTCCACCCGCGACCTCGCGCTGCCGATCCTCCAGCCGCCGCCGCCAAATGGCGTCTTGCTGGGCCAGACGCAGCTCCAATCCGTGCCGACCCAAATTGACCTGCGCTAACAGCCGCTCTTGCACCCGCAAGGCAAAAGCCAGTGCCGCTTGCCGATGCGCCGGAAGCAACACGCCGCTTGGCTCTTTAGCATTTTGGCCTTCATATCACCCCTGCCCGCGCGCGCCGCGGAGCCGCCGCAAAGCCTGCTCTATCTATCGCCCGTGGTTAACGGTGCCGCCATCAACGGCGTGGTCGCCGTGCTGCCCGCAGCGCATGGTGTCCTCGTGGCGCCGATCGCGCTGAAAATCCTCGGCATCGCGGAAGATACCGGCCAGCCCGCCAAGGATGGTGACCGCTTCATCCCGGAATCCGGGCCGCTCCGCGCGGTGATCGACATGCAAAACCAGGTCGTACGCTTCGTGGTGCCGGCGGCGGACCTCATCGCGTCCATCACCAAGGTCGCACCGCCGCAAATCATCGCACCCGCCAAACCCGGAACCGGCGCCTTTATCAACTATGCCTTCAACGTCACCCCGCCGATGGGCCATGGCAGCAACGCGTCCAAATTTGCGCTTTTTGGCAATCTAACTGGCGTCGTCTTCAGCCCGGCGGGATTTCTAACCTCGAACAATCTGCTGCAATTGCCGGAAAACAGCGGCACCGATGAGTCGAGCTTCACGCGGCTGAACACGACCTACGAGATCGACCAGCCCAGCATTCCCCGCGTCTGGCGCGCCGGCGATATCGCGACCGATCCGCCCGGCTGGGGCCGCTCGGAATTTTTGGGCGGCCTGCAAATCGCCAGCGATTATAACCTGCAGCCCACAAGAATAACATTCCCGACACCCATTATCGGGCAGAGCCTGGCCGCACCCTCCGATATTTCGCTGCTGGTCAACAATATCTCGGCCTATCAAGGCAATGCCGATGCCGGGCCATTCTCCTTGGTGGATATCCCGGTGGTCAACGGCATCAACCAGATCACGGTGCAAACCCGCTCCGCCTCCGGCCAGGTCGTCTCCCGCACCGTGCCGTTTTACGCGAGTGCGACCATGCTGGCGCAGGGCCTGTCCTCCTACAACGTCTCGCTTGGCTTCATCCGCCATAATTACGGCGCGCTCAATAATTTCTACGCGACCCCGGCGTTCGACGCCACCATCAGCCACGGGCTCACCAGCCAACTAACATTGACATTGCATGGTGAAGCCGGACCGCATATCGCCCTGCTCGGCGGCGGCGGCGAAATCAGCGGGCTGTTTGGTGATCTAACGGCCGATTATGCCGTCAGCGCGCACCAAAAAATCAACCTCTACCCGCGCCAGCTTGGCCGGCTCTATTCGGTGCAATATACCCGGTCATCGCCACGCTTTGGCATCTCCGCCGGGCTCATCAGCGCCACCAGCGGCTACGATGATCTGGGGATCGAAACCGCCAACAGCTATCCTGTTCTATCCTGGCATGTGGCAGGCTCGGTGGCGTTGCCCGGCCAAGCCGGCAATCTGACCCTCGCCTATACCGAGCAAAGTGCCATGCGGCATAGCGCGGATGGTTTCGCGCTCGCCTCCTATTCCGGCCAGATCACCGACCGGCTGACCTTTAACGTCTCGTGCTTTCGCGGCGTGGTCAGGGCCTTTGGTATCAGCACGCCAAATGCCGGCTGCAGTGCTGGTTTCAGCCTCGCACTCGGCCGCTATGGCACCGCCGCCGGCTCAGCCTCCCTTGGCGCGGCCCAAACCCCGGAATGGGGCGAAACCTACGAGAACTACCCATCCTCAACACAAGGCTTTGGCGGTACGGTCAATAATTCCACCGGCAATTACGTATCGCGCGACATCACCGTGCAGGATGTGAACCGGGCAGCGCAGCTCTCCGCCAATATCGCGCAAACCGGGCCGGCGGCCTCCGCGCAATTCAATCTGAGCGGCAGTTTAATCGAGATGGATGGTTTCTATGTCTCACGGCCCGCCAATAATAGTTTCGCGGTGGTGGATTTTGGCGCCCCAAAAATCCCGGTCTATCTGGCCAACCAGGAGATCGGCAAAACCGGTCCAACCGGCCGCCTGCTGGTGCCGGGCCTGATCCCGAACGATCAGAACATGATCTCGATCGACCCAAGCGCGCTGCCGCTGGATGTCAGCATCCAGGATGACACGATCACCATCACGCCGCCCAGCGACGGCGGGGTGCTGGCCGCCTTTCCCCTGCAAAAACTCGATGCCATGCTGCTGCAAATAAAGATGCCAGATAAGAGCCTGGCACCGGCCGGCAGCCTGCTTTATCTAAGCGGCAGCTCAGTGCCCATCGTGATCGGCTATGACGGCTACGTCTATATCAACGATCCACCGCAACATCTGGACGCGACCGTTATCACGACCACCGGGCATTGCGATATCCACACGAAAATCGTGATTTCGGTGCATGACGCTCTGATCGGCCGGCCGGTCTCATGCACCGCATAAAAATTCTCATCCTCCTCCTCGGCATCAGCCTATGTTCCCTGCCCGGCATGGCCCGCGCGCAGACCTGCAATAACGTCATCATCGGCAATCTGTTTTACGGTTACATTGCGGTCTCGGTCACGTCTCTATCCTTCGGCGCCTATTCACCGCAGGCGAGCAGCGCGCAGCAGAGCAGCGTGAGCATTACGGCCTCCTGCACCGGCGGCTTGCTGGGCGCCACCCTGCCCCCGTTCACGGTCGCGATGAGCACAGGCAATGGCAGCTTCACGCAACGCCAGATGCTCTCGGGCACAAATTCCCTGCACTATCAAATCTACACCTCGGCCAGCCTCGCGACCGTATGGGGGGACGGCACCGGCAGCACCAGCACGGTCTCGGCCGGCAATAACGGCATGGCATCACAAACCATCATTGGCTACGGCGTGATCACCGCAAACCAATATGTAACACCCGGAAGTTATACCGATCTGATCACGGTGACGGTGAGTTATTGAACATCGAAGGAAAGCAAGCGCCGCTTTTTTTCAATCTTTTTGCGCGCCCTCGCGCCTGCGTGCATTCGCACGATACATGACTGCGTGCATTCGCACGACACGCGACTGCGTGCATTCGCACGACACGCGACTGCGTGCATTCGCACGACACGCCGCCGGAACCTTCAGCGCCTCCGCCCGATTCAGACTGCGCGCGCGAGCCAAAAAAACTTTTGGTTCCTCTGGTGCACGGGTGCCCGAGCGGCAATGCCCCAGGTCAATAAAAATTTTTTGCGGAGCTTTTTTTTAAAAAAGCGACTGCTTGCTTAGCGTGTCCCAAACGCTGCCTGATCGCATTAAGCATTACCCCCTCCCCCAGCACGGCGAGGCAAGGCCGCTGGCTAACAGCCGGGCCGGGGTAGCGCTTCGCGTAGTCCGGCGCATTTTCAAACCGGGCGCGGAACACCTCGTCGCGGAAGCTCTCCACCGGGCAGTTTTCCGCAAAAATAATCTCGTGGCTGGGCAGTTCGACATGGATGTAGTGCACCCAGTCTCGCCTTGGCGGCTGGGTGATGCTGGTATCATTGATGAGCGCGCCGGCATGCACCAGCGCGCCGCCGACCAGAATGGCGTGGCCGGGCGAGACCCATAAATCCCGCATTGGCACGCCGGGGCCCAGCGCGCCGGCCGCAATGCGCACCGGCAGTGCCTTCAAATTGTTCTGCAAAAACGGCGCGGCGTAGCGCCGGTGGCCGAGCCATTTCACGGGCTGCGGCCCGGCATGGCGCGTGCGCACCAAATCACCGATCGCCAGGCGCTCGACCGCGGTCTCGCCGGCGGGCGTGGCAATCATCGTGCCGGCGCAAAAACACGGCACGTCGCTGGTCAGCTCCAGGCCAACGCCGTTTATCCCCGGCTCCACTTGGTAATCCGCCGCACCCGGCACAGCCCCCGCAATCTGCAGATCATAGCTGCCGGCATCGGTAAGGATCGTCACCACCCCGGGCGCGGAAACCGTCACCAGCTCAACCCCGCCATAGGCAATATTGGTCAGATCAATCCCGTCGCCCGCGGCAAAGCCGGAGATCACGGCACCCGGCATGACGGTGCCGCCGATCGCCAGCGTGCCGCCCGTTCCGGCAAAGCTCACCGGGTTGGTCAGCATGCCGCCTTGGTAGAGATTGAGCACCCCGCCGGCGATCACCGCACCGGACTCGCTGCCACCAGCCTCCACAAATTCCTGCCCGCCGGCGCTGATCACGCTGCCCGCCGCCAAACCGCCGGACTCCACAAACAGCGTGCCGCCGGAGTTGAGCCTGGTCGCCAAGGCCCTGCCGCCGGAGACCAGCAGCGTGCTGTACCCGCTGGTGCTGGCGCCGCTCACCACCCCGCCCGAGAATACGTCGATCTGCCCGTAGTCACTTACCGAGGTCGCCAGCGCGCTGCCGCCGGCGTAAACATATTGGTCGGCATCGGTCACCGCGTTGCTGGTGGCGGTACCGCCGGTCAGCACATATTCCACCGCATAGCCGGAGACGAGCAGGCCAACCGCCTGGTCCGGTTCCTGCACATAGGCGCCGTTATAGCCATGCAGGATCACGCCGCCGCTGATCACGCTGCCGCCCGCCAACTTCCCGGTGCCGGACGCCGTGCCGCCCGGCAGCACCAGCAGCGTGCCGCCGCTGCTCACCGTTGTGCCAAAGGCGAACCCGCCGGAAAACACCACCGCATACCCGCCGGATGAAACCACCGCGCTCACCGCGCTGCCGGTCTCATCCACCTCCAGCAGCGCGCCGCTAAAAACCCGGGTGCCGGAGGCGGTGCCAAACACCTCCTCGCTCGCGCCCGAAAATAACTGCGTATCGACCGAAATCCCGCCCGGCTCGGCCACCGGATTGCCCGGAAACGCCGGCGTCCCGCCCTCCAGCACCTGCTGTCCGGAGCTCACCACGGTGCCATATGCAAAACCGCCCTGAAACACGTTTTCCGTGCCCTGGCTGGTGATCACGGCGTTGCTGGCGCTGCCGCCATAGCCCAGCAGCTCATTGCCGCCGGCAATCTGCGTGTTGTAATCCACGCCACCGGAAAAAATATCCAGCGCGCCACCGGCGGCCAGCGTGGTGCCATAAACCACCCCGCCAAAATTATACTCAGCCCCGCCAAACTGCACGTCCACGCCGGACAGCGTGCCGCCGGCATACACCGTGACGAGCCCGCCCTCCTGCGCCGTCGCGTCCCGCGCGACACCGCCTGAATAAACATCGATCGCCCCGGCCTGCAGATCCCCGGTGATCGACGCGCCAACCAGCGTCCCGCCCGCCAGCACATAGGCGTTGGCGCCGCTACCCAGCATCAGCCCGGAGGCGACCGGCCCATAAACCGTGAAGCCCGAGTCAACATTCCCCGTTACCACGCCGGTGGAGACCACATGCCCGCCCATCGCCGCACTGGTCAGGGCCGCATCGGTGCCCGGCAGAACAATGAGCGTGCCGCCGCTGCTCACCGTTGTGCCCATCGCGCTGCCGCTGGCCAGCAGCAACACCCCCCCGGCGCCGATCGTGGTGTCGAACGCCGCCCCGCCGGAGCTGACCACCATGTCCCCGCCGGCGCCGATAAAACCTAAGCTGGCGCTGCCCCAATCGAGCTCCAGCCCGCCGCTCGAGATCACATCGCCAAACGCGGTGCCGCCCGAATATATATGCGCCTGCCCGCCGGCGCTGATCTGCGTGCCCCGCGCAGTACCGCCCGATTGCACAATCGCCACCCCGGCTGAGCTGACCACCATGCCGGAAGCCTGTCCCCCGGCCGCCACAAACACCTCGCCATAGGCCTGCAGCTGCGTGCCATAGGCCGTGCCGCCGGGGAGATATTGCAGCCCGTCTTCCTGCAACACCGTCCCCGTCGCGGTACCGCCGGCGTAAATAACCTCGGAGCCGATCGCGACCACGCCGCTCACCACGCTGCCGCCAGCACTCACATAATCTTCGCCGTAAATCTCCGTATCGCCCACGGCGCGGCCGCCCGCCACCACAATCACCGCCGCATAGGCCGCGGTCGCGCTCACGACCCCGCCGGAGAACACGCTCATCACCGCGCCCTGGGTCAGGCTGGTGCCAAGCGCGATGCCACCCGCCAGCACGTCCAGCTCATCACCCGCACTCAGCACCAGGCCGGAATACGGCGTCTGGCCGGAAGACACGCTGTAATCGGTCATCGCCTCAACCCCCGGAGGTTGCAGGCCACATCTAGCCAGCCCGGCAATCGATTAACAAGCAAAATGAACTTGGCCACGCCTCTGATTGACAAGCGCCCACGCCCCGCGACAATGCGCGCCAACTATGTTCGAGGAAACAATGTCCGATTTTGAAAGCGTTTTCACGCTCGAAGCCACACAGCTAAAATTCGGCACCGGCGCCGCTGAAGAACTCGGCTGGGAACTCAAACGCCTCGGCCTCAAATCCGTTACCCTGGTGACGGACCCAGCCCTGCACGCCTACGGCCTCATCGAGCGGATCGAAGCCATCATCGCCAAGGCCGGCATCGCCTTTCACCGCTTCGAGGATATCCGCGTCGAACCCACGATCGAATCCCTGCAAAAAGCCGTGGATTTCTGCGCCGAGCACCCGGCCGACGGCTTCGTCGCCCTGGGCGGCGGCTCCACCATTGATACCGCCAAGGTCGCCAACCTCATCGCCGTGCACGGCGGCCAGATCATGGACTACGTGAACCCGCCGATCGGCGCCGGCCGCAAACCGCCATCGCCGCTCAAACCCCTCATCTGCCTGCCCACCACCTCCGGCTCCGGCTCGGAAGCCACCACCGTCGCCATCCTCGACATCCCCGAGCTGCACGTCAAAACCGGCATCTCACACCGCTATATGCGCCCCACACTCGCCATCGTGGACCCGGACCTCGCCCGCTCCACCCCCGCCGGCGTCACCGCCGCCGCGGGGCTGGACGTGCTGTGCCACGCGATCGAAAGCTACATCTCCAAACCCTTCGACCAACGCCCCCGCCCCGCAAGCCCGGATGAGCGCCCGCCCTACCAAGGCTCCAACCCGGTCGCCGATATCTGGTCCCTCAAAGCCATCGAATTCTCCGGCCAATTCCTCGAACGCGCGGTGCGGGACGGCAACGATACGCAAGCCCGCGGCACCATGATGCTCGGCGCGACCATGGCCGGCATCGGCTTCGGCACCGCCGGCGTGCACATCCCGCATGCCTGCGCCTACCCCATCGCCGGCATCAAACACAGCTACCACGCCCCCGGATATTCCCGGAACTACGGCTTCGTCCCGCACGGCTACTCCGTCATCGTCACCTCACCCGCCGCCTTCCGCTACACCTACGACGCCTACCCCGATAAACACATCAAAGCCGCCGAACTCCTGCGCGGCCACAAAATCGAAAACCCCACCAAAGACTCCCTCCCCACCGCCATCATCGACATGATGAAAGCCGTCGGCGCCCCCTCAGGCATCACCGAACTCGGCTATAGCGAAGCCGATATCCCAACCATCATCGAAGGTGCCATGAAACAACAACGCCTCCTCGCCGGCGCCCCCAAACCCGTCACCCCCCAAATCCTCGAGACCATCCTGCGCGAATCCCTCGCCAACTGGTGAAATCCCGCCCCCTGCCGCGGGATTTTACAGGAGGGATGGAGGCGCGCTAACGTTGCCGCAGAAAAATAGATAGGGGTTGGAACGAACATGGATATTAAAGCCAATGCTGCTGTTGTGACTGGTGGCGCCTCGGGCTTGGGTGCCGCCACCGCGCGGCTGCTCAGCCGCCAAGGTGCGAAAGTCGCGATTTTCGACATGAACGCCGAACTCGGCGAAAAAACCGCGGCTGAAATCGGCGGCGCGTTCTTCAAGGTGAACGTGACGGACGAGGAAAATGTGGCCACGGCACTCGCCGCCGCCACCTCCGCGCACGGCATCGCCCGCATCCTGGTCAACTGCGCGGGCATCGGCACCGCGCGCAAAACCATCGACCGCGAAGGCAAAGCCCACCCGCTCGCCGGCTTCACCCAGGTCATCGCCGTCAACCTGCTCGGCACCTTCAACGTGCTCTCCAAATTCGCCGCCATCCTCGCCACCGCGGAGCCGGCCGAGGAAGGCCGCGGCGTCATCATCAACACCGCCAGCGTCGCGGCGTTCGACGGGCAGATCGGCCAGGCCGCCTACTCCGCCTCCAAAGGCGGCGTCGTCGGCATGACACTCCCCATCGCCCGGGACCTCGCCCAGTTCGGCATCCGCGTCGTCACCATCGCGCCCGGCCTGTTCCTCACCCCGCTGCTGCAAGGCCTGCCCGAGGAAGCCCAAAAAAGCCTCGGCGCCCAGGTCCCCTTCCCCAGCCGCCTCGGCCGGCCAGACGAATACGCGCAAATGGTGGAAGCCATCATCCAAAACCAAATGCTGAACGGCGAAACCATAAGGCTGGATGGCGCTATTCGGATGGCGCCCAGGTAGTTAAGCAAGCGGTCGCTTTTTTAAAAAAAGCTCCGCAAAAAAATTTTATTTATCCTGGGCTTCAGGCGCGTCACGGGCAACGCCCCAGAGGAATCAAAAGTTTTTTTGCTGCTTTTTTTTCAAAAAAAGCAGCGCTTACTTCACACACCAAGCCGCCAGCATTTCATCGCCCCCCTCCCCCGCCTTCGCATACCCCGTACGCAATTCGCTCTGCGTGCGCGAGAACCGCGGCGCCGGATTCGGGATATGGTAGCCGCCCTCCGGCGTGAATCGACCCTGCATTTGCGGGTGATGTGGCGCTTCTTCCAGCGTCAGCACGGGGGCGACGCAGGCATCGCTTCCCTCAAACAACGCCGCCCATTCATCGCGCGGGCGGGTCGCGAACAAAGCCTCCAGCCTGGCGCGCCCGGCCGGCCAATCGGCGCGGTTATGCTGGTCACCGAGCGCGTCCGCCGGCAGCCCCAAAATCTGCAAAAACGCCGCGTAAAATTGCGGCTCCAGCGCGCCGACCGAGATGAATTTCCCGTCCGCGCATTTGTAAACGCCGTAGAACGGCGCCGCCCCGCTCAGCATATGCTCACCGCGCGCGGCCGATGGCAGGCTGAAGGCACGCGGGTTATGGAACACGCTGGTGAGGGACGCCGCACCATCCACAATCGCCGCGTCGATCACCTGGCCCAGCCCGGATGTTGCGCGCTCATACAGCGCCGCGGCAATGCCCATGGCGAGGTAGAGCGAGCCGCCGCCGTAATCCCCCACCAGATTCAGCGGCGGCACCGGCGCATCCCCGCCAATCGCCTCCAGCGCGCCGGTGAGCGCGATGTAGTTGATATCATGCCCCGCGCTGGCCGCGAGCGGCCCGCTTTGCCCCCAGCCCGTCATCCGCCCGTAGATCAGCCGCGGGTTGGCCGCGCACACAATCTCCGGCCCCAGCCCCAGCCGCTCCATCACGCCCGGCCGGAAGCCCTCGATCAGCACATCCGCCGCTCCCAGCACCGCCAGGCACGTCTCCACCGCCGCCGCCTCCTTCAAATCCAGCGCCAGAGAGGCCCGGCCCCGCGCAGAGATATCCGCCGCCGCCCGCCCTGGCCGGTCGATCCGCAAAATCTCCGCCCCCATATCCGCCAGCAGCATGGCGCAGAACGGCCCGGGGCCGATAGCGGCAAACTCCACCACCCGCACCCCTGCAAGCGGCCCGGCCATCGCCCCTACAGCGCCTCGACGATGGTGACGTTCGCAATCCCCCCGCCCTCGCACATCGTCTGCAGCCCGTAGCGCTTGCCGCGGGCTTTGAGCGCGTTGATCAGCGTCGCCATCAGCTTGGTGCCCGAGGCCCCCAGCGGGTGCCCCAGCGCAATCGCCCCGCCGTTTACGTTCAGCTTCGCCGGGTCCCCGCCGATCTCCCGCAGCCAGGCCAGCGGCACCGGCGCAAACGCCTCGTTCACCTCGTACAGATCGATCTCATCGATGCTCATGCCGGCGCGCTGCAAGGCCCGCCGGGTCGCCGGGATCGGCTCTTCCAGCATAATCACCGGGTCCCCCGCCGTCACCGTGAGGTTATGGATCCGCGCCAGCGGCGTCAGCCCATGCTCCTTCAACGCCCGCTCGCTCACCACCAGCACGCCCGAGGCGCCGTCGCAAATCTGGCTCGCATTCGCCGCCGAGATCTTGCCGCCCTCCTGCAGCAATTTCACCGCCCCGATGCTCTCCCGCGTCGCGTCATACCGTATCCCCTCATCGGTGCTGTGCCGCGTGCCGTCTTCCAGCTCCAGCGCCAGAATCTCATTGTCAAACGCCCCGGCCTGCGTCGCCGCCGCCGCCCGCCTGTGGCTCTCCAGCGCGTATTCATCCAGCTGCGTGCGCGAAAACCCGTATTTATCCGCAATCATCTGCGCGCCGGTAAACTGGCTGAAACTCTCCACCCCAAAGCGCTTCTGAATCCGCTCGGAAAACGGCCCCACCCCAATCCCCGCCTTCAAATACAACGTCGTCGGCGTGCCCATCGGCACCCGCGTCATGCTTTCCACCCCGGCCGCGATCACCACGTCCTGCGTGCCGGACATCACCGCCTGCGCCGCGAACTGGATCGCCTGTTGCGAGGACCCGCATTGCCGGTCGATCGAGACCGCCGGCACGCTCTGCGGCAGCTTGCTCGCCAGCACCGCGTTCCGCCCGATATGGAAGCTCTGCTCCCCGGCCTGGCCGACGCAGCCCATCACCACGTCCTCGATTGCCGCGGGGTCGATCCCGGTACGGTCCACCAGCGCGTTCAGCACCTGGCCCGCCATATCCGCCGGGTGCCAGCCCGCCAGCTTGCCGCCGCGTTTGGCGCCCGCGGTGCGCACCGCCTCCACAATATAGGCTGTCGCCATGGTCTGTTCCCCTATCTTCGTTTTGTTGGTTGCATCCTGCACGCAGCCCCGGCACTGTCAATCAAACCGCCCAACGCAGAGGCGGCGCCGGAGGATGAAGCAAGATGACCCACCCCAGCGTGCACGCGCGCAAAAACCCTAACAAAACCGCCTACCTTATGGCGGGCTCCGGCGCCAAACTCACCTTCGCGGCGCTGGATGCGCGCTCCAACCAAGCCGCCCACGCGCTGCGTGCGCTCGGCCTCGCCACTGGCGCGCATATGGCGCTGATGATGGAAAACCGCCTCGAATTCATGGAGATCTGCTGGGCCGCCCAGCGCGCCGGGCTGTATTTCACCGCGATCAGCCGGTTTCTCAAACCTGAGGAAATCGCCTTCATCATCGCCGATTCCGGCGCCCGCGTGCTGATCATCTCCCCCGCCATCCACGCGCAGCTGGGGGAGGCCGGGCTCGCCGCCATTCCGCCCGGCGTGCGCATCTTCACACTCGGCCCCGCTCTGCCCAATGCCGCCTCGTGGGACGATGCCCTGGCCCGCGAGCCCACCACCCCCATCGCGGATGAAATCGCGGGCACGGATATGCTGTATTCCTCCGGCACCACCGGCCGCCCCAAAGGGGTCAAGCAGAAACTGAAACTGGAGCCCATCACCACCATCCACCCGCTGCTCAAACTGCTGATGGTGGACATGATCGGCATGGACGATACCAGCATCTACCTCTCCCCCGCCCCGCTCTACCACGCCGCACCTCTGCGCTTCTCCATGGTCGCCGCGGCACTCGGCGGCACCGTCATCATCATGGAGAAATTCGAGCCTGAACCATGCCTCGCGCTGATCGCCGAACACCGCGTCACCCACGCGCAATTCGTGCCCACAATGTTTGTGCGCATGCTCAAACTGCCGCCGGAAACCCGCGCCGCCTACGACACCACATCCTTACGCGGCGCCGTGCACGCCGCCGCCCCCTGCCCGCCCGAGGTGAAGGAGGCGATGATCGCCTGGTGGGGCCCCATATTGCTCGAATACTATGCCGGGACCGAGGCCAACGGCGTAACGGTCATTAACGCCACCGAATGGCAGGCGCATCGCGGCAGCGTCGGCCGCGCCCTCGTCGGCACCATCAAAATCGTCGACGACGAAACCGGCGAGACCCTGCCCACCGGCGAAATCGGCAGCGTCTATTTCGCCGATGGCCCGCAATTTGAATACCATAATAACCAGACGATGACCGCGAAAGCCCATAACCAGCAAGGCTGGTCCACCCTCGGCGATGTCGGCTTTCTGGACGCGGATAACTACCTTCATTTGACCGACCGCAAAGCCTATATGATCATCTCCGGTGGCGTGAACATCTACCCGCAAGAGGCCGAGGATACGCTGATCTCCCACCCGGCGGTGCTGGACGTCGCGGTGTTCGGCATCCCGGACGCGGAAATGGGCGAAGCCGTGCACGCCATCGTCCAGCCGACCGACATCGCCCAAGCCACCCCAGCCCTGGAAGCCGAACTCATCGCCTATTGCCGCGCCCGCCTCTCCCCCCTCAAATGCCCCCGCCGCATCACCTTCGAACCCGAACTCCCCCGCACGCCTACGGGCAAATTGCTCAAACGCCTGCTCCGGGACAGGTATTGGGCAGCAGTTAAGTAAGCGGCGCTTTTTTGAAAAAAAGCGCGCAAAAAACTTTTGAGGACGCTGGGTCCCCGGCCTTGTAACATCCCGGCAAAAACCGGCGGGGCGGTTTTTTGCCAACCATTCCGTTCTGGGCGGAACACCCCTCTCAGAACAGAAAAACCAATGAGTGACGCCATATGCGAAGGCATGTATCCCGCCGCCCAAACCCAAAATTCCCCAAACCGCGCCCCGTACCCCAAAACCTAACCCGCATATTTCAATCCCCAACCACCCGCGGCTCTCAAACCACTTTAACAATCTGTTAAATAAAATAACAGAATGTTTGACGTATGTTCCACGTGGAACATACGTCAAACCCCCTGCCATATCGGGCGATTGACAAGCCTTAACCCCCATGCACCGATGCGCCCGGAGGATACCGCCCTGAAACCAACGGAAAACCAAGCCGCGATCCGCGACGCCGTGCGCAATTTCGCGCAATCGCGCATCAAACCACGCTCAGCGTCGTTCGAGGCTGGCGGCGCCTACCCGCCGGAATTGTTCCTGGAACTGGCCGAACTCGGGCTGATGGGCATGACCGCACCGGAGGAATTCGGCGGCGCGGGTACGGATTACGTGTCCTACGCGCTGGCGCTCATCGAGCTTGCGGCGGCCGATGGCGGGCTCTCCACCATCGTCTCCATCCAAAACTCCATCCTGGTCTCGGGCATCCTGGCGCATGGCAGCGCCTTACAAAAACAGCGTTTTTTGCCCGAGCTCACCTCAGGCCGCATGGTCGGCGCCTTTGCGCTGACCGAGGCCGGCGCCGGGTCGGACGCCGCGGCCATCCGCACCCGCGCGACGCGCGTTGCCGGTGGCTGGCAGCTCAACGGCGAAAAGCAATTCATCACCTCCGGCCGCCTCGCCGGCCTTGCCATGGTGATCGCGGTGACAGACCCTGCCGCCAGCCGCAAAGGCATCTCCGCCTTCCTGGTCCCCACCGATTCCCCCGGCTACATCGTGGACCGCGTGGAGCGCAAACTCGGCCAGCTCGCCTCGGACACCTGCGCCTTGCGCTTTGAGAATTTGTTCGTGGAAGACGACTTGCTGTTTGGCCCGGAGGGCGCGGGCTACCGCCTGGCGCTCGCCAACCTTGAGG